>Ga0206999_10222_pt1 | contig 13752 bp, 11 predicted proteins | sample Alteio_BWMinCont_92_FD_153482 | JGI IMG/M metagenome (GOLD analysis project Ga0206999, IMG submission 153482) | Enriched cells from forest soil in Barre Woods Harvard Forest LTER site, Petersham, Massachusetts, United States -... | ecosystem: Environmental > Terrestrial > Soil > Temperate forest >...
GTATTGTGCGGAGAAATGAGTTTGGTGGGCCCCCGACCGGAAGTGATGCAGGAAGTTTTGTTGTATTCAGAAGACGAGAAGCGTCTGCTCGAAGTACGGCCAGGGATCACGGACTGGGCTTCGATCCGGTTCAGGAACGAAGGAGAGATTCTGAGGGGAAGCGCGGATCCACATGCGGCGTACAAGGAAAAGATTCGTCCGGAAAAGATTCGGCTGGGTTTGGAATACGTGGCGAGGCACTCGTTCCTGATGGACTGCAAAATTATCGCGAGTACGCTGAAAGCCATCTTTGAATAGTTTTTACACCGAGCCAAGATTCTACGAGAAGGGAAGTCCCGCTAGGAAGGTGGCGATGCCAGAAATGAACTTGAGCTGTCAGGAAAGTGCTTCACTTGCAAGGAGCATCCGCGTGCGGACGGCACGGATGATCCATCGGGCGAAGAGCTCGCATTTGGGATCGGCGTATTCGATGGCGGATTTATTGGCGGTGCTGTATGGACGAATTTTGCGGATCGACCCGAAGCAGCCGGAAGCGGCGGAGCGGGACCGTTTCGTGCTGAGCAAGGGACATGCCTGTGCGGCATTATATGCGGTGCTGGCGGAGCGGGGATTTTTTCCGAAAGATTGGCTGGAGGATTTTTACCAGGATGGGGCGCGTCTAGCGGGACACGCGACGCACGTGGGTGTGCCGGGTGTGGAGGTGTCCACGGGTTCGTTAGGGCACGGGCTCCCGATTGCGTGCGGGATGGCGTTGGCGGGGAAGAGAGATGGGTGCGGCTACCGCGTGTTCGTGATGTTAAGCGATGGAGAGTGTGACGAAGGGTCGACGTGGGAGGCGGCGTTGTTTGCAGGACATCATCAGATGGACAACTTAATCGCAATTGTGGACTACAACAAGATTCAAAGTCTCGGGACGGTGAAGGAGGTGTTGGACCTGGAACCGCTCGCGGAGAAGTGGAGAGCTTTTGGGTGGAGCACTCGGGAAATCGATGGCCACGATCTCGCGCAGATCGAGGAAACGTTGACGAGTGTGCCGGCGGAGTCGAACAAGCCAACCTGCGTGGTTGCGCATACGGTGAAAGGGAAAGGCGTCAGCTTCATGGAGAACAAATTGCTTTGGCACTACCGCGCTCCGGATCAGGAGGAAATGACGAAGGCATTGGCGGAGCTGGGAGTAGAGCAATGAGGGGAGCTTTCTTTCGCGCACTACTCGAATTGGCCGAACAGGATGAACGTGTGCACCTGGTTGTCGGAGATCTCGGATTCGGAGTGGTCGAAGAGTTCGCTCGGCGATTCCCGAAGAGATTCCTCAACGCAGGCGTCGCCGAGCAGAATATGACCGGAATCGCCGCGGGCTTGGCGTTGAGCGGAAAGATTGTCTTTACATATTCCATTGCCAACTTTCCGATACTGCGATGCTTGGAGCAGGTACGCAACGATGTGTGCTATCACAACGCAAACGTAAAAATTGTAGCGGTGGGAGGCGGGCTGGCATACGGGTCGCTTGGTGCGACTCATCATGCGACGGAAGATTTGGCAATCCTGCGGTCACTGCCCCGGATGGTCGTCGTAGCTCCCGGGGATCCCGTCGAAACAGATGCCGCCACGCGAGCGGTAACGACGCATGCAGGTCCCTGCTACCTGCGCCTGGGTCGGGCGGGAGAGGCAAGGGTCCATACCGGGGGAATTGACTTCCAACTGGGCAAAGCAATCCAAGTTCGTGACGGGAAGGACCTCACACTTGTAAGTACGGGCGGGATGCTGGAAACGGCGGTCAAAGTAGCCGGTACACTCCATCGCGCTGGCTTACAAACGCGCTTGCTTAGCATGCATACTGTCAAGCCACTTGACTCTGATTCTATACTGGCGGCCGCACGCGAAACCGGCGCAGTTTTTACACTTGAGGAACACAGTGTCGTTGGCGGTTTGGGAGGTGCAGTTGCCGAGCTTCTGGCCGAGGCTGGCGAAGGGGTGGTTGTTTTTAAGAGATTTGGCCTTCCTTCTACTTTTTCTTCCGTCGTCGGAACACAGGAATACCTTCGTGCGCAGCACGGACTTTCAGTGGAATCCTTGGAAGCTGTCATCCGTTCAACTTTGGAGAAAAACCGCGCGCTGGCGGCCACTAGCAGGAGTTGAACCTGTCGGCTGCCAACTACCACAGGTTTGTTTAAATGCGTCAATCAGGAGGACAAACGCTTGTCATACCGTGTGCCGTTCATAGATCCGCGTGAGCATTACCGCAGGATAAAAACCGAAATTGATTTTGCCATTACGGATACGCTCGCAAAAGGTGATCTTGTTTTACGCCAGCAATTGCGAGACTTCGAAAAAAATCTGGCTGAATTCGTAGGCGTTAAATATGCGGTTGGCGTCAATAGTTGCTATCACGCACTGCATTTCTCATTGCTTGCCGCGGGAGTCGGACCTGGAGACGAAGTCATTACCGTTGGCCACACGTTCGTGGCCACAGTATCAGCCATCGTTCACACTGGTGCTAAACCAGTTCTGGTTGATGTTAGTGATGATTACAATATGGCCCCCGATAAGTTCGAGGCTGCAGTCACACCCAGAACCAAGGCGGTTATCCCCGTGCATCTCAACGGCCGTGTGTGTGACATGGATGGAGTCATGGCCGTCGCTAAGAAGCGCGGGCTCGCCGTCATCGAAGATGCAGCTCAGGCTCTGGGTGCGACGTTCCGAGGCAAGAAGGCGGGCTCATTTGGTCTTGCAGGATGTTTCAGTTTTTATCCGTTCAAGTCTTTGGGTGGGCTCGGAGACGGGGGCGCGGTTACCACAGACGATCCCGTGGTCGCCCGATTTGCAACTCTGGTGCGATTCAACGGCGAGGACCGCCAAACGGGTGAGTTTCATTACCATGGCTATACGGCATTGCTGGACAATGTCCAAGCCTCCGTTCTTGATGTTAAATTGCGTCACCTTCCAAACTGGATCGAGCATCGCCGCAAGATCGCGGGCCTTTATCGAGAAGGACTCGAAGGGGTTGAAAGCCTTAATTTACCTCACTTTTCCGGCGACCAATACTTCGATAGCTATCAGAATTATGTCATTCGGACGCAGCGCCGTGACGAACTGCGCCAGTATTTGAAAGACCAAGGGGTGGAGACTCTGGTGCATTGGGCTAAGCCGATGTGGGAACACAAGGCTCTTGCGCTTGAAGATCCAGGACTTCCTGAGACCGAGAGCATTTGTCGAGAAGTCATTTCTCTACCGATGAGTGCCGAAACGACTCCCGAGCACGTGAAGATCACGGTCGGTTGCATCCGTGACTTCTTTGCTTCACATCCTACGGCCCTGAAAACCGCATCCGCGGACTAACGTGGAGATCGTGACACTATCCCGGAGCATGCGTAGCGCACGTATCGAGCAGGCCGAGATTCGCGCGACGTCTATCGAATGCGAGAAGACCGGCGGGATCAATCTAGCCTAGTGGGTATGCGATATACAGGTTCCTCTTCTAATCCGGGAAAATGCCCATCGCGGGATAGAAAATGGGATCAACAGCTGCACGCGATTTGATGGTTTCACCGAGTTCCGCGAGGCCATCTCACAAAAAATGCGACGCTACAACGGAATCAACGCCGATCCGGAAGCAGACACTGTGGTAAGCGCTGGCTCTACCCTACGCAATAAGACGAGCGCTCAATTTGTCAGTGCCATTTTTCAACTCACAAACCATGACTAATAAAATGCCGCAAGTACTCCTCCGATACAGGCCGTGGTTCATCGGCATGTTTCAGGGTTGGCTCATCATTTGTTCGCTGATTCTTGCCTGGTTGCTACGGTTTGATTTCACTCTGCCGTACCGTACCATTCTGCTTCGTGCGATTCCGATTCTTGTATTCTCTCGGCTCGTGACGATTGCCTCCTTTGGTCTTCTCCGTGGTTGGTGGAAGTATGCGGGGATCAGGGAAGGGATCGACATTCTGAAAGCTGTCGGAACAGGTTCGATCCTGTTTTGGGTCATCATGCGACTTGCCCTGAGGGAAGCCGGTTTCCCGCGGACAATCTATGTGCTGGAAGCGTTACTCACAGCGGGGTTGTTGGTGGGTGTGCGACTGCTTTCCCGGGTGGTTGCAGAATCAGTGCGAGAGAACATTTCGTCATGCAAGAGAGTACTCCTCATTGGTGCGGGTTCCGCCGCACATGTGATTATTCGCGAAATCCGCCGGCCGGGAAGTCCCTATGTTGCCGTCGGCTGTGTGGATGACGACAAGTCCAAACTCGGCATCCGGATCGACGGCGTCAGGGTTCTCGGTACAGTGGATCAACTCTCCGAAGTGATTTCTTCCGAATCTGCGGACGAAGCACTTATTGCGGTACCGTCAGCGACCGGGGCTCAAATGCGCAGATTCGTCGAAATTTGCAACCGGGCGAAAATCAGCTTCCGTACAGTCCCCGCGCTCAAGGACATTATTGCTGGCCAGGTAGTGGTAAGCCAGCTTCGCGAAGTCAGTCTCGAAGATCTGCTGGGCCGAGACCCCGTTCAGATAGACCTTGAGGCTGTCCGGAGACAAATTGCCGGTCGACGCGTTCTTGTTACGGGGGCTGCTGGCTCAATCGGGTCGGAAATGTGTCGTCAAATCCTGGACTACGACCCCGCTCAGCTCATCTGCTTGGATCAAAGTGAAACGGGCCTCTACTTTCTCCGCTTGGCCCATGCGGACCATAAAAATGGTCCCCAGCTTGTGTTTCGCGTTGCCGACGTATGCGATTCTGAAAGAATACGCAGGCTACTGTCGGAATTCAGCCCAGAGATCATTTTTCACGCTGCGGCGTATAAGCATGTGCCCATGATGGAATCAAACGTTCAAGAGGCTGTAAAAAACAACGTTCTTGGACTCATCGGCCTTTTGGACTTGGCTGCAGAGGCAGGCTGCAAGAGCTTCGTTTTGATTTCCTCCGACAAAGCAGTGAATCCAACCAACGTGATGGGCGCTACCAAGCGAATCTGCGAATTAATACTTTCGGCAAAGCCGGCGAACGGCATGCGCTGTGTTTCTGTACGGTTCGGAAATGTTCTTGGTTCCAGCGGCAGTGTGGTCCCCGTGCTGAAACAGCAGCTCCGCAATCACCAGCCGCTTACGATCACACACCCGGACATCAAGCGATTTTTCATGATTACACCAGAAGCGGTGGCTTTGGTGTTGCAAGCCTTTGCCATCGGTGACCACGGCGACATCTTAGTTCTGGATATGGGCGAACCTATGAGAATTCTCGACTTGGCACGCAGCCTCATTCGCCTTTCTGGCAAGTCCGAGAATGATGTCGAAATCCAGTTTTCAGGTCTACGCGACGGAGAAAAGCTCAATGAAGAACTCTTCTATGAGCACGAAAAGGTGACACCAACTTCATGTGACAGGATTAAGCGGACAAACGGATCACTAAGAGACTGGACGGGTCTATGCCACCAGTTGGATGAGCTTCGCGCATCGATGAGCATCGATGGCGCGTCACCGGTCCGTGCCAAGATTAAGGAAATTGTTCCGGAATATACTTTTCATGACGACAAAGCAAGACAGCACACCGGCGAATTGAGTAGCGAGCACCAGCTTCGAATGGCGGCTGGCCGCGATTAGCCTGTCCTTCGCCGCCGTGACCAAAATCACCTGATATTTTCCGCCTAGTCCAATGACCTGGAATTCGAAATTTGGCCTGTTTCTCGCATTCCTGAATTGTTGATATGCAGAGAGAATTGGATTCAGGCAACGCTTGTATCAGATCAAGGTGTAAATGATCAATTTCAGGAGGTCCAAATGAAGGGTGTTGTGCTTGCAGGGGGGACGGGAAGCCGACTGAATCCGCTCACGCGCGTGACTAACAAACATCTTCTCCCAATCTACGACAGGCCCATGATTTACTACCCGCTGCAGACGCTTGTAGAAGCGGGCATCCAAGACATCCTGATCGTAACTGGGGGCAACAACGCGGGAGACTTTCTGCGTCTTCTGCGCAATGGGAAAGACTTTGGCCTGAAGCAGCTCAACTTTGCTTATCAGGAAGGTGAAGGGGGAATTGCGGACGCGTTGCGGCTGGCGGAACCTTTCGCAGCGGGTGAAAAAATCTGCGTGATCCTGGGCGACAACATTTTGGAGAGCAGTGTGCGAGAGGCGAGAGAAAAATTCGAACGACAGCAAGATGGCGGACTAGTCTTGCTGAAGGAAGTACCGGACTCGGAAAGGTTTGGTGTGCCGGTGTTCGAGGGCGAGCGAATTGTACGGATCGAGGAAAAGCCAATTGTCCCTAGTTCGTCGTACGCGGTGATCGGAGTGTACTTTTACGACGGGACGGTGTTCGAGCGCGTGCGGAGGCTGAAGCCCTCGGGACGGGGCGAATTTGAGATCACCGACGTAAATAATTCATACCTATTCGAAGGAAAGCTCAGCTACGAAGTCATTGAGGGCGGGTGGACGGACGCGGGAACGTTTGAGTCGCTCTGGCGGGCAACGAAGATGGTGCGCGAGAAAGTGCTAATCGCCGAAGAAATGAAACTGTCCGCTACCTCGGCGAGGTAGACAAAAAAGAGGTTTAACCCTACCGATGCATAGTGGAGGAAATCCTCAATTCCCTTGCATGCGCTGGACCACTGTTTACTGGTTCAAAGTTAGTAGGTGGCGGCCCATGCGCCGAAAACCTACATCAAGAGGCGATGAAGACCCGGGAAGAGCATCTGCCAGCGACGGAAGTCCCGGTGGCCAAGACAGAAACGAACAATGACAAGGGCGAAGAAAACCACGACAGTCAACACCGAGGAGTCAGAATAATGAAGATTTTTGTCACCGGGGGCGCTGGATTTATTGGTTCCAACTTCATTCGACATATTCTCGACAGTAGAAAGAATTGTGCGATCGTCAACTTTGACAAGCTTACTTATGCGGGAAACCTAGCTAATTTGGAGCCAGTTGCCGCTAATCCAAATTATCATTTTGTGAGAGGGGACATTTGCGATCCAGCCGCAGTAGAAACAGCAATGGGCGGTTGTGATGCGGTTATTCATTTTGCAGCAGAGTCGCACGTCGACAGAAGTATCTATGAGCCGGCACCGGTAATCCAGACCAACGTCACAGGTACTTTTATTCTTCTGCAGGTGGCGCGCAAATTGTCGATGTCGCGGTTTGTACATGTCTCGACCGACGAGGTATATGGCGACATTCCGCAAGGTGTTTTCGCCGACGAAACTTTTCCGCTCCAACCGAGCAGTCCTTACTCCGCTTCGAAGGCAGCTTCCGATCTTTTGGTGCGGTCGTATGTGCGAACGTATAAGTTTCCCGCTGTGATCACGCGGTCTTCGAACAATTACGGTCCGTATCAGTTTCCCGAGAAATTCATTCCTTTGATGATTACCAATGCCCTCGGCGGCAAAGCACTTCCAGTATATGGCGATGGCAAGCAACAGCGGGACTGGCTGCACGTTGAGGACAATTGTCGAGGGATTCTTGCAGCCCTGGAAAAAGGTGACATCGGAGAGGTTTACAACCTTGGGGGATTGGATCTCGATGAAAATTTAACGATGGTCCGACGCATTCTCAAGCTAACAGGGAATCCCGAGAGCTTAGTGTCATATGTGCAGGACCGGCCGGGTCATGACCGTCGCTATGCACTGGATTGCACCAAGAGTGAGAGGGAACTAGACTGGCGCCCGCAAATTACCCTGGAAGATGGACTACGCCAGACAATCGAGTGGTATAAGAATGAGCGTGATTGGGTAGCTGACGTGCAAGCGGGCGAATATCTGTCATACTACGAAAAGTACTATGACAATCGCGATAAATCTCTTCATGCGATTGCCGGTTCACCGGCAAGGAAGGCACGATAATCCAGAAGCCAACTTGTGCCATGCCGCAAAGCGCCGCGACCGATAATCATGGGAGTTCATGCAACGAATCGCGACATCGCTTCCCGGTGTAATTGAGCTGCGTCCCGTAGTTCATGGCGATGCGCGCGGCTTCTTTCTTGAAACCTATCATCAATCCACGTTTGCGAATCTAGGTATAACGGATACTTTCGTCCAAGACAACCACTCGCGTTCCGCCAAAGGAACGCTCCGCGGTCTCCACTATCAGCTCAACCATCCGCAAGCAAAGCTTTGCCGCGTTATCGAAGGCGAAGCTCTCGACATTGCGGTGGACATCCGCCTTGGGTCACCATATTTCGGGAAATGGACTAGCGTTCTCCTTTCCGCTGCGCGCCACAATCAGGTCTACGTCCCGCAGGGATTTGCCCATGGTTTTCTGGCTCTTACCGAGGACGTCCAATTTCTCTACAAATGTAACGATTATTACCGGCCAGCCGACGAGCACGGCATTCTCTGGAATGATCCTGCACTGCAGATTTCTTGGGGAGTAAACAATCCCATTCTCTCCGAAAAAGATGCAAAGAATCTGCGACTCGCCGAACTCAATAAAGAATTGTTGCCGCGGTATTTGTAATGAATAAGCCCCCGATTCTGCTGATAGGGAAGACCGGCCAGATTGGTGCCGAGCTCCAAAGGTCGCTATCACACCTTGGCCATGTCTTCGCTCCCGAGCGCCGCGATATGGATCTTTCAAACGCCAACGAAGTCCACCTCTTCATACGTGAGACACGCCCGCATCTAATCGTTAACGCTGCCGCGTACACGGCCGTGGATGCTGCGGAGAACGACGAATCCAACGCTTACGCCCTGAACACCTATGCGCCGGCGCTGCTCGCTGAAGAGGCAAAACGCCTGAACGCACTTCTTGTTCATTACTCCACCGACTATGTTTTCGACGGCTTGAAGCAAAGCCCCTACGGCGAGACGGATCAGACGAATCCGCTCAACGTCTACGGGAAAAGCAAACTGGGTGGCGAGCAGGCCATTCGCGCCACAGGTGCATCGTATTTAATCCTTCGTACCGCCTGGATTTATGCCAACCGCGGACGAAATTTTCTGTTGACTGTCTTACGTCTTGCCACGGAACGGGATGAGTTAAAGATCGTCCATGACCAAATAGGATCTCCCACTTGCGCGATGGATATCGCGTCGGCTACCGGCAAAATCCTGGCAGAAATTTATCGCCAGAATGCTGGCCGTGGTTTTACATCGTCTCTCGGTGGGACATACCACATGACGGCAGCGGGTCAGACAACTTGGTACGACTTCGCAAAGGCAATCCTCCAGAAAGCGCATGAGATTTCCACGCACACTGAGTGGTTTGCCGCAGCTACGCGGGGTCGTCCGGTGATTGCAAGGCGCATCGTTCCCATCTCCAGCGAGGAATTCCAGTCTCCCGCACGGCGCCCTGAGTATTCGGTTCTGTCAAACTCCCTTCTATCACGGACATTTGGTGTCGCATTGCCAAATTGGATTACGCAACTACAGAGTTGCTTTGCAACCGCAAGATTCCATGACGCACAGTCTGAACGTAGTTCGGCGTGTAACGGTAGCTGATTTGCGCCTCCAACCTTACCTATTACTGCGAATACTTCCTTTCGGCCGTTTTCCTCGATAGCCTTCCTCGCCTTCTGCATTGGTCACCGTCGCTCTTATTCATACCGATTGGTCTATCCCGGTTCGTGCCCGCGGTCCAAAGGGAACAAGCGCGCCGGGTCGAGAACAATAGAACAATCCCAGCACAGAACTCCTCAAAAATAATCCGAGACGAATTAGGGTTTACATAGCGGCAAGGAGCAAGGAATTCCTCTCCCATCGTTCCTTCGGATTTCTAATCGTGCAGGACAACGCTCAAAAGGGAATGATCGATGTGGATCTCACCGTTGAGGAGCGGCTACCGAGATTCACGTATCTGAGTTGCAACACCAACCGCTAAAGTATTTATTTGCTCCGCACTGTGGCTCGTAACCTTCCAGAACTTCACTATCTGCTCACTAAGTATGGACCGTCAGGCGTCCGGTGATAGTCCGAATAAGTCAGGATCCTGTTGAGGTCCAGACTCTTTAGGAAGAGGATTCTGGCGCTTGCTCTCACTTCGAGGCGCTTCGGTACCCAGACCGCGTCACCGAGACAAGTCTGCTCCAGAATGATGTGCGAGCCGCGCTGCACACGGGCCACGAACAATCCCATCGAGAACGACTGCGTCACTTCGCCGTCGACTTTGACCCAGCCGAAGTCCTCCTTATCGACCCAGAGCTTCCCTTCCACCCTGGAGAACAGCTTGCCGTACTTCCCATTTGAGTGATAACCCGGATGCGGCGTGGCTTTAAGCACGTAGGCTGGCCTGCCTGCTATCGTCTCTTCGCCAATGAGACGGAAGTCGAAGGCCTCGAGCAGGTCCCGGAGAAAAGACCTATTTTCCTCGTCCTTGTGGAGCCGTGCAGCCTTCTCCTCCGGCGTTTCGTGCTTCAGTTTCTCGAAATCCTGGTCGTGTTTTTTCTGTTCCTCGACCGATGGATGCTGACCGTTGTGTTCCAGTAGTTGTTCAAAGCGAATGCCGTTGACGAACGTCATTCTAGTGACGTCGACATTTTCCGATTTCACCTGCCCCTGCGAGTCCAGGCGGCGGTCTTCATCACGTTCCATATAGATGTATTCGCCACGCGCCTGCCAACTGTGCTCGGTCGCTACAAGAGATTGGCCCACGATCTGACGGGCGTCCAGGACGCTTGCGGGATTCTGCTGTTTCTCCGGTCCGCCGTTTTGAGCGAAGAGTGCGGATGAAGCCGCGAACACTACTAAGAGCTTTCCGATCTGGGATTTAGCTAGGAATTCCATTTTTGACTCGTGGATAGCTGGGGCTGAAGACCCTTGAGAATCGGGATCCACGAACAGACTAGCGGGTCGTGAGTTCAGTGTCTGTGCGAATAGGGACAGGTCTACTCGTGTGCGTATTGGGACATACGGTCGACGCCCGACTGTTATAAACGTGAGTAATCAACTCGAAGTCGCAGTTTCGAAATAAGTGCACAGAGTTCGTGTCAGAGGAGCCAACAAAGATGAAGCCAAGCACTGAGAATGAAATCGCCGGCAAGGTTCACGAAGTAAAGGGCAAGATTAAGGAAAAGGTGGGCCAACTGACGAACGATTCCGACTTAGAAGCTGAAGGTATTGGTGAAAAAATAGGAGGGAAAGTCCAAGAGAAAATCGGCCAAGTGAAGAAAGTCCTCGGAAAATAGTGTGGACGGTTCCGCTTGGCTGGCTGCGAGCGCTTACTTGGTAGCAGGATTCGAGTCGGGGCTCACCTGAGAGGGTTCTCCGCGGAAGGGCAGTTTGAATTTACGGGAAACCTCCGGCCAGAATTCGCGGAGCACGTCGAACCCAATGTCTTGCAGGATGCTGTAGCCAACCCGCTGCGCTGCCGGAGCGAAACCGCGTTGGTTGTCCGGGTGATAGGTGTTACTGAGCACGACCGTGCTTGTGGTCCCCAGCCATTCGGAAAAATTGAACATGTGTTTGCCATCGTCGCGATGAGCCACGACCGCATGCTCCAACGCATGGAGCAAGCGCCTTCCGGCGCTGCCGTGGATCAGGCGGTAGTAGCGCGGGTCCTCAGAAAAGATCCAGGGATAGGCAAAGTCCTTAAAGAACCTGGAGGAGGCCTGGCCGGCGAACTCGGCGCCAAAGCGCCTGCCGTACCCCTGAGCTCCCTGCCCATAAGTGCGGTCGGTGTTTTCCGCTTGGTCAAGTCCAGCGTTGAAACCGGTGGCGAGAAACGTCACTGGGTCAAACGAGTCTTGCACGAACAGAGCTAATTTATCTCTGAACTTGAGAGTGCACATTTTCACGCCGGGCTTGTAGTGAGGTGGGTGAACCGCCTTGCGTTCCAACGGCCGGGCGAACGTGCCTACGACCTTCTCCAATGGCCCGTTGTAATCCTCCAGCCGTACCATCGGCGCAGGCTGAACGCACGGCTCTGCCACAGTCATTGCAGCTTCCTTAGGCAAAAGCTCCGGCGCGGCAGGAGGTTGCTGAGGAGGAGCCGGCACTCCCCTCGCACGCACCTCGCTCTCACACCAGCCGACGACAATCAGCGCTGACACAATGAAAACGAAGTAATTTCTTTGCACTGTCGAACTCCGCAGCTGGGTGCCAGCCACTCAAGCCGAATCAGCCGTTCAGTCCGCTCACCCAGCACAACTCACATCGACTCCACCGGCCCGTAGCGAGCCGACGGGGAATGGCAATTAACCCCCCACAGAGCCGTTCGGAGAGCTCTCGCAAGAGTGTATAGAAGAGAACCGTGCGCAAGACTGTGTAAAAGAGAACAGCATGCACTCTTGACAGTGCTGAGGATGGGATGCTCCATAGCGAGAACGCGAGTTGTTCGCCGTGGTCTCATTGGATGAAACGCACAAAAGTACAATCGCGGCGAGTATGTAAAACGCCACAGTTTCTGCGAAAAAGGGGCGTGGTATCCCTGGAGCGTACCGGACACTTCCACCGCAGCATGCGCCCCCCTCAGGACCACGTTGCGATTCGGAAATGAAAGCGGGCTGATCTCGACGGTCAGCCCGTTTTCCGGAATCCGGCTGTGCAACCCCAGAGAACCAAAACTAAATCAAAGCTCGGTCGCACCCTCTGTTCTTTATCAGTCCCATTACTCTCAAATTGTACGAATAACTTCGCCAATGTACCAGAATGCACAGACATTGCGGCTGTAGGTCCTCACACTAGCGCCTTCAAGAGTTCCGCACCTAGCCATACTCTTCGAAAGCTTCTGGAGGAACGGATGAAATTTCATAGCATTTGCTTATTACTTTTACTGGCGTTGGGATCGACTGCCTATGGCCAAGCACCTCAGCTGCAAACAGCGAGCAGCTTTGCGGTGCTGGCCGGCGCGGGCGTCGTCAGTGTTGACGCGGGAACCACAATTGTCGGTGATGTAGGAAGTTCTCCGACACCAACAGTCACCGGACTTTTAGCAACTCAGGTCACTGGCAAGTTGTATACTATCCCGGATGGTCTGACATCGCCAAAGGAGGACCTAACCCTCGCATACGCTGACGCGGCCCGCAGGAGCTGTCCGGCGACGAATGACCTCACTGGGATTGATCTGGGCGGACTTAATCTGGGCCCGGGAGTTTACTGCTTTTCGTCATCGGCGCTGCTGACTGGCACGCTGACACTGACCGGCAGTTCCACCGACGTGTGGATCTTTCAGATCGGCAGCGCGCTGACGACTGCTACCGGTGCCTCCGTGGTTTTTGCCGGCGGCGCGTCGCCCTGCAATGTCTTCTGGAAGGTAGGCTCCGCCGCGACCATACAGGCAGGCAACAACTTCGCGGGAACTATAATGGCGGGAACGAGCATCACGCTTAACGGCGGCACCCTCACCGGCCGAGCGCTGGCCAGAAGCGGAATGGTTACCATCAGCGGTAAGGAGACTATCATTAACGGATGTGGCCCCCCCAGCGCGCCGACCATCGTGCTCTCTCCGGCAACCTCCTCGATCATTTGCAGCGCCGCCGCCTCAACCATCACTAAAACTGCGGTCGTCTTGTTGAACGGGCTTCCCGTCGCCGGTACCCTCGTAACTTTCACTATCGCCGGCGGTCCGGATGCTGGCAAGGAGGGGACCGCGACCACGGATGCTTTCGGTACGGCGTCATTCACGTTTACGGCGCCCTTCTCACTGACGGCATCGGCCGTAGACGCCATTGTCGCTACCGTGAACGGCGGAGCGGTTAGCTCCAACACAACTTTTGCAACGTGCTCCGGTTCCACTTCAGGCGAATTTTGTTCGGCGGCTCCAGCCCCCACTGTCAACGTAACGGCGGTAACGGCAGGTCCTCCTAAACAGGTCGTCTTCTCCGTTC
>Ga0206999_10225_pt1 | contig 13696 bp, 7 predicted proteins | sample Alteio_BWMinCont_92_FD_153482 | JGI IMG/M metagenome (GOLD analysis project Ga0206999, IMG submission 153482) | Enriched cells from forest soil in Barre Woods Harvard Forest LTER site, Petersham, Massachusetts, United States -... | ecosystem: Environmental > Terrestrial > Soil > Temperate forest >...
GCATTGGCCACCGTCACGCGCAGCGCGGGAAATCCCGTTTGCCGTCCGAAATGCCCCATCAGCGTGACGAACAACTCGATTTCCTGCTCGGTGGGGGTCGGAGGCAGCACCACCGTGGTCCCCGCCAGGTCGGCAAAGCGCGTGAACGGGAATCCCGCATTGGCGAAGATTTCAAGGTTGGGCATCGGCGCGTAGTGGGGATAGTCTTCCAGGTTGAGATAGGAATCACGGAGGATGGACCCTTGCATATTGATCGGGGTGGTGTCCTGGCAATTGCCCTTCTTCAGCAACTGGAACGTAAAGTCAAACGACAGCGAGTTCGAGAACGGCCGCAGGTTGACGACCGGCACCGGTTCGTCGAGCGTGATTTGTCGCGACGCCTGCTGGCCGGGGACCAGCGGCACCGAACCCAGAAACGCGTTGTTCACGCGGATCTGCATGCTGGAGATGGGTCCGATGGGAACCGAATTGTAGCGGTACGACACCCGCAGAGTCGCGTTCGGGCGCTCGTTGTAGAAAAGATCGGGCGGCAGGCGAAAGTAGACGCCCAGCGGCGCCGATCCGTCGCCCTGCAGTTGATCGGCGTTGGCGAAATCCCCGAGTAGAACCTTCTGGTCGTTGCGCGCCCAGCGCGGAGCGTCGTCGGCAGAACGCGCCGCGGGCAGATCCAGCGTGTCAATGGTCGCCTGGGCTTCCTGGAGCAGGCTGGTGTGCAGCGCCACCGCCTGGGCCGCCCGGATCGTCTGGTCGGAATCCTGGCCTGCGATCACCAGGACTTTCCCATAGGGGTCGTTGGGGTTGGTCCGCATGGCCACCGTCGGTGCATCCACGATGGGCATGTTCAGTCCCGCGGGCAGATTGGACGCGTTGTCCGAGACGACGATCACATTGCCGGGAGGAACTGAGCCGATATGCACCGGAAAACGCACCGGGCGCGATTCCGAAATCATGCCGAAATAGCTGGTGACGATGCCCGCGGCCTGGATAGCCTTCAGGCTGGGCGTGGACGCGAAAACCACCGGTAAACTCAGAGGCTGCACCACGGCGGGGTCGAGGAACGGCAGAGGCAGCTGCTTCAGGTCGTCGGCCAGCGGCAGCATATCCCCCTGGATATCGAAATAGGTGCTCCGGTGCACGCGTCCCCACAGCGTCGTGTTCGCCGGGTCCTCGCACGTCATGGTGTAATGCCCGATGAACTCTACCGTCAGCGCGTTGTTGTGGATCATCAGCTCCGGCGGGATATTGAAGTCCCCTTCGGCGATCTGCGTTGAAGACCCTCCCGACCCGTTCGGCGTCGGCTGCACGGTTGCAAACAAGGTGCCGTTCATCATCAGCTTGATCATGCTCAACTGTGGAATCAGGCTGGGCGAAAAAGCGTAGGAGAGATGAACCTTGGCCGAACGCGGTACGTGTGTTTGCGGCAGAGTGAAATACACCGAGTGGCTGCTGTCGATTCCATGCAACTCGATCTGCGACGAACCCGCCTCGGCCAGGCTGAACACGTCGCGGAACTGCCCCGGAGGCGGGGGAGGAAGCGTCGTTTTCGAAGCCATTGCGCCGGCCTGCTGCCCGTCCAGGTTGTACGCCGACTGCGCGGCAAGGCGTGGAGCAGAGACTCCCATGGCAACGGCCAGCGCGAACAAAATCAGGGAACTGGTTGCAGGAAGGGTTCTCGTCACCTTGGCCTTCTTCTTGGGGGCCACAAACAGGCTTCGGAAGGTCTGCACCAGTCCGTGCATGGAGATCTGGAAAATCCGCTGCAGGCTGCGCAGCACATTGTCGCTCTCGCGCGACTCACCCCAGCCCAGCCAGGAATCAGCGCGCGAATACAGCACCATGGTCAGCACTTCCTGCTCGGCGATGCTGAGATTATGGAACTTGACGCGCAGCACCGATCCTTCCGAGGAAACCACGCTGGCACGCAATTCGTTCTCCCCTGAGGGCATGGGGAACACCAGCCGCACGTCTTCCTGCGCCGACAGGTCCAGCGGCTCGGCAAAGCGAATGCTCGTTCCGCCCGACGACATGTCGATCGTCTCTCCCGCCACCAGCCGCCCATCGGCAAGCTTGGCCATCACGGGCGTCACCAGCGCGATGCGCACCGTAGTCCGCAACTGTCTCATCTCCCGGGCAACCGCCGTCGTCACCCCCAGGATCACGATGTTGAACATGCACCAGGCCACGTTCATCAGCACCGTCCCGGGGCGGTCGCGATCCCAGATGAAGAAGCGCGGAATCGCAATCAAAATACCGGCCATGTTGAAGATCAGCAGGATCAGGAAAGGCTGCGCGATGCGCGTATCGAAGAACGTCCTTTTCACCACTCCGCCCTTGGCGGTCACGTTGAACTTGCCCAGCTTGGGATTGATCAAAGCCATCATGGTGGGCAGCAAAATGTAGGGCGACAGAACCGTCTCGTAGATCTCGTTCCAGAACGAATGCCGGTGCTCGCCCTGGATGCGCGAGTTGGTCACGTTCGACAGAATCAGGTGCGGCAGCGCGTAAGCCAGGATCGCCGCCCAATATCCCGGCACGTTGGTGTGATTCAGCAGCAGATAGATCAGCGGAGCGCTCAGGAAGATCAGCCGCGGAACCGAATAGAGGAAGTGCATCATCGCGTTGAAGTAGCACAACCGCTGCGGAAACTTCAGCCCGGGCGCAAACAGCGGGTTGTCCGTGCGCAGAATCTGGATCATGCCGCGGGCCCAGCGAATCCGCTGCCCGACGTGCGCCGACAGGCGTTCGGTAGCCAGGCCCGCCGCCTGCGGAATATTGATGTAGGCCGTGCTCCAGCCGTTCATCTGCATGCGCAGCGACGTGTGCGCGTCTTCAGTCACCGTCTCCACCGCGATGCCGCCGATCTCATCCAGCGCCGAGCGACGCAGCACCGCGCACGATCCGCAGAAAAAGGTCGCATTCCAGAAATCGTTGCCGTCCTGCACGATCCCGTAAAACAGCTCGCCCTCGTTGGGAATAATGCGGAATTGCTGCAGGTTGCGCTCGAACGGATCGGGCGAGTAGAAATGGTGCGGCGTCTGCAGCATGGCCAGCTTCTTGTCGCGCAGAAACCAACCCATGGTCATCTGCATGAAGCTGCGCGTGGGCACGTGGTCGCAGTCAAAAATCGCCACGTACGGCGAATTCATGCTCTTCAGCGCCGTGTTGATGTTGCCGGCCTTCGCATGCTTGTTGTCCGGCCGGATCTTGTACCCGATCCCCGCCTCGAAGGCGAACCGTTCAAATTCCTTTCGCCGGCCGTCGTCCAGGATGTAGACGTGCAGCTTGTCCGCCGGCCAGTCCAGGTTCAGCGCTCCCAGTGCCGTGTAGCGAACCACGTCCAGCGGTTCGTTATAGGTGGGAATCAGGACGTCGACGTGCGGCCACTGGCTCTCATCGTCCGGCAGGGGTACAGGCGCGCGGCGGAGCGGCCAGATGGTCTGAAAGTAGCCGAGAAAGAGAATGAAAAAGGCGTACGATTCGGCCAGCAGGAGGCAGAAGATAAAGAACGCATCCAGCATGCCCCAGTGATTGGCAGGATCCTGAAAAAACAGAACCGTGGTGTGGATGCGCCAATACCCGTAGCGGAACGTGCAGAACAGCGACATGATCATCAGCGTGAGCGTGATCAGGTAGGAATCGGAGCTGCGCGCCACCGCCAGGGTGATCAACAGCGTCAGCAGTCCCAGCACCGCCTGCTGAGGCCAGCTGAGTGGCAGGATCGCCAGAAACGTGAAGATCGCAACGCCCGCGGCCAGGAACATAAGCCGCAGCGCCTTGGTGAGTCCATTTTCTCCGGCTCCGATGTCGAGCCAGAGGCTGATCGGGGTCATTTCTCACTCCAGCGCACGCCGCGATACCCGGTGCTGGCGGCTGCGGCCAGGCTCTTCACCCAGCCCGCCAGATTGCCGTAATCCTCGGCCACCGTCGCATTGGGAGCATAATCGACCACCGTCATCCCTTCGGCAAGCGCCTCGCTGACGGCCGGGGTGCGGCGCAGCGCAAACGGTAACAGGCGATCGCCCACCTGCTCGCGCAGCACTTCGCGAACATCGAGGTGCAGCGGGAGCGACGGGTCGAACTGGTTGAGTACATAGTACGGCCGGACCGGCTGGCCGGAGGCGCTGACGTTGTGCTGAAAAAAGGAATCAATGGAACCGACGCTCACCACCGAGTTCATGTCCGGCACCACCGGCACCAGCACGACCGGCGACAGGCGCAGAACCCGGCGGGTGATGGCGCCCGAAGCCGTGGCGAGATCCACAATCACACGGCCCACGCCGCGCGCATGGCGCGAGATTTCCTGGGTCAGGGTTTCCTGAGGATGGCTCTCGGGAGAGAGCGTTTCCGGATCGATCGTGACCATCTGAATCGGCACATCCCCGCTGCTGCCGGGAGCCGTGAAGGTGCGCAGCACTCCGGGACGCTGATCGCGCGCGCCGAAGAAGAAAGGAAGCAGCCCGAAGGCCGCGGTGTCGACCAGAAGTACCCGCTCGCCGCGCGCCGACAAAGCCCGGCCCAGCGTTGCCACCAGGCTCGTCTTGCCCACGCCGCCAGCCAGGGAAAACACCGCCAGCACCGGCGCTCTCTGCGCGGCTGGGGCCGGGACCGCCTCAACGGGAACGGCTCCCGCGGAGAACAGCCCATTCAATGCGAACCATCGCGAGGTCAGCCGATCGCGCGATCCCTGGAGAGTATCTTCGGGGGCCGGGGGAACCGCCGGCTGTGCCGGTGCATCCACGCGCTCGGAAAGCCATGCCGGCCGCGCCGCGGCTTCCCGCACCTCCGCGGGAGCCCAGGCGTGCCGTACCTGGAGAAAATGATCTTCGCGCCCCCGCGACTGCTCTTCCCGCGCGTATGCCGCGGGCGGCTGGGGAGGCGGCGGATAGGGCGCCTGGACCGGCGCCGGCGTATAGAGCGGTTGACCGCTTCCGGCGGCATACAGCGGCTGCCCGGCCGGCGGTGCGTATCCGTGCGGAATGGGCGGCTGAACTGGCGGCGGCGCGGTCGCGTAGCCCGGTTGCGGGTGCGGGTTGGGGTAAGCCGGTTGCGGCTGATATGCCGGCGCCGGAGCCGCCACGGGCTGCGCCGCCTGCCACGCGCGCTTTTGCGCGGCTTCCTGCTCCGCCTTCAACGCCTGTTCTCTCGCGGCCTCTTCCTGCTTGCGCTGCGCCTCGGCAAGGATGGCGGCTTCTGTTTCCCGGCTTGCCTCGGCGTTCTTCTGCGCCTCGGCCTCTTCGCGCGTACGCCGCCGTTCGGTCTCGATCGCCTCCTGTACGCGCAGCCGCGCCTTCTCCCGCGTTTGCGCGCGCGAGGCCGAGAAATCCCGGTATTTGGCCCCATGCAAGTTGGCCCACGAATACAGAGTCGCGACGTCCTCAGGCGTCTCCATCGGATCAACAAGCGCTTTGCGGTCAGTCATTGGCCACCTTCATCCGGACGCCGCGCCAAGCAGTTCCGTGCCCTCCGCGCTGTCCACGGTGCGGAGAATAAGACGCAATTTCGGCAAGGCGATCCTTGACCAGATGCTATTTTCCGGCTGTTTTCAAAACAATAACACTTGTAACGTTACCCTTCTAACACTTTCGTGGTATACCACCACCGGATTGGCGGGAAGATTGCCGTACCCTAAATCCCGCTGGGCGAGTCTTTTAGCATTGGTCTTTCGCAGCAAGGGGAAACGCCTACTTTTAGAAGCAATCTTCACCCGGATCCCCTCTCTGTTCTGTGATGAAGGTCACTCCGGGTAGCGAATTTCGCCGGTTCGAACTTCCCGTTCCACGGTTAATCAGCTTGATTCCTATGGGCGCTATTTTCCTCGTAACGCATGGTACATGTCCACCACAACTTATGATGGGCGCGGACTTCGGCACCTCCAGGTGCCGGAAATGCGTGGCTTCTTGGTCCCAAGTGCTCTAAACTTCTCTACCATCTCCTTCCCCGGGGGATTCTGTGCCTGAAGTGTTTCACCGCGCGAGCGTCCAGACCGAGCAGATTGTCCCGTTTGAGGCCGGCGACGGGTTCGCCTGCAACCTTATTCATGTGCAGGGATCCGATCCCCCGGTCAAGGGCCCCGTCCTGGTGATCCACGGAGCGGGCGTCCGCGCCAACCTCTTCCGGGCCCCCGTCGAGCGAACGGTCGTCGATCATCTTCTCGACGCGGGATACGACGTCTGGCTGGAAAACTGGCGGTCCAGCATCGACTTGAAGCCGAACACCTGGACCCTCGACAAGGCCGCCGCGTACGACCACCCCCGGGCGGTGAAAAAGATCGTCGAAGAAACCGGCTGGGACAAGATCAAGGCGGTCATCCACTGCCAGGGCTCAACAAGTTTCATGATGTCGGCGGTCGCCGGCCTCGTTCCTCAGGTCACGACCATTGTCAGCAACGCGGTGTCCCTGCACACGGTCGTGCCCGAATTCAGCCGCCTGAAGATCACCCGGCTGCTGCCGCTCCTTCACGGCCAGGTCGAATACCTGAATCCTCAATGGGGCCTCCACGCTCCCACGGCGATCTCAAAAATGGTTGCCGGCATGATCGCCCTCGCCCATCACGAATGCAACAACCCCGTCTGCAAGGGTGTCAGCTTCACCTACGGCGCCGGATTCCCTGCCCTCTGGAGCCACGAGAATCTCAACGACGCCACCCATGAGTGGATCAAGCAGGAATTCGCCCAGTGCCCCATCTCCTTTTTCGAGCAGATGGCCGCCTGTATTGAAGCCGGCCACCTGGTCGCGGTCGACGGTCTCTCCGAACTGCCCTCCGACTTCGTCGCCCGTGAGCCGGCAACCACCGCCCGCTTCTCCTTCATCGCCGGCGTCAACAACCGTTGTTTCCTGGCCGAAAGCCAGCAGCGTACTTTTGACTTCTTCGATTCGTGGCGCAAAGGTTATCATTCGCTGCACATGATTCCTGACTACGGGCATCTCGATATCTTCATTGGCAAGAACGCGGCAAAAGATGTTTTTCCCCTGATCAGCGCGGAGCTCGATAAAGCATAGGGAACAAAGAAACCGGTAACGAGAAGACAAAGCACATCACTATGCATTGAGCAACAGAGAAACCACCCAAAAAGAAATCAAACCGGTACGACTGCATTCGTTCCCTGCTCCCTATTCCCTGTTCCCTGTTCCCTGTTCCCTCTCTTTGGAGGCGCTATGGCACAACCCGCACGACTTGAACAGCAGGCCGGCCGCTGGGCGCTGGTCGACGGCATACCGTTTCAACTTCCCGTCTACTGCAAAAACTCGCCGGCGCTGTTCGCGGCCTTCTCCATCGACGCCGATAAGGCGCGCAAGCTGATCCCGGGCAACGAAATCTATCCCCTCCGCCTCTGGAATCGCGGCCTGCTGGTGGTGAGCGTGATTGATTACCTCGACACCAACATCGGCCGGTATATTGAGTTCTCCATCGCCATCGCCTGTACCCATGGCCCGCGTCCCGCGCCGCGCCTGCTCCCCGCGCTGTTCATGAATCACTACGGCACCGGCCAGTGGGTCTTCGATCTGCCCGTCAGCACCGAAGTTTCCGTCAAAGGCGGCAAAGGCATCTGGGGCATGCCCAAGCACCAGGCCAATCTCAACTACATCATCGGCGACAGCGTGGTCAGCAGCCAGTACGACCAGGACGGCATGTTTGCGGTCAAGATCGAAGTCGAACGCCCGAAAAGCTGCTGGATGCCGGTCCGCATGCACGGAGTCAATTACACCGCGTTCCGCGGCATGCTGTTCAAGTCCGGCGTCTACTTTCACGGCAAGCTCGGCTTCCACCTGTTCAAAAAGGGATCGGCGAAGCTCATCATCGGCGACCACCCCCGCGTCCAGGCGCTCAAGAGTCTCGACATCAGCCCCGATCCAATCCTTGCCGCCTTCCTGCCCCAGGCCAACGGCATTCTCGACGACCACTCCGAATCCTGGTTCCTGGGCGAGACCGCCCTGCCGGCCAAGGTCCCCGAAGGCATGGAATCCGTTGTCAACCTCGGCCAGAGCCAGCAATGGCTTGCGCCGCCCACACCGATTCCCGATGACGCTCCCGAACTGGTGCGGCGTTGAAACCTCGTTCTTCGTGCTGACTTGCCGGCTCGCTTGCCGCAATCCGGCACTGACTTGCTGGTTCTATTTGAAAAAACCGGATTCCAACGAGGCCGCTCGCGTATGAACCTCCAAAAATCATTCTTCTGGTTGCTGCACTGGCTGCTCGTTCTCATCTCGGTTACGACCGTCGTCTCCGGCATCGTGCAGATCTTCGCGCCCGGCTTCATCCTCGGGCTGCTTTCCGCCGAAATCACCCCCGCGACCAGGCAGTGCTTCGGCACCATCGGCATGTTCATGTTTCTCTTTGGCGGACTGCTCCTGCATGTGCTCCTGACCCGGCAAATGATCGCAGCGGTCTTTTTCTGGGCCGGCCTGCAGAAAATTGGCGCCTTCATCGCCATGGGTATCGGTGTATTCCACGAGATTTACGGCCCCAAATCCCTGCTCGTCGCAGGGTTCGATCTGCTTTCCGGCATCCTGATCTTCGTCTATATGAAACTGGCCGCAAGCCAGCGGAGTGCGCCATGAGCCAAACAAGGCGTTCGCTCATTCTCGCCGGCGGCGGCATGCGCGTGGCCTACCAGGCGGGGGTCATCAAAGCTCTCGCCGAAGCCGGCATCCAATTCGACCACGTCGACGGCGCCTCCGGCGGCACCATCAATCTCGCCATGCTGCTTTCCGGCCTCGCCCCCGACGAGATGATCGCCCGCTGGGAAACCCTCGACGTGCACAAGTTCGTCTCCCTCATGCCCTTCGCGAAATACGCTTCGCCGAAGGGCCTGGAAGCCATGGGCGATGCGCGCGGCCTGGTCGACGACGTCTTCCCCCACCTCGGCATCGACATCGACGCCATCCGCGCCTGCTCCCATCCCGTCGGAACATTCAACGTCTGCAACTTCACCCGCAAAACCGGCGAAGTGATCCCCAACGCGCAGATGACCATGGACCACCTTGTGGCCGGCGTCTCGCTCCCCATCTTCATGCCCGCCGTCCCCATCAACGGCAGCCTCTATCTCGATGCCGTCTGGATTCGCGACGCCAACCCGCTCGAAGCGGTGCGCCGCGGCGCCGATGAGCTCTGGATCGTCTGGTGCATCGGCAACACCGGCGAATACCACGACGGCGTCTTCCGCCAGTACGTCCACATGATCGAAATCGCCGCCAATGGCGCGCTCTTCAAGGACTTCGACCAGATCAACGACATCAACACGCGCATCGCCGCCGGCGAAACCGTCTGGGGCCACACCATGCCCATTCGCCTGCACCTGATCCGCCCCGACACCCCGCTTCCTCTCGATCCCGATTTCTACCTGGGCAAGATCGACGCCCGCAGCCTCGTCGACCGCGGCTACGCCGACGCCTCAAAATACCTCAACACCCGCACCGATGCGGGACTCCCTTTCAGCCCCGAGGTCACCAAAATGGCAAACGAAACACCCGGATTCACTTTCCGCGAAAAGATGTCGGGCGGATTCGCGCTCGGCACAACCGATCCCGAAGCCGGCGCGCAGCTGGGCCGCACCGCCGGCAACACCTTCACCATGCACGGCACCATCAACATCGATGACCTGGCCCGGTTCATGTCTGATCCCAACCACCTTGGCTCCATCACCGGCACTATCGATTTCGCTCCGCTCGGCCTGAATCTTCCATCCACAAAAGGCGTCTTCAACCTCTTCTCCCCCACGGACGACCCCAAGATGAAGTACATGGTCTACGAGCTGGGCTTCAACGCATCCGATGGCAACCCTTACTACATGGCGGGCCGAAAAGAGGTGAAGGATGCCGCGATGACCGACATGTGGAAAGCCACGACCACCCTTTACACCGAGCTTCACCAGGGCAACGACAAGACCGGTCCGGTCGTCGGCGCGGGCGTGCTGACCCTCGGTGTCACCGACCTGCTGGCGATGATCCCCACCATGCATGCAACCAACACCGCGTCCCCCGCGCAGGCCGCCGAAACCGTCGCCAAATTCGGCAAGTTCTTCCTCGGGGAGTTGTGGGAAACCTACGTGGAAAAGGCCGGAGTGTAAGGCATGGACTTCGACGCAATCGTGATCGGAAGCGGCTTCGGCGGCGCCATCAGCGCGTGCCGCCTCGCGGAGGCCGGCTACAAGGTGCTCATCCTCGAGCGCGGCCGCCGCTGGGATAAAACCACCTACCCCCGCCGCCCCGAAGACCCGTGGACGTGGAACAACGACCACCCCGAAAAGGAACAGGGCTGGCTCGACCTCCACGTCTTCCCGCACATGTCGGTAGCCACAGGCGCCGCGGTCGGCGGAGGTTCGCTCATCTACGCCAACATCTCCTGCGAAGCCCCCCAGTCCGTCTTCCAAACCGGCTGGCCGAAAGAAATCACCTACACCGAGCTCAAGCCCCATTACGACACCGTCGCCAAATTCATGAACGTGCAACCGGTCCCCGCCAACCAGTGGACCAACCGCATGAAGCTCATGAAAGAAGCCGCCGACAAGACCGGCGCGGGCGACCGCTTCAGGCAGCTCGATCTGGCGGTCTCGTTCGATCCAGCCTGGACCTACAGCCAGCCCGATCCCTTCAACATCGTCAACAGCAAACGCTTCGTCAACGCGCAGGGCGTGGAACAGGGCACTTGCGTCCACCTGGGCAACTGCGACATCGGCTGCGACGCCGACGCCAAGAACACGCTCGACCGCAATTACATCCCCTGGGCCGAGAAGCACGGAGCCGAAGTCCGCCCGCTGCATCTGGTCACCGACATCCAGCCAATGGATGGTGGCTACAAAGTCTCCTTCGACCGGTTGGGCAACGGCCAGCGCACCCCAGGCAGCCAGACCGCGCGCGTGGTCATCGTGGCCGCCGGCTCGCTTGGCTCGACCGAGCTTCTTCTGCGCTGCCGCGAGATCAACGGCACGCTCCCCAACATCAGCCCGTTCCTCGGCCGCGGATGGAGCTCCAACGGCGACTTCCTCACGCCCGCCTTTTACGACGGCCGCGCCGTGAATCCCTCGCAAGGCCCCACCATCACCTGCGCCATCGATTTCCTCGATCGCAGCTACAACGGCCAGAGCTTCTGGATCGAAGACGGAGGCTTCCCCAACCTGCTGGTCGACTACCTGAATCGCCTCGATGCATCGCCCGCCAAGAACGAAGCCGCCAAGCTTCTTCTCGACGCCTTCCGTCACCTGCTGCAGGGCGACACATTGTTCCAGAACGTGATGCCATGGTTCGCGCAGGGCGTGGACGCAGCCAACGGCACGCTCTCCATCCACCACTCGCTGTTGACCGGCGAGCCCTGCCTGAACCTTGCCTGGGACATCGGCAAATCGAAACAAACCATCGACGCCATCGTCTCCAAGCACCTGGAGTTTTCCGCAGCCACCGGCGGCCACCCTTTGGTCCCGCCCACCTGGTCGCTGTTGCACGCGCTGGTCACGCCTCATCCGCTGGGCGGATGCGGCATGGGCGACACGGCACTCAATGGCGTCGTGAACCACGCCGGCGAAGTCTTCAATTACCGCAACCTCTATGTAATCGACGGCGCTATCGTACCCGAAGCGCTGGGTGTCAATCCCTCCCGCACCATCGGCGCTCTTGCCGAACGCTGCGCCGCAATCATCCGCACCGAAGCCCGATGAAGCAGTGGTTAGGAATTAGTGGTTAGTGGTTAGTGGTTAGGAATTAGTGGGTTAGTGGGTTATAAATTTGTGGTTAGTGGTTAGGAATCACGGGTTAATAATCAGGACTCGGGTGCCCCAGGTTCGGCGCGCCTTTGTTCTTGCGCCTAACCTGGGTCTCCACACAGTCGGGAACCAGATGAGGCAGTGAGGCCTATCCCTGTTCCCTGTTCCCTGTTCCCTATTCCCTAACCCCTAACCCCTAACCCCTGCCTCCACGCTCTCGCTATACAACGGCTCCCCCAGCGCCGGCGGGTTCCCCGGCGTCGCATCGGTCGAGTCCACCTGGTAGTAATCGATTGACATCTTCGGACCCGCAAGCCGCAGGATGGCATAGCAGTAATTGAACACCGTCCCGTTGTTGCCCAGTTCGGTGCCGGGAACAACCTGGGGAGGTCCGGCCGCTCCCGGCGGAAGCGCCAGGTTCGAAGGGGGCCCCGGCTTCTGGGCCAGGAACACGGGCACCGCGCTGGCCCCCACGCAGCGGCCTTTCGGCAGCGCGTGCCCCGCATACGAATACGGCTCGAAGATCGACAGCCAGTGCTCGTGTCCCCACAGCCACAAGTCGATCTGGTCGAACACCGGCGTGAACGCATTGGCGAGATATGGATTTACCGCCATCGGCGCGCCCGCCGCATTCTTCCCCAAGCCCGCAAACGAATAAAGCTGGTGATGCGACAAGAGCACCGTGCCGCGCGCGCCACCCGGGTTCACGCTTTTGTCCACGTTGGCGCCGCAGTTGTTGATCTTGTCCAGATGCCATGGAACCTCCTGGTCCACCAGTTTCGTCAGCGCGGTGCCCGCCTTGGTAGCTCCGGGATCGGCGTCGTTGTACCCCGTATCCATGGCCACGAACTGCCAGAAGTTATTGCGGACGGCGAAGTAGCTGTTGGGCTGGTTCAGGCTCTTGATCAGCTCGTAATAGCCGCCATTCGATCCCGCATACCGATCGTGATTCCCATCCAGGGTGAACACCAGCGGCCTCTTGCGCGTCCCTCCGTCGGGCCACACCTTGTCGATCAGATCCGTAAAATGCGATTGGCATTCCGAAGCGAGGCCCGAATAATAGATGTCGCCCAGGTGCAGCAGCACGTCGGGCTGAAAGTTCTCCCCGATCTGCTCCAGTAGAACCAGCGCGTCATTCATGCCCGTGCCCCAGTCGCCGATCACCGCGATGGTCGCCTCATCCGGAAAGCCCATCTCGATCACAAAATCGTCGATGCTCTTGAAATTGATATACGGTTGGGCCTGGTTCGTCGCTCTCCATGTGTCGTAGACGGCCAGGCACTCGGCCCACAACGGATCGCACGTCCCGTCGGCCAGTTCCTGCCGCAGGGTAGCCGCCTTCGCCGGATCGGTCACCGAGTAGAGCGCAATCTGCGCCGCCAGGTTGGCGCATTCCGATTGCACCGAGGGGGGATTTGCTCCCGGCGCCACCGCAGGCTGGGGCGCTCCCTGGGTCTGCGCCACCGCGAAATTCCCGGTTTGATCGAACTGCTTTACCACCTGTGCGGTGGCCACCATTTCCGGAGTCAGCGCCGTAATCCCGATTCCACTGTGACTCGAATCCTGTTGTTCCGGTTTTTGCGAAAGCACCTGGTGCAACGCCGATTGCCACAAAGAGAGCGCAGACGTATGAGAGGAGTACACAGGCAGACTCATGCACCGGGATTCTAGCAGCCCGTTGGCAGGGAGAAGTACCCCTTTCTTCCCGGTGCTCGATGATCAGCGCGTGCAATTTGCTCGCGCCCCCGCTCAGTGATCAGGAATCCAATCCGCCTCCGCTTTCGTTCCTCGATTTGGTAATGCGGCATGCGAAGCGTTCCGGCTATAATCGCCACGCTTCCTGAATCGTGCGCATTTCTCCCATCTCAATTCAAGAAAGGAAACTTCTCACATGAAGACAATGGTCGTTTGGAGTCTCAAGCCGGGAGCATCCTTATCGGAAGCGGTGCGCCGGTTCCTGGCCGGGGAGGCTGGACCGCAGGAGGGCCAGAAACTTTTAG
>Ga0206999_10228_pt1 | contig 13533 bp, 11 predicted proteins | sample Alteio_BWMinCont_92_FD_153482 | JGI IMG/M metagenome (GOLD analysis project Ga0206999, IMG submission 153482) | Enriched cells from forest soil in Barre Woods Harvard Forest LTER site, Petersham, Massachusetts, United States -... | ecosystem: Environmental > Terrestrial > Soil > Temperate forest >...
GCTGGCAAGGATCTTCGGAATCCGAAGACCCCTCCAAGAGATCGGGGCCCTATCGCCTCAGATCTTGCCCAAACCCCCAGAAAAAAGAAGTAATTACCGGCCAGCCCCGGATACCGCGACTGGCACGCAAAGATTTGCGGATAAGCGCAGGAGGTGTTTGTGGGAGCGGAATATTTCATCGAGCAAGGGGAAGACGGTCGGTACAAAGTTTTAAAGCCCGATGCAGACCGAGCAAGTGCTGTCACGGACACGCAGGCAGAAGCGATTGCTTGGGCCAAGGCGACCAACCCCAATGCTGCGATTCACGTTGAACGGGTGCGGGATGTGGGCCCTGGCCGAGACAAGTGGCGGCACATCTAACGTGGCAATCTTTCTCCGGAACGTGGCGATTAGCGCCCCCGCCTGTCAGGGCGATCCCCGATGCTGAGGCTCAGCTTGACTGATCCCGCGATGGCCAGGGCAATCGAACAACGATGATGGCTGCCAGCCAGGGCGCACCGGCAGAAAGCAAGGCGAGCGCGAAATGAAAGAGCGGTTCCATCGCTTTGTTGTGCCTCAGATCCGGAAATTCGGGCAAATTGCGGCCCGGCGGGGATCTGCGGCCCTACTTATAAACAGAAAATCGAAACAATCGCAGAGCACGTCTCCGTTGGCCTCCCCTGTGCTTTACCTGGCGTAGCTGCAATACATGCGGTACTTGCTTGATTCCGGCAATCGAATTCGGGGCTCTTAATCCACAGATCTCATCACAACTTTTGTTTTCCAATAGAGCTATCTAGTTCGCAGTGGTGAGAGCATGCCCAACTCGCGGATGACAGACGCAGAGCGCGACCAATGGATGACGATCCTCGACGCGGCTGGCCAGCGCCTAGGAGACGAAATCAACGAGGAATGGGAGTCGCTGCTTGAGCAGCTTGGTCTGCCGGAAGACTACTTCCTGGCTGTGGCAGAAGCCATTCGCCAGGGCCGCTGGCGAAATGCTAAAAATCCACGCACCTACGTGAAAACGGTCGCAAAACATGAAGCCGTGATGGGTCTGCTCTCAGAGCCTGGGGACATCCTAGAGCTTGTGAATGCTCCCACCAATGGCGCTGTGTTCTCAATGGAAGCGATGCTTGACCACTATGCTGAGTTGAGTAGTACGGCTGAATCGGTTAAAGGCGCAGATGGCGTCTGGCGCCGTGGTGGTGGCTATGATCACGAGAGCGAATACGAGGAGCCGGAGAACAACAACCGTATTTCCATTGGGGATCTTGTCGCGCAGGGCCTGGCGGAGTTGCAGGAACCGTCAGCGGAGTTGGTTGCGGTCGTAGACGAGATCAATCGCCGCACCGACGAACACCACATTCATGTGGCGCCCAGATGGCGGCCGGACTGGGGGAAGTGGACGGAAGCGGCCGGATTCGATCAATGGGATCGATTGGTTCTCGATTGCAAGCGCCGGAAGATTAGCCGTGACCAGATCATTGCAGAGCAGCCAGATGAGCAGTCACGCAAATCAGTTCAGGCTGCTTGGCGGAAGTTTGATCGCACTGGCATGGACCGGCTGCGTGCGGTCATCAAGAAAGTTAAGCCCCAAAATGTCCCGGAATCGCGAATTCGCCACACTAGATAGATAGAGACAGAATCGACACCTGAGGCTCGGCTCAATGCCGGGCCTTTTCATTTGCGCGGGACGCCTCCTGGGCGGCCATCGCATTTTGGAGTCGATCCTCCAAACCTACCAATGACAGCTCACGAATGGATGGTGCTTTGCGGCGACCTCTTTCAGTATGTGATCGGTCCGGCTCTCCGGATCTGGATCACTGCCAGGATCGACGCCAGGCCCAAGCGTAAACGGAACGCTTCGAAGAAAAGCGCCCGTTAGAGCCTGACGCTCGAAAACGGGTCTTTTCATCCGGCGCCCAATCGTAGCCAGTATATATGTGATAATGTCCTTTATCGGATATTAAAAGAGAGAGAGCCGATGGCTGAAAACCCTATCAAGCTGTTCGTAAGCCGGGCGGAACGTTACCCGCAGCCGACCGAGGCCGATATGATCCAGGGCGGAGCCCGCGCGGCTCTGGCCGCGATTCCGGTGATCGGCGGAACCGTCACAGAGGTGCTCTCGATGGTGCTTGCCCCTTCGGTGAGCTGCAGGCGGGACGTGTGGTTCAAGGAGCTTGCGGATGGCCTGGACCAGCTGGAGGCCAAGGTCGAAGGGTCCGAGCCGCGCGGCGAAGCCCGCCGCGAAGAAGCAGCGCGGATGAATTCTGGCCCTCGCCGGCAATTGGTTGGGCATCAGTTCTCTCGGTTATTTGACCCCAGAAGAGTTTGTGTGGCAGTGGCGCTCTGTTTCGCCTTCCCATGATCCGTCTAGGGCCGCCGAACAGCCGCATCAAGGCAATCCTGACGGGCTCCGCTTCGCTCCGGTCTTGACCCGGCTGCCCTGACTGCCCAGAAGTCTCTAAACAGGAAGGCGAAACAACGAAATAAATCAGTGACCAAATGGAAGAAGATCGATGCGCTGAGATAGTCGTGGCGCAGGCAGCCCATTTGCTCGATAATGGAGCACGGGGCTTACAGTCAAATCAGTGCACGGTACCCGTCAAAAGAAATCGGGGATCTCGTTTCGCATTTTATTCAATGCTCCTTCACGATCTGCATCTGTAAGTCCAGTCTTGTTTGCAGAACGCGGCACCTCTCCGAATTGGATTTCAAGTTCTGCGATCTGCCGACTAATTCGCCACGCAAGGAGAAGGCGATAGTCTCCATAACGCTGATTATAGATTTGCTTCATCTCTTCCCATTTGTTAAAACCATTGCCAAGAGCTTGGTATGAAAGATGTCGATCACCTAAATGACGAATAAGCGCGGTATCTGAACAGATAATTTTAAGGTTACGAAACTTCGCGTACGAAGCCATCTCCCAATCATAGCCCCATCCACCCTTTGATGGTGGAAAACCTCCAAATCTGCGAATAAACTCAATCCGTATTAAACAGCAAAGTGGATCATAGTGAGGAACTATGCGATCTCCGTTCTCTCCTTGATTTATCATCCACGGATACACCCTCGCCTGTGCCGAATCTCCGGTAATGCTGACGCCAACTAAGGCGGCACTAGGGTCTGACGCCGCGACAGATTCAAAGTGCTCAATCGACGGTTCTCGCACTAACTCGATATCGTTCGAAACAAAAAAGAGAAATTCTGCACCCCTTCGTTCGGCGAAGTCTAAACAATCACAGAGGCCCCCACCTATAAACGAATTTATGGAATTCCTCGTAGTAACATAACGAGACAAAGTATGTGGACTCGCATTGTCAAGCACATGAATCTCATAGCTCTGATTGAATGCGGACATTCGCTCGTAAAGACGATCTGTTCTTTCACCACCGCAGTATTCAAGGATTATCGGAAGTGTCCTCTTCATTATCATCCTCCATTACTCCGGGTGCCTGCCTGCACTTCGCATTTTAGATCGAAGGAGGTTTCAGCGTGCATATCTACGGTCGCTACCATGAATCGCGTATGAGGCATTGCTACTTCCGTCTCGTGCAGGCAACCCCAACTGCGGCTGAAACAGGGAGCGGTTCTAGGCCGACATCTGTGGCAACCGCTTGAGCCCTGCAGGGCGTATGGAGATCATCCCAAGGGAGATTTCTGCATGAGCAGCTCCAAAGGCTCTATACTCAAACTTGACACAAACCCTGCCGCGGTAGCGCGTCCGTTAATGCTCTCACGTTCGTAAAGAATGCTGTTCGATTGAAGCTCAGTTAAAGCCCGTCGCCACGGTTCACAATTCTGTTCCGGCACGATGGGTATCCATAACCCCCTGTCATCCCAAATCTGTGTATATGCTGAGATCGGCTGAACATCGATAATGTATCCAGTGTTCATCTTAGCCTCTGGAATTCCCCCCACGTTGCTCGCCATGACTGGGATTCCGCGCAGCATTGATTCGATGATTATCATCGGAAAGTTTTCTAAATATAAGGAAGGAACAAGAAGTACACTTGTCTGCTGTAGAATTACGTCAATGTCTGGATCTGGCTGCAAAATTACGATATTCTTCAACTGCGACATACGCTCAAGATCGGCGACCGTTGTGCCCCAAGAAACAACTCCCGCAAAGTGGAGGGTTGGAAACGACCTTGCAAGTTCCAAGAATATATCTATTCCCTTATATCGGCAGGGATTAACCAGAGTGATATATCCTCTAGAATAATTCAAGTAGGAGGGGAAAGGAAGACTCCCATATACCGGCAAATATATCTGAACTGGATCGATCGTGCTCCAGGAACGAATATATTCCGCGCAAAATTTACTGACTGCAACAACGGCTTTGACCTCCCGAAGCAGCGAAGCAGCTTTCTGTGAGCGGTAAAATGAATCGGGACCAAACGGAAGGCAGTTTGGAGTGTGAGCCAAATAAATGACTCGCGATGGATTGTACGTAACGGCTTCGGCTAAAAGCACTTGAGTTGAATCCTCAGATGATAGGAGAATGTAATCAGGCCCGAAGGCGCGAACTTCCTTCGCAAAATGATCGCGCAACATCACAATCGGGCCACTCACTTCGTGAACATCAACACTGCCGATACAGAGTCTAGAGACACCGTTTGTCATCGAAGGTGCCGACGCACATTTGACCCTGGGCGTCAGCTGCGAATTCGACAACGTGAGAGCACAAACGATATTTGACCGACTTGCAAGAATTTCCGCGATCCGGCGGTTAGCTTTGTTCGCCCCGCCAAATGCAGGTTCATAGGGTAGGCTCGTCACCATCATGATTTTCATTTAGTCATCCATGCCTTTGAGGAAGCTCCCCTTCGTTTGTCAATTTGGCGCTTAGTCGTTTCTGGCGCTCTCCCTATCATACGAACCATCTAACTATCGTGCCTGACCATGAATAGCCAACACCAAATGCGATTAGTGCTAGTCGGTCACCAGCCTTCAATCTGCCATCACGTTGGGCGTGCCAAAGTGCAATCGGAATGGTGGATGATACCGTATTTGCACAGTGACTCAAAACGACCACAAATTTCTCGGGTGGAATAGCTAGAGCCATTCGAATCTCATCGAGAAGATAGGCATTTGCTTGATGCATAACAAAAAGATCTATCTGATCCAACGAAAGGTTTGCTTTTCGTAGCAACTGCTTTGCGGTTCGCGGAACAATATCCATGGCAAAACGAAAGACCTCAGCGCCGTCCATGAACAACACACCGTCGGCGTCCGTGTTATTTGGATCAGAGTCCATCCGAGCGCGGAAGGGGCAAAGCGTTCGGGCGCCGCTGCTGGGCACAATCAGGTTCCTTGCACCTTCGCCATCGGTACCGTATACGAATGGACCCAACCTCGGGGAAGCGCTGGCTTCAGCTCTGATTAGGGTAACTGCTGCTCCATCACCAAAAATAGTTCGCGACGGTCGGTCCGTTGCGCGTATATACTTGCTATACGTATCCGCTGTAATGAGCATGATGACTTTAGCCTGTCCTGAAGCTACTAGTCCTTCGCATAAACCTAATCCATAGACATATCCCGAACAACCAAGATTGTAGTCCAGCGCTCCGGCACTTTGTGGTATACCTAGACGATCCTGCAATAGACAAGCGGTACTTGGAAGGGCGTAATCGGCGCTTTGCGAGCAAAAGAGAATAAAGTCGATCTCACAAGGCTCACATAGTCCGGATCTAAACATTTGGGCTGCTGCAGCCGCCGCTAAGTCTGATGCGCATTCATCCGGAGCTGCAATGTGTCGGACCTGAATTCCTGTTTTTGCGTCGATCTTCTCGACTGACCAGGAAGGAAAGGCCGCAGCGAGATCCTGCGTGGTCAACGTGCATGACGGCAGATAGTATTCTACTCCGGCTATATACGCGTGCATTTGGCAACGTCTCTTATCATATGTTTGCTCGTCCAGGCTGATTAGTTTGGAACGGCCGGCGCGCTCCTCGGGAGGATCATGCAAGACTCATTCTCAGTCGCTTATGAGATTCTCACCATGGGATTGTGAGTCAATTACGGACGCAAGCTGTGATACTGTTGCCTGACCTAACAAAAAATCCATCAAATGGAACTCAACCCCGAAGGCCGTTCGCATTCGTGAGATACAACGCATTGCCGCAAGAGAGTCGCCTCCTGACTGCAGAAAATCGTCGTTTACATCACAGGCCTCGTTCTGTAGGACCTCTCGCCAGATGGCGAGAATCTGAGATTCAGTTTCTGTCCGAGAAAGTGGCGTCTTATTTCGAAGCTCATTCATGAGGTCATTCCTTAACGGCGATAGGCTTGCGGGTAAACGTCATCTGGTATGGGGCTTGGCCAGGTTTAAGCGAGTAAAGAGTCTGGTTGAAGCTGCAAACGACTTTGCTCCAGACCCATTGAATACTAGCCTGGCTAATGGAGGGCGTCAAGTAAGAAGACACACTCTCGTCGTGACCCAAAACCGGGAAGTTGGTACCAGCGAGACCTGAGCTGTCGTGCCAGTTGAGATCCTCGGAATCGGGAAAATACTCGAAATGGCCAAAACCAGAGGATTTGTCGCGTAAAGAATAGCTGTCAGCACCTAGTGTCCTGAGTCGGAGATTCGTTTACAAACTCGCTCGATCTTTCTGAGGATCAGATCGGCGTCCGCGTGCCACTGGAAGGGTTTGGGGTTACGGTTGCGCTGGTCGAGATAGTGGAGCATTGCCTTCTCGAGGTGCCGCACTGCGGTGTGGCTGCCACGCCGAACGCACCGCTCGGTCACCTCTGCGAACAGCCGTTCCACCAGATTCAACCAGCTTCCGCTTGTGGGTGTGAAGTGCACATGATAGCGCGGATGACCTGCCAGCCAGGACTGCACCTTGCTGACCTTGTGCGTGCCGTAGTTGTCCATTACAAGGTGAACTTCGAATCCGGCTGGCAGACTCGAGTCGATTTCGTTCAGGAAGCGTAGGAACTCCTGGTGGCGGTGGCGACGGTAGCAGTTGCTGATGGTGACGCCGCTAGCCACGTCCAAAGCCGCAAACAACGAGGTCACTCCATGACGCTCATAGTCATGCGATTGCCGCGCCGGTACTCCCGGAGCCAGCGGCAAAATGGGCTGGGTGCGATTCAAAGCTTGAACCTGACTCTTTTCGTCTACGCAGAGCACGATGGCATGATCCGGCGGATTCATGTACAGGCCAACGATGTCGCGCACCTTTTCGACGAACAGTAGATCCTTGGAAAACTTGAAATTCTCCACTCGATGGGGCTGCAGCCCAAACGCATGCCAGATGCGCACGACCGCCGTTTGGGAGAGCCCGGCTTTGTTCGCCATAAGACGGCTGCTCCAGTGCGTACTGTTTTCCGGCATCGATTCCAGCGTCCTTGTCACGACCGCTTCGACCTGGGCGTCGGTAATCGAACGCGGGGCACCGGGCCGCGGTTCATCAAGCAGACCTTCCAGCCGCTGCACCCGAAAACGCTCCCGCCACTTGCACACCGTGGCGCCGGTAATGCGAAGCTTCCTGGCAACCGACGAATTGCTCGCTCCCTCATCACAGCCAAGCACGATGCGAGCACGCATGGCCATAGCTTGGGACGATTTCGGTCGACGTGCCAGCAAGGTGAGTTTCTCCCGTTCCTCGGGCGTTACATTCAGAGGTTTGGTCGGGCGTCCGATGGCCATATCCAAGTATGCCGCTGCACGCTATATTATTAAACGCTTTTATGACTCGGCACACTAGGGAACCTCTGAACAACAGCGACTTACAGGGACTCATATTCTGATTTCACTCGCATCTGCTCAGAATTAAGGCTTTTGCGGTGGCGTTTCCTGATTGTTTATTCGCTGGATTCGGGTGCAGCCTCCGGCGGGCACACTATGCCCCCAGAGGGGCCGTCCGGAGATTGATCCGAGCCAGCCGCTTGCGGTGCTGGTAGAGGTTAGCCAACGCAAAGCTCCCGCAAAGCCACTCGTGATTCTTCTTCAAGCCGCGATAGCGCACCTTGGTGAAACCGAATACACGCTTGATGATCCGGAAGGGCCACTCCACCTTGGCGCGCACGCGGGCTTTGGTGCGGTTTCTGCGCTTCTCCGATTCATCGACGCCCGGCCTTGGTCTTCACGCGTCGCGAGGTCATGTCCTGGGCCTCAGGCGCAACGGCATGAATGGCCTCGCTCTGCCCTTGATACCCTGCGTCGCCCCAGACCTTCTTTTCATCGCCGTGCAGCAAATCCGGCAACATGTGCACATCGGAGACCGAGGCCGCGGTCGAGCAAACCGAATGCACAACGCCTTCCTTGGAATCCACCCCGATGTGCGCCTTCATTCCGAAGTACCACTGGTTTCCTTTCTTCGTATGATGCATCTCCAGATCACGCTCCTTCTTTTCGTTCTTGATTGACGACGGCGCGTGAATGATCGTTGCATCCACGATTGTGCCCGTGGTGATACGGATGCCCTTGCTCTCCAGATAATGGTTCACTGTGTCCAGCATCTGGCCGCACAGTTCATGCTCTTCCAGCAAATGACGGAAGTTAAGAATCGTCGTCTCGTCCGGAACCGGGGCGCGGCCCAGATCGATGCCGCCAAAGCGGCGCAGCACCGGCGATTCGTATAACGCATCTTCCACGCCGGGATCCGAAAGCGAGAACCACTGCTGCAGGAAATAGACCCGAAGCATGATCTCAAGCCCCACCGGCTTGCGGCCCGTCTCGCCCTTTGGATAATGCGGTTCCACCAGCGCCATCAGCTCTGCCCATGGCACCACCGCGTCCATCTCTTCCAGAAACTGCTCACGCCGCGTCTTCTTAGAGTACCGCTGGAACTCTGCCTGATGGGCCAACGTCATCTGCCGCATGCCGCGATCATCTCCCTCAACCCAAAACTACCCGTGATTGCGGTGCTTGAGGAGTATTTTCAGAGGTTCCCTAGAGTTCCGAACGCAATTCAAACGAACTCGGATAACATCCAAGGACGTTTGATGGCTGTTCGCAGCATATTCGAATGAGCGGCGCAAGTTCCACGAGATCCATGTGCTACATGCTTCGCCCACCACCGGGAAACTGGCACGCATTGCCGCGCTCTATGCAACCGAGGCCGAAATTCGCGGCAAGCCGGAAGTGTTGAGACGGGAGAGGTGCCAGGCGCGGCCCAGGCCCTGCTCGATTCATTCGCGTCGAAGGTCCAATCGAGAGAGTTGCTGACCTCTATTAATTTGTAGGCAGCGCCTTCGCCGTTCACGCCGCTAAGAGCAGATTGTACCCGCGCCATATTGACGGTTATAGAGCTCGTAGTAAAGCCCTTCAGCTTGGTAAAGAGACTCATGCGTCCCCCGGTCCACAATCCTCCCTTCTTCCAAGACGAGAATCTGATTGGATCGGCGAATGGTTGAAAGTCTGTGTGCGACCACGAACGAAGTGCACCGCTGCATTAGGTAATTCAGGCCGGCCTGAATCATCGCCTCCGATTCAGAGTCGAGGGAAGAGGTAGCCTCATCGAGAACCAGAATGCGCGGATCAGCAATAATCGCTCGTGCAATGGAAACTCGTTGCTTCTGCCCGCCAGATAGCTTTACTCCGCGTTCCCCGACCACCGTATCGTAGCTCTTAGGGAACTTCTCGGCGAACTCATCCACACAAGCCACGCGACAGGCGTGCATAAGTTCCTTTTCCGTCGCATCTGGCCGCGCGAACAGAAGGTTCTCGCGCATGGTTCCGTCAAACAGGAATGTCTCCTGAAGCACAAGTCCAAGCTGAGACCTGTAGCTATTCAGTGTGATGCTAGCAAGATCAACCTTGTCGATTAGGATGCGGCCGGATTGAGGCTTATGAAATGCACAGAGCAAGGAGATGACCGTCGACTTTCCCGAGCCCGAGGGTCCAACCAGTGCGGTAACCGTACCGGGTAGAGCATGAAAGGAAACATTGTGCAGAACCCGCCGATCCTTCTCGTAGCCGAAGCTTACATCATCAAACAGCACCTCGCCATCGCAACGACGAATCGCTACCGTACGCCGATGATCAGCATCTTCGACCTTTTCTGCGATCAAATCGCCTACTCTGTCCAGTCCCGCAATCGCCTGGGTAAGCAGTGTACCAGTATTACCAAAAGTCAAGACAGGATTGACGATGTACATGATGAGCGCCGAGTATTGGGCGTAATCGCCTAGAGTCCAACGTCCACTGAGGAGCCAGTGGCCGCCCAAGTACATTACGATCAAGGTGTTGAAGCTCGTCAGCAAAATGCCTGCGATGCCGACGGTGCTCATCCTTGGCCTAACCTGCATGAAGTTGTCGATGAGGCGCTGTGTCCCGGCAGTGAAAACCGCTTCTTCACGCCGTTCGGCGCGATAGCCTTTGACAACGTGGATGCCGCTGATCGATTCTGAGAGCCGGCCGCTCACTTCAGCACGGATCTTGTACATTTCGCGCACCAATAGCCTTACGCGAGAGAATGCGTGGTATAAGGCATAACCGCCTGCAGATAGGATGCAAACGAGCGCCAAAGTGAGGTTCCAGCTCTTTTGCACGAGTATATACACGGTGATCGCCCCGGTAAGTAGTGCGGCGAAGAAATCGAGCATTGGAATACCGATGAGATTCAACATGCCCTCAGGGTCGCTCATGATGCGTGAGACCAGTGCGCCTGAGAGGTTATTATCGAAATATCGAATGGGCAAATGGACGACATGCATCTGCAAACGTCTTCTTAGTTCGTTAGTCAGCCTGATGGCAATATCGGCCATGATCATGAAACTTGAATAATAGCAGCCTGCGTGCACAAGAATGGAAGCAAAGACGATGCTGATCAGGGGCAAAAGTTGGCCGACGCTGTGTCCGAGTACAACGGTGTCGATGAGGTACTTTGACGAATAAGGCAAGACAAGGTGTGCGACTTGGCTGATACCGATCAACCCGGCACAAAGCAGCAACGACCTCCAGTAAGGACGAATCAGCGAGCCGATTGCTGGAAGCGATCGGAGGAGCGACGGTTGCTTCTCGCGCGTTCCGCTTACTGCTTTTCGGCCAAACATCTTACTCCTTATCGACTCAGTTGGTCAAGCGAAGGGCACGCCCTTTCGAGACCATCGGCGCCAGCGCAAGTCCGCAAGTCGCCGTTACGCTGACCAGATCGGGCCGTTTTCCTGCCCGGATGCTCCCGGTGTTCTAGCACAGGTCACGTGCTCCCGATGCGGGGCTGGCCTATTTCGATGGCTCCTTGCGAGCGAACATCGAATCTCACAAGTCTGCTGCAAGGCGCTTTTCAACTGCAGTTCTACTACCTCGTCGGTCCCCCTGAACTAAATCTACCCAGGACAGTAGAGTTCGTCTACTAAACGTTCGCTGATTCACGGGGTTGAGAGCCGCCAGCTGTCAACCCAATTCAAACTGATAGACACTGAACCTGCCCTGGTAACTGGCCGCCAAGTCGCCAAGGTCGTACTCCTTTGGCCGTCCTCCGGAGGTCTGCTCGCCATGATGGGACAGCAATGCCGCTCCAAGTCGCGGGATTGATCAGATCACTTGGGAGCAGTATGCGGAGGTACGTAATGTCCTTGATGAGCAACCGCAACATTTGCTTGCGATCTTTTGTTTCGTCTTCTGCTCAGGGGTCGCGACACGTGCCTGTTGCTGCTGGAATTGCGCAGCTTGTTTATGGAGTTCGTCCCATTGCAGCAGGGCTGCATTCCAACGCCGTTCCAGAGTGGCGGCCACCCATCGCTGCGAAGGATCAACCTCCAGATAGCGCCGCTCGGCGAGAGCGGCTTCATACTCGGCACGTACAAGCCCCATCTGCCACTGGCGCCTGATGGTCCGATCGTGTGCTTCCAACTCCTCAAGAGCTGCGAGAGCCAGTTCCAGTTGGGCAGGCTCGAGAGCCCTCAGAACCTGCTCGGCAACGGCATGATCGAGCAAATTGCAGCGGAAGTTGACACGGTCTCTATGTGCCAAGCCATCACAGCGTAACCAGTTGCACAGATAGCATGGGTAGATGCCGCTGTTGCCCACGTAACGGACGGTGAGCGCTCGGCCAAAGTGGCCGCCCAGCAGCATGCCCTGGAGAAGCGCCAGACCTTCGCGAACAGGACCACTCAGCATCATTTCCCCGCCATTAGTGCGGTTCTTCTCCAAACGCTCCTGGGTCTTTCAAGTACTCGTCCCAGCCGATATAACCCTCATGATGTTTTTCGAGGCGGACTCGCCCGTTTGCCATGGGAACAATGCGCATCCGTGGATGCACCTCCCCGGTGGGACGGATCTGACATAGTATTGGTAACGGCCGAAAACATGCATCCCGGCGTAAGCGGGGTTTTTAAGCATACTCAGAGCCCGACCGTGCGTCAGCCGTCCCCAGTCATGGATGCGAAGATCTGGCTGGAAGAGTGACGCTCGAACGGACGACGCTAGATTTCAATGGCAACTTCCCTCCGAGGGCCTGTCCCGCCAGGCTCCGCGGCGCCGCGAAGCGCAACAAAGGCCTTTCCGCCTGTCGCTTCGTCGCGTTTTCCGATTCCCCTCTTTTCCGTCATCCTTGCCAGCGCTTTGTAACGTCGATCTCCGTTGTTATTAGGTCGTCGATCAAAGACAGATTGCGCATTAGTTTGTATAAGCTGTTTTGCTGCTATTACTTACAATCTACGAGTGTCACATAGAAGTGCTTCGAATTGCACGAGAACAAAACCAAAAGTGGCGCCGCACAATCTTCCACACAGGTTGCGACAGGTCGAATATTGCTCTGTTTTCAAAGAGCTGGGAAATCTGCAGTCTGGCAAATTATGTCCCCTACTAGTATAATTCCTCCGCGGCGGCGTTAGCAATAAAGCCGTTGGCAGCGCCCACAGCCCTTTGGAACACCACAAAAGAAACGGCCTAACCTCCTCTCGCCTCGATCAGCCACCCCAGAACGCGGGACGGACGCCGAGCGATATTTCCAAATCACACAAGCAGGGCTCCTTCATGTTCATCGAATCCATCGGCTATCGAATAACCTCTTTCCTGAACCATCACGCCTCCAAGGTGCAACCTTATGAGTGAAGCGAAACCGCCCGCCGCAGCGATGTGGCTGCTTATGCACTTATCCCCCAGAGAACGCGATCATTTTCCCTTTGATTACCTGCTTCACGAATATCGCAACGGACGCTCCTCGTGGTGGTACTGGAGACGGGTAATTGTCGCTATTATAGCAGCGCGCCTTAAGGAGCTTCTGAGAAACCGTACTGCGATTATATTTGTAGTACTTTGGTCTTTACTTGCTCCGGGATGGAATGCCTGGGTAATTACTCTTGGATTAGGCTTCTCACAAAAGAGCTGGCAACTCCCCTGGCCGTGGTCCATGGCCGTTGCTATAGGTTTTAACTTTCTTCCAGGTTTGGTTTTTGTCTGCGCTGGGATTCTCATTTACATTTTAGGCTTTATGGCTGTGACACAATGCTTCAAGTTGAGGCGTTTAGGACGAGGTTTCTTCACAGGCTTAGCCTGCTACGGTGCTGTATCACTTGCCCTCTTCGCCTTGCCCATGGTCTTTCCATCTTACTTCCCTACCCTAAGTAAGTTTGGGCCCACCTCTTGGATTACGC
>Ga0206999_10229_pt1 | contig 13477 bp, 7 predicted proteins | sample Alteio_BWMinCont_92_FD_153482 | JGI IMG/M metagenome (GOLD analysis project Ga0206999, IMG submission 153482) | Enriched cells from forest soil in Barre Woods Harvard Forest LTER site, Petersham, Massachusetts, United States -... | ecosystem: Environmental > Terrestrial > Soil > Temperate forest >...
CGCTTACCTCAAACAATATCCGAATTCATGGCGGGCTCACTATATCCAGGGATATGTCCTGTTCCGGATGCGCAAGATCGGCGATTCCATCAAGGAATTGGCGAAGTCGCTAGAACTGAATGTCGATAACCCGGAAGCACACAAGATTCTCGGTCGAGACTTTGTCGTGATCGGCAAGTTTGATTACGCTCAAACTGAATTGCAGCAAGCCGCGCGTTTAAAACCCCAGTCGGCAGAAATCCATTACAGCTTGGGCGAAGTTTATTCCGGAAGAGACATGTTCAAGGAGGCAAAAACAGAGTTCACGACTACGATTCAATTGGATTCGAAATACGCTGAGGCCTACAACGCGCTAGGTTTCGCCGAGGAGTCGTTAGGCGACGACGCTGCGGCTCTGGAAGCCTACAACCAGGCGTTGCAGGTCGCTGACCAGAAAGGATTGAAATTCGACGCCCCCTACATCAACTTGAGTGCCTATTACAACCGTTTGGGCAAACCCGATCTCGCTCTGCAGAATGCTCAAAAAGCAATCGAACTGGACTCGAAGAACGACCTTGCCTATTACCAATTGGGAAGGGCTTACCAATCGCTGGGCAAGTGGGATCAGGCTGCCGAGGCATTTCGCAATGCGATCTCGGCCAATCCGGTCAGTCCATCTTCCGCTCAGTACTACTACGTCCTGAGTCAGGTCTATCGAAAACTCGGCAAGTCAAACGAGAGTCTGGCTGCCCTGGAGCGCTTCCAGGAACTCAAGCATGCTACCGAGCTTATCGAGGATAAGATGCTCGACAACCGACGAGTCTCAGTTTCCGCCCCCGCGGCCCATGACAAGCAATGAATCTTTCGTGTCTGACGAATCCGTGGATGCACTGCGGGGCCTTGAGCTGAAACTACGCCGCTCATAGCCACCCCGACCCATTCCTCACGCCCGCCCAGAGATTTTCGCTTGCAGTGATGCCTACCTAGTAGATTCGTATTAGATTTTTCTTGACAAGCAGTTGTGATCAGGATCACTATGTCGGTCGCCAGGAATGTAAGCGATTACATTGCTTCGAGTGCATGCAATCTAGGGGCGTCCGAACACGAGAGGGAGTTCGAGGAGGCTTGAAATGACCGATCATTCCAAGTGGATTTCGTCTGTCTTGACGGCTGGTTCTATTTTAGCCCTTGCCGGTTTGCTTTTCGGGCAAGGCCAGGACCGGGGTGTCATAACCGGACTGGTCACCGACAAGAGTGGCAGCGCGGTGACGCAGGCGAACGTCACCGTTATCAATGAGGCCACAGGTGACAAGATCGTCGTCGACACCTCGTCGGCCGGCAACTTTACGACGCCGCCTCTTATTCTCGGCAACTACAAAGTGCAGGTGGAGAAGGCTGGCTTTAAGATGTTCGTGGCCACTGGAGTAGCGGTCGCCACCGCAACAGTTCGTCTGGATGCCGCGCTGGACGTGGGCTCCGTCACGGAAACGGTGGAGGTACAGGCCAGTAGCCTGGAAGTTAACGTATCAAACCCCGAAGTAACGCAAGTCCTCAGCGAGAAGTATTACCGCGACCTCCCGGTCGTGATGGGCGCTGATATCCGTCTAGCAGAGTCCTTGCTGGCCATGCAGCCTGGCTACGTTCCGATGCGGCCGAACGGCTGTCCTATCTTCCGCGGAAGCCAGTTTCAGTCGCGCATGAATGGTGGCCAGACCATGGCGATGGAGAATTACCTCGACGGAGCTTCCTTCGGCAGCGCCATTGACCATAACAACACTCAGGAGCGCTCCGTTCCCTTCGATTCGGTCCAGGAGACCAAAATCGTCACCGACAATTTCTCCGCGCAGTACGGGCGCACCAGCGGCGGCTTCGTAGCCTATACAACGAAATCGGGCACCTCCGCCTTCCATGGAAGCGGTTACGACTATTACAACTATGAGGGTCTAAACGCCACCGGAGAACTCATTCCCAAAAAGACCCCCACACGCAACGAGAACTGGGGATTCACCGTTGGCGGACCGATTGTCATACCGAAAGTGTACGACGGGCGCAAGCACCAAACCTTCTTCTTCGCCAACCTGGACGATCTCCACTTCAACCAGGGCACTTTGCCGAGTTATGGCAACACCGCCCCACTTACCTCGTCCCTGCAAGGGGACTTTTCAAATTCTCTCATTTACACCGGCGCGCAGCTAGTGGACGCAAACAAGAATCCTGTATTCGATGCCCTTAACAGGCCGGTCTACCAAGGTGAGATTTACGACCCCTCCTCGACTCAGCGTACTGCGGGCGGCGTTCCTTACCGGAATGGCTTTGGCTTTGATCCGGTGACCGGATTGCCTATCCCTGGTCAGGCGAACATCATCCCGGCCAACGATCCGCTACGCAGCCAGATCGCCGCCCAGCTTGTGCCTCTGATCCCGCCTCCCGATATTGCAGGGCTGGTTCATAATGCGTTTGCGCCGTCGGGGAACAAATACATTAGGCCCAAGACTTTGTTCGTCAGAGTTGACCAGTCCTTCGGTAAGAATTTCAACATGTCCACTTCGGTCAACGCCAACACGCGCCCCTCGTTGAGGCAGTGCGCCAACTTCTCGGAGGGCTGCAATTTTACCAATCCCGCGACTTATTTCGGACAGGGATTTTACCAGGACATCACCACGCGCACCGTCCATCAGCAGTTCAATTGGATCATCAAGCCCAATCTGTTCAACCACACGACCCTTTCCTTCGACCGCTGGGTTCTGCCCGCGAAGCCGGTCTCGGCAGGCCAGCACTGGGTTTCGCGCCTGGGTCTTAAAGGGCCCATTGTGGACACGGGTGGTGCGCCGTATGTTTATCTGAACAGCCCCAATATTCCCTATTCACAGTACGGCGAGGCTGACACCGTTGCCGAGGGATGCATCGCGAACCGCTGGCAATTCCTGGACGACATTACTTGGGTTAAGGGCAAGCACACTCTGAAGGCCGGTTTCGAATACCGGCACCATCAATTTCCTACGCTGGCGAACGGAAATACCACCGGCAGCTATAGCTTCAGCTATGGCGAAACCGCAGGCTGGGACAAAAACGGCAATCAGTTGAGTGCAACCGGAGATCCGGTCGCTTCCTTCTTGCTTGGACAGATCGACAATGCCAATTTCAATGTCAATTTTCGCCATTTGGAGAACGAACAATACATCGCTCCGTGGATCAACGACGAATTCAAAGCCACCAAGAACCTGACCCTGACCATCGGATTGCGCTTCGATTACCAGGGCTGTCTCTCGGAAGCGCATGGCAGCCAGTCAACTTTTGACCCCAACACTCCGAACCCGGGAGCTGGTGGTCACCTTGGAGCGATCATCTTCGCTGGGAAAGGGCCGGGCCGGACGGGTGCGAAATGCTTTGAGAAGCCTCCGAAGGATGCCTGGGGACCGCGGATCGGTTTTGCCTATCGGATCGACGATAAAACCTCACTTCGTGGCGGATACGGGATGTATTACGGAGGCCTTCCCGCCAACCAGTTCTCAGGCAGTGCCGAACTCGGCTTCTCCACCAACCCAACGGTTCCGAATGTCACCAACGGATTCTCTCCCGCTTTCTATTGGGACTCGGGCTTCCCATCGAATGTGATCCAGCTTCCACCAAGCATTACGCCCAGTGTTGACCTTGGGGGAAATCCGACCTGGATCACGCCCAACAGAAATAATCTGCCCAGGTATCAGAACTACTCTTTGACGATAGAGCGTCAAGTCGGCAGCAGCATGTTGGTCAGAGCTTTTTATACCGGCAATCACGGGACCCGTCTGCCTGCCCCGGCGTCCGGATTGGGAGTGCTCGACAACATGAACAATCCTTCCGTGTTGGCCTTAGGGGCTACCGTGCTTGGGTCTGCCATCGGTTCGCCGACGGCGCTCGCTGCCGGAATTCAATCGCCCTACCCTGGTTTCGTGGGAAGCGTGTACCAGGCGTTGAAACCGTGGCCTCAATACCAGGATCTCAACGTGCTGAGCGTTCCCTACGGAAACAGCATCTATAACGGTTTCACCGCCCAAGTCGATAAGAGGTTCACCGGCGGACTCTTCGGACGCATCGCTTACACCAATTCCAAGCTGATCAATAGTGGCGCGGAAGATGTACTCGCGGGAGATGATCCCGGTATTCAAAATCCACTTCGCGGAGCTATAGACGACCGGGCGTTGAGCCGGGACGACGTTCCTCAGTCTCTCATCCTCGCGTGGTCGTACGAGCTGCCGTTCGGGAAGGGAAAGAGGTTCAACTTCACCGGAGCAATGAACGAAATCGTAGGTGGCTGGAGGGTTTCGGCCACGCAACGTTACGACCGGGGGCGTCCGCTTAGCATTTCGATGGGTTGCGGTGAGCTGTGCACCTTCCTGGGAAGCAACCTGAAACGGCCGAACCGGGTGCCGGGAGCACCTGGCTACGGAAAGACCTCCGGTGTCAGGCCGGGCCAGCAGTATCTGCTGTCGAGCGGCTGGTCTGATCCCGGCCTGCTTGCCTTCGGAAACGAGCCGCAAAACGATCCAACGATCCGTAGTCCACACTATTTCAATGAAGACTTTGGAATCGGCAAGCTGATCCCGATCACAGAACGAGTCCACGGGCTTTTCGAGACGAATATAGGAAACTTATTCAATCGCCATCTGTGGTGTAATCCCGACACGAACTGGAGCGACTCGACCTTTGGACAAGTGTCTGCCCAGTGCGATACACCGCGGAGTATTCAGTTTGGATTAAGAATGGAGTTTTAGCCTCAGGCGTTACTGAAGCGTTTCTCCCCCGTCGCGGCAGGATGCGTTGAGGTCCTGCCGCTATTTCTAAGTCTGGAAACTGCATTAAGGGCTGAAACCGATTCCGAGGATAATACAAGCTCGTAGCGTGCTCACAGGGCTCGGAGTTGCCATCTTACTGGGCGGAATCCTCGTCTCCCCGCTGAAAGCACGCCCTCCTCACCTGCAAACCAATCAATCCTCGCAAGCCGCTCCATCTGCTCCGTCACCGCTGACGCTGGATGAAGTCATACGACTCATGAAGCAAAACAAGAACAACCCGAAGGTGGCAGCTTCCGCCATTGCGGAACGGGGCGTCAACTTCGAACTGGATGAAAAAACCCAGAAGAAGCTGCAAAAAGCAGGAGCGGATGACGAACTGCTCGGCGAGATTTGGAAGGCCACACCGAGTGGCAAAGCGCATATGCGAGCGCTTTTAACCAGTCCAAGCGGGGTTGAGGTGCAGGCCTCACCAGGAGAGGCGATGGCCTTGCAGGAGATTCAAAACGAAGGAACAACAGACCGGCGCCTTCAGATGGTGGTTACGTTCGAGAAGAAATTCCCAGACAGTCCACTTCTTTCTTACGTTTACACCGAAGGGGCAAAAGCTCAGCAACAGAATGGCGCTCTCGATGAAGCTGTCCAATACTGCCGAAAGAGCCTAAAGCTCGATCCTGACAATACTTATTCTTTGATCATCATCGCGCTGATTTTGCCGCAGCCTAAGATGTTGAAGGGAAACGGAAAGGAAGTAGCTGACCAGCTGTCGGAGGCAGCGGCGGATGCCAGTCGAGCCCTGGTGCTTCTTGAAAAATTGCTGAAGCGGACGGACGAGACCGACGAACAATTCCAGGCCCGGAAAGGATCTCTCGCGGCTGACGCCCACTTCGCGCTGGGCATGGAGGAGATGCAGCACGATCAGTTTGATAAAGCCGTCGCAGAGTACCGAGCCGCCGTTTCCTCGACCTCTAAGCCGACCTTCCAGTATTACTACCGGCTGGCGGAAGCCTATGCCAGTGCAGGGCAAGTCTCCGAGGCCATCCAAAGTCTTCAGAAAGCATCGGAATTAGCCCGCGGCACACCGATGCAGAAAGTCGCCGACGACTTCATCTCGGAACTACAGCAAAAGGCCCATTAGAATAAACGATCTATCCGTGAAGCCGTTGCGGCTTCGGGAGTTAGTGCGGAGTTAAGATGCGCAGGCGCATCCCTAATCTCTTTTCGTCCTCGGCGTTAAGCCGCTGCACGATTGCAAACTCCTTGTCGGCATCGGCTTGCCTGCCGGTGCGACCTAGCAGGATACCAAGTTGATAGTGGGCCTTAACTGAATCCGGATTCAAAACAACCGCCTTATCGAGCGCCTGTTGCGCTTCCTGGTACTTCTGTTTTTTCAATAAGATCCCGCCCAGTGCCTCGTAAGCTGAACCGTAGTCAGAATTGCGCCGCAACAGGTCCTCGAGGGCGGCAATGGCTTGATCGTCTTGCCCCTTTTTCTCGGCAATCAGGGCTAGGTAATAGTAGGAGGCGATTTGATCGGGTTGAAGTTCAACGCTCCTGCGGAGATACGTCGCGCCCTCATCAAGCCTGACTTCCAGGAACAGCAGTGAACCCATGGCATAGTTTAGGGAAGAATCGTTCGGATGCTTCGCCAGCAACGCCTGGAAAAGCTTACCAGCGACCTCATATTGCTTCTTGGATACGTTCGCAGACGCGAGCACATATAAATAGGACTCATTGTCAGGCTGCAAACGGGACGCCTTCTGAAGAGCCGGGAGCGCGTCCTCAAGCAAGTCTAACGCAAGGCATGTTTTTCCGAATTCGAACAGTATCAAGGCATTGTCGGGCTGCTGACGTTTGGCTTTGATTAGGTAAGCCAGAGCCTTTTCTGGATCCTTCTGCTGCTCCGCCATTTTGGCCAGGTGCAGCAAGCAGTCGACGCAACCCGGGTTCAGGCTGAGCGCAGCTTCGTAACTCCCGAAGGCCCGATCGAGATCGCCACGATTGAAGTAAAGATTGGCGAGCGCGAAGGCCAGGTCATAGGAGACCAGGCCGCTATTTTTCGCTTTCTCGAGAACGTCAATGGCTTGCTGATCCAGGCCAGATGTTACGAGCAATGACGCAAGCGCCGCGCTGGAACTCGCAGAAGCTTCCGGCAAACCATCCCAGTCGTGAACGAGCGCGAGGAGAGACTCTTTCTGTTTGAGGCCGGAATAGTCCTTAGCCAGCAGCAGAATGCCGTCGGCGGAACGGCGAAGTTCCGCGAGCATAGGTTCGACTATGCTCAAAGAAACGCTGAAGTTGCCGCTTGCGCTCTCCAGGTGTGCCAGAGCAAATCGCGCCTCGCGGTTGTCCGGATCGACACGGAGGACCTCCTTGAGTTGTTGTCGCGCCAGAACCCTTTTCCCCGTGACGGCGAAGACTTCACCCAATGTGACGCGGGCTTCCAGCAGGCCGGGATTGAGGCGCAAGGCGGCATTTAGAAACTGGGCTGCCTCGGTATAACGCTTTTGACGGAACCGAATGGCGCCCAATGTTGCCCAGGCCATGGGTTTGGCAGAAGGGTCTGGAAGGGCCAATCGTGCTTCTTTTTCTGCCCCTGCCAGATCTCCTGCGGTCATCCGTTCCGCTGACTTTTGCAGGTGGTCTGCGTCTGACGGTGCTTTACTGACTGCGCGAACGGGCAAAAGAAGAAAGCAAATCAAGAGGGCAAGGCTCTGCCAGACTCTTTCACCAGGGATGCTTCGAGCGAGCGGCGGCTCTGATCCACGGAGAGGAAAACCACAATCCGCGGAAGCGGATTCAGCTGGCTGATGATCTGGGGCCTTATTGTGGGTCTGGAGCAATGAGGGGCTCCTCAGTTTTTTGTTCGGGACGAGCGTCCTTGGATTGTTGCTGAAGTTGTGCGTACTTTTGCAGCGCCTCCTCGCTTTCCGCCTGGTTTCCCAGTTCCCGCAGCACTAAGCCTAAAACATAGTAATAGTCTGGCACTCGCGAGTTGAGCGCGATGGCGCGCCGTGCGGCGTCGGCGGCTTTCTGCCATTCTTTCTGTGTCCGGTACGCCTTCGCCATTTCAAAGTAAACGGTATCCGATGAGGATTTGATCGCCAACGCCTTCTGGGCGTAGATGAGAGCTGCGGCCGCGTTCTTCCGGCGGTTGTAGAAGCCGCTGAGATAAATATATGGCCATTCGGATTTTTGTTCCTGTCGATCTTCAAGTTGGACCGCAGTGCTGTAGTTGCGTAAGGCGTCGTCGTTCTTGCCCAGCGCCTCCAGCGTGATTCCCAGGTTGCTGTAGGCCTTAATGTAGGAAGAATCAAGCCGGATCGCGGTCTCAAATTCCGACTTGGCAAGGGGATAGACCCCCCTGGTGTAGTAGGTGCGGGCCAGGAAGTAGTGGATCTCCGCGGAGTTCGGCCGGAGCCGTGCCGCCTGAAGCAATTCGACCTCGACCAGATCGTAGCGGCCAATGATACTGCAGTTCAAAGCGAGCACTTTGTGTGCTTCCGCGTTATTGGGATCCAGTTCGAGCGATTTTGAGAGTTCTTTGATGGATTGGCCAATTTTGTGAGTTCTGAAGTGCACATAACCAAGGTCATAATAAGCTCTTGAGGAATTTGGATGGCCCTTGAGATATTGGTTCAGGCGGGATTCGGTCTGGTCGAATTTGTTGAGGTCGATATCGGTTTCCACTCCGAGGAGCGCATCCGGTTGTTCGCCAGTAGGTCCGCGGAGGTCGCTTTTTGTGCCCTGCGGCCGAGCGGCCGCCCAAGCCAGCAGCATACTGGAACCGACGATAGCCCAACCCGTAACCAAACAAGCGGTAAGAAAAAAGGACTTGCGGCGAGTACTCGAGATGCTCTGTTCATCCCCATTGATTTCAGATTGTCGCTTGCGCCTCAGCACAATCCCCGTCGCATCTGCGGAAGGCGGCTTTTGCGAGCCGAACCCTCAAAACGCCACTATGCTACCATAGCGCGGCGGTTCTGGCTGCATGCGGAAGCCGCATGCGGAAGCCGCATATTCCGGTCGTGTAAGCGATTGCACCGGGTCGAATGCTGGGTCATTTCTAAAGGTCTCAGGGAATGTATCGTGAATTGGACGTGGAACTGATTTTGCAAGGGGCTTCAATTCCCCGGGAGGGGCTGAAAAAGAGCTTTGATCCGCTCCGTGCCCGGCCGGTCCGTACCCGGCCGATCAATGATCGGCCGAGCAATGCCCGGCGGATCATTGGGATTCTCGCCCTGGCCGTTTCGATCGCTGCAGCCCTGCCGATAGCTCAGCATCGTGCATTTGCCCAAACCGGGGGCGTCGTCGCCGCGCCGCCCGGTATCGCCGTCACCTTCACCGACATTACCAAGAGTGCCGGCCTGAAGTTCCAGCAGGACTCGACCGCCTCCGACCAGAAGTACTATCTGGAGACCATGGGCACCGGGGTGGCGTGGCTTGACTATGACCAGGATGGGTTGATGGACCTTTTCTTCGTCCAGTCCGCGGCAACCGACATTTATAAGCCGCCCCATCCGCTTCGTTGCGCTCTTTACCACAACAACGGCGATGGAACCTTTACCGACGTTACCGAAAAAGCCGGAGTTGGAGGCGAGGGACACTACGGCCAGGGCGTTGCTGTCGGTGACTTCGACAACGATGGCTATCCCGATCTTTATGTGACGGGATCTGGCAGCGCCATTCTTTACCACAATAATGGCAATGGCACCTTCACCGATGTCACGGCCAAAGCGGGTGTCGCCGACCAGGGTGGATGGTCGACGAGTGCAGGGTGGTTCGATTACGACAAAGACGGATGGCTCGATCTGGTCGTCACCAACTACATTGAGTGGACGCCGAAAACCAACATCTGGTGCGGGGAACACCGGCCTGGCTATCGTTCCTACTGTCATCCAGGAAACTATCGAGGACAGAAGACAAAGCTATACCACAACAATCACGACGGAACCTTTACCGATGTGAGCGATGCGTCGGGCGTAGGCAAACCGGAGTCGAAGGGCATGGGCGTGGTGCTTGCTGACTTCAATAATGACGGATGGCCCGATATTGCAATCGCCAATGACTCGTGGCCAAATTTCTTATTTATTAACAAGCATGATGGAACCTTTGACGATGTTTCGCTGTATTCCGGGGTTGCTGCAAGCGAAGACGGGAGTTATGAAGCGGGCATGGGTATCGATGCCGCCGACGTCTACGGGGACGGCTGGCAGGACATTTACATCACCCATCTTGATTTTGAATTAAACCGTCTTTATCACAACAACGGCGACGGCACCTTCACCGATGATACCTATCGATCTGGCATCGGCAACAAGGCAGTGCATCTCAGTGGCGTGTCGATGAAGTTTCTCGACTACGACAACGACGGATGGCCTGACATCTTGCAACTCAATGGGGCAATGCTCGACAACATTCAGCTCTATCATAGTGAGGTGTCGTACAAAGAGCCGCTGCTGATGTTTCGGAATTTGGGGAAAGGTCAGTTCGAGAAAGTTTCAGACTCGCTGGGTCCCGACTTTATGCGTCCCATCGTTGGGCGTGGGCTGGCGACGGCGGACTTCGACAATGACGGAGACATTGATATTGTCACCAATAACAGAGGAGACTATCCCTCGCTACTGCGCAATGACGGCGGGAACAGGAACCACTGGCTCACCATTCTGTTGATTGGAACGAAATCGAATCGCGACGGGATCGGCGCTTCCCTTAAACTGACTTCCGGAGGCGTGGCTCATGTGGAACAGGCCAAGGGCGGCATGGGCTACATGTCGGCCAGCGACCCTCGCATCCATTTTGGTGTGGGGAAGAATACAAAAATAGAGTCTTTGGAAATCACCTGGCCAAGCGGTCAAATCGATCGTCTCAGCAATGTTCCGATCGACCAAATTATTGCGGTCCAGGAAGGTAAAGGAATGGTGCCGCGTAGGTTTCCGAAGATCATCAGCGCGAAATGAGTCACATCATAGAAGGTAGGAAACCGCAAAGTCCATGAACTTACCCCGCCGATCGTTCCTCGGATCCTCGCTCTTCGTCTTCGGCGGCACGCTGATGGACGCGCTCACGACTCCGCTCTGGGGTTGGAGGCGCAGCCTGATTCTTCAGACGACAGCCCCGGCGAATCAAACCTCTCCCGTGCAGTTTGTGGATGTGGCTCGCGAAGCTGGCCTGAATGTTCCCAACGTGTGGGGCGGCGCCGATCACAAAGGCTACATCATCGAGGCTAAAGGGAGCGGCCTCGCGTTCTTTGATTATGACAATGACGGCTGGCTCGATATCTATCTGACCAACGGAACTCGCCTGGGTGAGAAGTGGCCGGAGGGAAAAGCGCCGACCTCGCAACTGTTCAAGAATAATCGCGACGGCACGTTCCGCAATGTTACCGACAAATCCGGCCTGGCGCGCACCGGGTGGCAGACTGGAGTGTGCGTCGGTGATTACGACAATGATGGCTGGGACGACCTGTTTTGCTGCTTCTGGGGACATAACATCCTCTTCCACAACAATGGAGACGGTACTTTTACCGACGTTAGCCGAAAGGCCGGTGTTTACGACGAGCGGATCCGCTGGGGAGCTGGCTGCACCTTTCTCGACTATGACCGCGACGGAAACCTTGATCTATTCGTCTGCAATTACATCAAACTTGATCCGGCTCAAACTCCCGCGCCCAACGGACCCGATGTTTGCCAATGGAGAGGAATCTCTGTAATGTGCGGCCCGCGCGGACTCCCCGCCGACACCAACGTTCTGTTCCACAATAACGGCGACGGAACCTTCAGCGACGCTTCCGAGAAGGCGGGTATCCTCAAAGTTGGTCCTCGTTACTCCATCACCGCAGTATCTTACGACTTCGATAATGATGGCTGGCCAGACGTTTACGTGGCGGTGGATTCGCAACCCAGCATTCTGTTTCGCAACAACCATGACGGTACCTTCACCGATATCGGGGTCATGGCGGGCTGCGCGTACAGCGAGGATGGCCACGAGCAGGCGGGGATGGGCGTGGCGGTTGGCGATTACGATTGCGACGGCTGGCTCGATATCTTCAAGACGAACTTCGCGGACGACACCTGCGACCTGTATCACAACAATGGCGATGGAAGCTTCAGCGACGTGACGTTTCCGGCGGGAATCGCTGCCAATACCAAGTACGTCGGCTGGGGCTGCGGGTTTATTGATTATGACAATGATGGCTGGTTGGATATCCTGCAAATTAATGGGCACGTTTATCCGGAGATTGATAAGCACGACCTGGGCCAGACTTACAAGAGCCCTCGGCTCGTGTATAGAAACATGGCTGACGGGAAGTTCAAAGATGTTTCAGCTGAGATGGGACCCGGTATCGCCGAACGCTTCTCCAGTCGCGGTGCTGCATTCGGAGATTATGACAATGACGGGGACGTGGACGTCCTGGTTCTGAACATGAACGACCTTCCGTCACTCTTGCGCAACGAGGGCGGCAATAAGCAGAATTGGATCAAAATCAAGCTGATTGGCACCAAGTGCAATCGCACAGCCATAGGCGCGCGCGTGCGCATAGTAACCGGCGCCCATGTTCAGATGGACGAGGTCCATAGCGGATCAAGTGTGATGTCGCAGGGCGATCTGAGGCTGCACTTCGGCCTCGGAAAGCTTCAAATGATTGATCTCGTCGAGGTGAAGTGGCCAACCACAGGCAAACTCGAACGATTCACGCAAGTGAAGGCCAACCAGATACTGACCATCCGTGAAGGCGCTGGGATCGTCGCGGCAGTGGGGGCGACAGCGAAATAGCTTAACCAGCTCTTCCGCCACGAAGGTTGCCGGTTCCGGCCCGCCGGATGGGTTGACCATTTCTGATTTGGAATGCTTTCTCGGAAGTTCTCCCCCTCCGCAACCCTTTTCTTGGTTTTCTTAGTGCGATTAGGCCGCGTATGGCGGGCATGTAAGCGTGTACATTACGCCTCCTGGTTTCTCCTGTCAGCCATCGTTTGCTAAAATAGAGTACGCTGCGGGGATTGTTTTCGCGGACTTGCATGAACATTCGAGAGGTAGCCAAGAGAGCGAAAGTCTCCACCGCAACCGTCTCTCGCACCATCAACAATTCGGAAAAGGTGGATCCAGGGACTGCCGCCCGGGTGCAAAAGGCCATCCAAGAGCTCAATTTTTATCCCAATACCCATGCTCGCACCCTAGTATCGGGTCGGAGCCGCATGATGGGCTTGATCATTTCCGATATTACAAATCCCTTTTTTGCTGAACCTTCGTTGTTTGGGGTTATTGGATGAAGTCGGAAGAATTGGCTCGGAGTTTTGAAAACTTGTTTGGCTCGCCTCCGATGATCTTTCGCGCGCCGGGCCGGGTCAACTTGCTCGGAGAACACACCGATTACAACGACGGTTTTGTCCTGCCCTGCGCCATCGGTTTTTCCACACGGGTGGCAATTTCCCCTCGCCCAGACCGAAAATTGGTAATTCGTTCGGAAGAGTTTTCCGAGCAGTTTGAATTTGCGTTGGACCATTTGCCGAGTCAGGGAACGGGTAAATGGAGCGACTACGTTTTGGGCATAGCGGTCATGCTTCGGCAGATGGGGCATCCGATCTCTGGTGCAAGCTTGCTGGTTCGCGGTGAAGTGCCGATCGGCGCCGGCCTCAGTTCTTCCGCAGCGCTTGAGGTAGCCAGTGCGCTCGCTTTGTTGAGTCTCAACGGCTCCCAGCTTCCGCTCCCCGAGGTCGCAAAACTCT
>Ga0206999_10138_pt1 | contig 13469 bp, 10 predicted proteins | sample Alteio_BWMinCont_92_FD_153482 | JGI IMG/M metagenome (GOLD analysis project Ga0206999, IMG submission 153482) | Enriched cells from forest soil in Barre Woods Harvard Forest LTER site, Petersham, Massachusetts, United States -... | ecosystem: Environmental > Terrestrial > Soil > Temperate forest >...
ACTGCCGCCCGATAAAAAGGAAGCGGTCGAAGCGCTGAATCTGAAGGGCGTTTACTTCCAAAAAGAAAATCAGCGCATCTATCCGAAGCGTGACCTGGCGTCGCATGTGCTCGGATTTGTCGACCTGGATGAAAAGGGCCTGGGCGGCATCGAATACGAATTAGACGGGCAGATCCGGGGCAAGAGCGAAAAAATCATCGTGATGGCGGACGCGCGGCAGCGCTGGTTCGACGGCGGAGAAGCGCAGCGCGAGGCCGGCGCAAGCGTGGTTTTGACGCTCGACGAAAAAATCCAGTACATCGCGGAGCGCGAGCTGGCTGCGGCGATTGCCAAGACGCACGCCCTGGCCGGTACCGTAATGGTGATGAGTCCCAATACCGGCGAAATTCTCGCACTGGCAAACTGGCCGAAGTTCAATCCCAACGCGGCGAACGAGGCGCCGGCAGAAGCACGGATGAACCGCGCCGTGGCGGCACTCTACGAGCCCGGATCCACTTTTAAGCTGATTACGCTTGCGGCAGCGTTCGATCAGGGAATTACGCGGCCCGGCGAAGTTTTTGACTGCGAGAATGGGGCGGTGTACGTGGCCGGGCATCGCATCCGGGACCATAAGCCGTTCGGCCTGCTGAGCGTCGCGGACATCTTGGCGCAGTCCAGCGACGTGGGCGCGATCAAGATTGCACTTCGGCTCGGGGCGCCGAAATTTTACGACTACATTCGCGCGTTTGGTTTTGGGCAGCCCACCGGCGTGGATATGCCGGGGGAGAGCAAGGGGCTCCTGCGGCGGCTGGATAATTGGTCGGCGGTTTCAATCGGGTCGATCTCCATGGGGCAGGAAGTCGGAGTGACGCCGATTCAACTGATTAGCGCGGTCTCCGCGATTGCCAACGGGGGAATGCTGTACAAACCGCACGTCATTGCAGAGTTGAGGCGGGGGAATAAGGTACTGCCTTCGAATGGCCCGCTGACGCCCTCGGAGCCGAAAAAAGTGATCCGGCCGGAAACAGCGGCGACGCTGCGCAGGCTCATGGAAGGCGTCGTTTTGGACGGCACGGGAAAGCTGGCACACCTGGATGGCTGGACGGCGGCAGGGAAAACCGGATCGGCGCAGAAAATTGATCCGACAACGGGCCGGTATTCGAGAACGCAGCTGATTGCATCTTTTACGGGCTTTGCACCGATCAGCAATCCAGCAGTGACGATTCTGGTGTCGCTCGATTCGCCGGTGGGACAACACGAGGGAGGCCAGGTCGCCGCGCCAGTATTCAAGCGAGTGGCGGAGCAGGTATTGCCGTATCTCGATGTGCCACGAGACGTACCGATCGGGCCGCGGCTTGTTCAGGCCGCGTACAAGAATCGTGACGCGGCGGATAGCTCGGTTCTCGAGGATTTCGCTCCCGCGGATTTTTCCGAGCAGCTCGACCAGCCTCCTGCGAAGTCCGCGGCAAGCAACCCCAGGGAGGGCAATCGATATGCGCCAGCGGTGACCGTGGCTGTGGATGAAGGCGGCGACATTCAGGTGCCGGATTTCTCCGGAAAGACGATGCGTGAAGTGACGGAAATCTGCCTGAAGCTGGGGCTGGAGCCGGTTCTCGTTGGCAGCAGTCTTGCAACGAATCAAGCGCCGGCCGCGGGGGCCAAGGTGCGGCGGGGCGCAAAGATCACCGTGCAGTTCGGAACACCGGTTGCAAAAATTGCGAGGCCGCAGCGGAGAGTCAGGCATTAGGATGAAAATTGGATTAAGCCAGGAAGAACGGGTACAGGACGCCGCCACGAACCGGACTGACAGTCAACGAGAGCACTCTGCCCACGCTAGCGCAGTGGACACTGGAAGAACGCTAAGCGACGTATTTCAGGGCGCGGAGGCAGCTCTTCCTGCTGCTGCGAGCGGGCTGGAAATTCGCCAGGTAGCTTGTGATTCGCGGAAGGTTGAGACCGGAGCGCTGTTTTTCGCCCTGCATGGAGCCAAGGCGGACGGAAACAAATTCATTGAAGACGCCATCAAGCGAGGCGCGGTCGCTATCGCGAGCGAAGAGCAAGCTCCCGGCAAAGTTCCGGCGGGCGTGGCGTGGGTTCAGGTACGGGAAGCGCGCAAAGCTCTGGCCATAGCAGCCGCGAATTTTCTGGGGCATCCCGCGAACGCGCTGCAACTCGTGGCGGTGACCGGCACGAACGGAAAAACGACCACGACGTCGGTTGTGGATGCGATCGTGAAGGCTTCAAGTGCGAAGACCGGGTTGTTCGGCACGATTGCGTATCACACGCCGCTCGGCGATTATCCAGCGCCGAACACCACGCCGGAATCCGTGGACCTCCAGGGATTTTTTGCGGAGATCCGCGATGCCGGCGGAAAGTACGCGGTACTCGAAGCCAGTTCGCATTCGCTGGCCATGGACCGGCTGTGGGGATGTCATTTTCAAGCGGCAGTTTTCACCAACTTGACGCGCGAGCACATGGATTTTCACAAAACGTTTGAGGACTATTTCGCGGCCAAAAAGCGTTTGTTCGAAGGCACGGGGGCGGGCGCGCCGGAAGTAGCGGTGCTGAACACGGACGATGAGTTCGGCAAGCGGCTGGCAGGACTCGCGAAGAAAACGATCACCTATGGACTGGAATCGGATGCGGATATTGCAACGAAGAAATTTCAGTTGACCTTCGACGGCCTGACATTCACAGCCCATACACCGAATGGAAAAGTGCACGTCGTCTCCCGGCTCGTAGGCAGGATCAATGTTTACAACCTGCTTGCCGCGATTGGAGCGGCGCAGGCGCTGGGGCTTTCGAACGAAGTGATTGAAAGCGGCATTCGCAATCTGGAAAGCGTATCGGGTCGTTTTCAGCGCATCGATCTCGGCCAGCCCTTCCTGGTGATCGTCGATTATGCGCACACGGACGATGCACTGGAGAACCTGATTCGAACGGCGCGGGAATTGAATTCCAAAGGCCGGATCATCACGCTGTTCGGCTGCGGCGGGGAGAAGGATCGGACCAAGCGGCCCGTGATGGGGGAAGTCACCGGGCGTTTGAGCGACTTGACGATACTTTCCAGCGACAATCCGCGCAGTGAAGATCCGCTGAAAATTATCAGCGACATCATCGTGGGGTTGCAGAAAACCGGCGGCAAATATTTGATCGAGCCGGACCGGGAAAAAGCCATCGGCATGGCCATGGAGGAAGCGCGCAGCGGAGACATCGTGCTGCTGGCCGGAAAGGGTCACGAGAATTATCAGATTCTCGCCGACAGGACATTCGAATTTGACGATCGCGAGATCGCGCGGCGCGCCTTGCGCGAACATGGGTTTGAAGGGCCGCGAAAGGAACAAGGGAATGGCGGCTCAGAGTTTGGCACCAAGCGCGCTTGATTCATACTGGTGACGAGGGCGCTCGGGTCCCGGCAACGCCGGGGCTAGCCAATTGCTGACCTCTTGAAAGGAGGAGCCCTCAAAACGTTGAACACACAAGGAGCCGTTCGGCAGTGGAGTAAGACGAATCCTTTGAGGAGCTTATGCGGTGGACGATTGCACAGGTGGCTGGCGCTCTGGGTGCTCGGGCGGGGAAGGGACTCGACACCCTGGCCCGGGTGGCCGGCGTGTCGATTGATTCTCGCACGATTCGTGCCGGAGAACTGTTTGTCGCCATCCACGGACCGAGTCACGATGGACACGATCACGTGGCCAGCGCCCTGGAACGCGGAGCGCTGGCGGCAGTGGTGGCGGAGGGGCAACTTCCGCGATATGCGGGTCCCGTCAGGGACCGGTCGATCGCCGTGGGTGACACCTTCGAAGCGCTCAAGCAACTGGCGCGCGCGGTGCGTGAAGCCTGGGGCGGGAAAATTGCCGGCGTCACAGGTTCTGTCGGCAAGACCACCACGAAGGAGATCCTGGCGGCACTGCTGGGCGCGAAGCTGCGGGTCCTGAAATCGGAAGGAAATTTAAATAACGAGTACGGGTTGCCTCTGACGCTGTTCCGTTTGGAGGAAACGCATCAGGCGGCGGTACTGGAGATGGGAATGTCGCGTCGCGGCGAGCTTGCACGGCTGGCGGCGATTGCGCGGCCGGACGTTGGAGTGGTGACACGCGTTTCACCGGCACACCTGGAATTTTTTTCCTCGGTGGACGAGATCGCGCTAGCGAAACGCGAACTTATCGAGGGATTGAATGGGCACGATTCGACGGCGGTGCTGAACGCGGATGACCCGCGTGTCGCGGCGTTTGGACCGTTTGCGCCTGGGCGCGTGCTGACTTACGGCATTGAAAAACAGGCGTTTTTCATGGCTGACGAAATCGAGGACCGCGGCGCGCTGGGATCGGCCTTTGATTATGTAAGTCCGGAGGGGCGCGTGCGGCTGGAGTTGAATGTTCCCGGGCGTCACGCCATTGGCAATGCGCTGGCGGCTTTGGCGGCCGCGAGCGTGTGGGACATCGGCGCGGCGGAAGCGCAGAGCGTGTTTCTTTCGTTGCGCGCGCCAGCGATGCGCGGCGAACTCTTGCGATTTTCGAATGGGGCGGCGCTGATCAACGATAGCTACAACTCAAGTCCGGCCGCCCTCCAGGCCATGACGGAATTGCTGGCGGCCACCCCGAATTTCCGGCGGCGCATTCTGGCTGCGGGCGAAATGCGTGAATTGGGCAAAGCCTCACCGCAACTGCATCGTGAGGCCGGGCAGTTTGCCGCGAAGACTGGAAAAATCGATTGGGTCATTGGTGTGGCCGGTGATGCGGCGCAGATCGTGGAAGGCGCTGTGCTTGCGGGGCTGCCGAGGGCGCACGCCAAATTCTTTGCAACGCCCGAGGAAGCGGCCCAATTCCTGGCAGGATTTATCGGGAACGGAGATCTGCTGCTGGTGAAAGGCTCGCGCGGCGTCAAAATGGAGCAGATTGTGGAGTCTCTGATCGCACAGCATGCGGCGCCCGGTGAAACCATGGGGCAGGAGGTTCAGCACTGAGATGCTTTACTACCTCCTTTACCACGTCTTGCAGCGCTACTTCAGCCCGCTGAATGTTTTTCGCTATATCACCGTGCGGACGGTATACGCGAGTCTCACGGCCATGTTTCTGGCGCTGGTTTTTGGCCCGTGGCTGATCCGGCGGCTCCGCGAATTGCAGATTGGACAGTTCATTCGCGAGGAGGGCCCGCAGGAACACAAGAAGAAAGCGGGCACGCCGACAATGGGCGGCGTACTCATTGTTCTGTCGACGGCCGTGCCGGTTCTCCTCTGGGCGGACCTGACCAATCCATTTATCCTGCTGTCGTTGTTCGCGCTGTTCGGGTTTGCGGCAATCGGATTTATTGATGATTACGCGAAAGTTTCCAAGCAGCGCAATCTGGGCCTTACCGCAAAAAAGAAAATTTATTTCCAGGTCTTCGTCAGCCTGGTCGTCGGCGTCGTGCTCCTCGTTCTGGCCACTTACAGTGCGTATTCCACGCAGTTCGTTTTTCCGTTCTTGAAAAAATTCCGTCCGGACCTCGTGATTCACTCGTTGCTCGGCCAATCTCACTTTTCGGGGCACCTCTGGCCGCTGGCGTTTGTGCCGTTTCTCGTCGCGACGGCCATCGTCATCGTGGGTTCCTCCAACGCGGTAAACCTTACGGATGGCCTGGATGGCTTGGCAATTGGCTGCACGGTGATCGCGGCTGGGGCGCTTACGGTTTTGACTTACGTGAGCAGCAACTACCGCTGGGCGACGTACCTCGAGATTCAGTACATTCCGCGCGTCGGAGAGCTGACCGTGTTTTGCGGTGCGCTGGTTGGAGCTTCGCTCGGATTTCTCTGGTACAACGCGCACCCCGCGGAAATCTTTATGGGCGATGTTGGCTCGCTGTCACTGGGCGGAACGCTCGGCACCATCGCCGTCATCATCAAGCAGGAAATTCTGCTCTTTTTTGTTGGCGGTGTGTTCGTGGTTGAAGCGCTTTCCGTAATTCTGCAAGTGGGCTCGTTCAAACTCCGCGGCAAGCGCATTTTCCGCATGGCGCCCATTCACCACCATTTCGAATTGCTTGGTTGGAGCGAATCGAAAGTGATCGTGCGATTCTGGATTGCGGCACTGGTGTTCGCGTTGTTTGCGCTGACTACGCTGAAGTTGAGGTAATGAATCATTCTGGCTGAAGTGTCTAGCGAAATGAATGCCTAATCCGTTTGAGTTGCGGGGCAAGCGTGTGCTGGTCGTGGGACTGGCAAGGACGGGTGTGGCCGCGGCGCTTTTCTGTGCGGCGCGGGGCGCGATCGTGACCGCGACGGATGCGCGAACCGAAAACGAAATCGGAGAAGCGATTGCGTCGCTCAGAGCTGCGGACGTGCGGCTGGAGTTCGGCGGCCACCGGGAAAATACATTTCTCGAGCAGGATCTGATTGTGCCGAGCCCCGGCGTGCCTGCCGATTCTCCGTTGCTGCAAGCCGCGCGCGCAAAGGGCGTCACCATTTGGAGCGAAGTGGAGCTCGCGGACCGTTTCCTGGAAGGGCGCTTGATCGGGATTACCGGATCGAACGGAAAGACCACGACAACTTCATTGATCGAACACATTTTGCGGAACGCCGGTTTTTCCACGATTCTCGCCGGGAATATTGGCACTCCGTTGATCGCACGCGTCGAACAGACCAGCGACGAAAGCACAACTGTGGTGGAGCTAAGCAGTTTTCAGTTGGAATTGATTGAAACGTTTCGTCCCAACATCAGCGTGTTCTTGAATCTCACTGCCGATCATCTGGATCGGCATCACACACTGGAAGAGTACGGCCGGGCCAAAGCACGCATCTTCGAGAATCAGACGGAAGCAGACAGCGCGGTGCTGAACGCGGATGACGCCGCTACCACACCGTTGACGCCACGGAAGCCACACGTTTACTGGTTCAGCCGGAAGCAGCGCGTCACCCAGGGCGCATTCCTGCGGGAAAACGAAATTATCTTTCGCCATCACGGCGAAGAGGAAGTGGTATTGAAGCTCCAGGACATTCCGCTGGCCGGTGCGCACAACGTCGAGAACGTACTTGCGGCCGTGGCGGCTACGCGCCTCGCTGGAACCGTGCCTGCGGCGATCGCGAAAGGGGTGCGCTCGTTTGCGGGCGTCGAGCATCGCCTCGAATTTGTGGCGGAAATCGGAGGCGTGCGCTATTACAACGATTCGAAAGCCACCAACGTCGATGCCACGTTGAAGGCCCTCGACGCTTTTCCAGGACGCATCCTGGTCGTGCTCGGCGGGAAAGATAAAGGCAGCGACTACACGTTGCTGCAAAGATCGCTGCGTGAAAAAGCCATTCTCACTTTGCTGATCGGCGCGGCGGCGGAAAAAATTGAAATGCAGATTACTGGCAGCGTGGCCATCGAGCGCGCCGGAACGATCGAGCGCGCCGTGGAAATTGCTTCGCACGCGGCGCGGCCCGGAGACGTGGTTCTGCTGGCCCCGGCATGCGCAAGCTTCGACCAGTTTCAGAATTACGAGCACCGGGGCCGCGTATTCAAAGAGCTGGTGCATCAATTAGAGCGGCAAGCGGCGAGTACAACTTCGGGAAGAAGGTGAGTGAGCGTGCCAAGACGACTGGAAAATGACCGCTGGTTGTTTGTCGTGACGCTGGCGCTTTGCCTGCTGGGTGCCGTGATGATTTTCAGCGCCTCCGCTGTCACGGCGCAACAGCAGTACGGCCACTCGTATATATTTCTCGTTCGGCAGGCCGCTTGGCTTTTCATCGGCCTCCTGGGGATGTTTGCTCTGATGAGGACAGACTACCGGCGCTTGCGTGAACCGGCCGTCATCTATCCTGTCGTCTCTGTCGTTCTACTCCTGCTCTTGGGGACATTTTTCCTCGATAAATCCCATGCCACGCACCGCTGGATCAAGTTTGGCCCCGTAGGCATCCAGCCTTCGGAACTGGCAAAACTAGCCACAATCCTTTATCTAGCGTGGTTTCTCGATCAGAAGCGCCGCAACAAGGCCAGCATGGAATTCCGCAAGGAAGATTTCTGGCGGACGATTTTTCCGGCGGCTGCTCCCGTTTTTGTGTATGTCGTGTTGATCCTGCTGCAACCCGACCTGGGAACCTCCATCGACATTCTGGTGCTGGCGACCGCCATTCTTTTTGTTGCGGGTCTCTCATGGAAATGGATCGCCGTGGGGCTTGCCGGTGCGATCCCGGTCGTCTATCTGCTCATCACCCAGGTGGCTTACCGGCAAGCCCGACTGATGGCTTTTCTGCACCCGGATTCCGATCCGCAAGGTGCGGGATTTCAATTGTTGCAATCGCTCATTGCCGTCGGGTCCGGTGGCTTTACCGGCGTCGGTCTGATGGAGAGCAAGCAAAAGCTTTTCTATCTGCCGGAAGCACACACGGATTTTATTTATGCCGTGATCTGCGAGGAATTGGGATTTATCGGGGCAATGATTGTGATTGCGCTCTTTGTCGTTTATGGCTGGCGAGGGATGCGCGCCGCGTTTAGCGCGCCGGATGGATTCGGACGGCTTCTGGCCCTGGGAATCACCGCGATGGTTTTGTGCCAGGCGCTGATTAATTTCGCCGTTGTGCTCGGAATGGTGCCGACGAAAGGGATTCCGCTGCCGTTCATCAGCTACGGCGGATCGAGTTTGCTGGTCATGCTGCTGGCCACCGGTGTGCTCCTGAATATTTCGCAACAGGCAACGGAGACTTCGTGGTCGTGAGGAATCATCTTTGTAGGGGCGCACGGGTCCCGACCTTGTCGGGATGCTGCGCCCCTGCTCGGCTAGAGCGTTGCCAGTGAAATTGCTGATCGCAGGCGGTGGAACGGGCGGACATGTTTTTCCAGCACTGGCGATTGCCCGCGAATGGCTTGCGAGAGGCAACGAAAGGGAAGTTGTGCTGGTGGGAACAGAACGCGGGATCGAAATGAAGCTCGTGCCGCAGGCCGGGCTGCCGCTTGAAACGCTGCGCGTGGCCGGCCTGAAAGGCAAGGGCGGCGCGACGCTGCTCAGGAATTTGGCAATGCTGGCCCCGGCGATGCTGGATGCGCGCCGCGTGTTGCGCAAGCACAAACCGGTCGCGGCTTTCGGTGTCGGCGGATACGCAGCGGGTCCTATGCTGCTGGCTACCTGGCTGGGGCGCGTGCCCAATGTCATCTTTGAACCGAACGCCGAACCGGGATTTACGAATAAAGTGTTGGCGCGAATTTCGGCTCGCATTGCGACTGGCTATGAAATTTCTGCACGGACGTGGGGAAAAAAGGCCATTGTTACGGGTTGCCCGGTGCGCCCGGAGTTCTTCTCGATCACACCGCGAAGACCGGGTATGCCATTTCGCTTGCTGATCACCGGAGGCAGTCAGGGCGCGTTGCCGATCAATCGCGCGTTTGTCGATGCCATGGACGGCCTGGCGGCGCGTAAGGCCGAATTGGCCATCGTCCATCAGACCGGTGAACGCGATTACAATGCCGTACGCACCGCATACGCGCGACGCGAGATCCACGCAGACGTCGTGCCCTTCCTCACCAACATGGCGGAGCGCTTTGCCTGGGCAGATGTGATTGTCTGCCGGGCTGGAGCCATCACCGCAGCGGAAATCGCTGCCGCGGGCCGCGCCGCCGTCTTCATCCCCTTCGGCAGGGCCACCGACAGCCATCAATTGCGCAATGCGCAGGAAATGACGCGCGCGGGCGCCGGCCGCCTGATTTCCGAAACGGAACTCACGGCCGAAAAACTGACCGGCGAAGTCTTCTCGCTCCTCGACCAGCCCCAGGAGATTGAAAAAATGTCCACCGCCGCGCGCGGACTTGCCCGCCCTGATGCCGCGCGCGACATCGTGAACCTCATCGAAGAGGCCGCGAACGTGCAAGCAAATTTGCAGAGGGCAAACGCATGATGGTCTCTTTCCGCAATTTTCAACGGATTCACCTCGTCGGAATCGGCGGCATTGGCATGAGCGGCATCGCCGAGGTGCTCTTGACGCTCGGCTATTCCGTGTCTGGCTCGGACACCAAACCTTCCACGATCACCGAGCGTCTCCAGAATCTCGGTGCCACGATCTATGAAGGCCACAAGGCTTCCAATGCCGACGGCGCGCACGTGGTGGTGACTTCCTCGGCCGTGAAGGCGGACAACCCCGAAGTCATCGAAGCGCACAAAATGAAGATTCCCGTGATTCCGCGCGCCGAGATGCTTGCGGAGCTGATGCGCTTGAAATATGGAATCGCCGTGGCCGGCGCGCATGGCAAAACAACCACGACCTCAATCGTCGCTTCGGTGCTGGCGGCGGCGCATCTTGACCCCACTTTCGTGATCGGCGGGAAGGTCAATCAGGCCGGCACGACGGCGCGCCTCGGCAAAGGCGAATATTTCGTCGTGGAAGCGGACGAGAGCGACCGCAGCTTCCTGATGCTCGCGCCCGTGGTCGCCGTGGTGACTACGATTGATCGCGAGCACCTCGACCAGTACACCTCGCTCGAAGACATTCAGGGCGCATTCATCCAGTTTGTGAATCGCGTTCCATTTTATGGTGCCGCGATCCTTTGCGTTGATGAACCCAACGTGCAGGCCATCATTCCCAGTGTGAAGCGTCCAATTATTACTTATGGAACGTCGAGTCAGGCCGATCTGGTCATCAGCGATGTGAAGCTGGAGGGTTTGGAGAGCGAGTTCCGCCTGACTTACAGAGGCGAAGACCTCGGTCTGTTCCGGCTGACCCATCCTCCGGGCATGCACAATGTCCGCAACGCGGCGGCGGCAGCCGCGGTTGCGCTCTACTTGAACGTACCAGCCGACCTGATCCGCGAAGGCCTCGTCAAATTTGCTGGAGTAGGCCGCCGCTTTGACATCAAGGGTGTGGTCAACGATATCACCGTAGTTGACGACTATGGCCATCACCCGGCCGAGATTCGCGCGACCCTCGAAGCAGCCCGTGGCTGCAAGTTCAACCGGCTTCTCGCGCTCTTTCAGCCGCATCGTTACAGCCGCACCCAGTATCTCTGGGACGATTTCCGCCGCGCATTTAATCAGGCCGACATTCTCGCGCTACTCGACATCTACGCTGCCAGCGAAGCCCCCATCCCCGGCGTGACCAGCGAAGCCCTGGCGAGCGCCATTAGTGAGGCCGGCCACAAGAACGTTCACTATTTCCGCTCGATGCAGGAGGGCATCGAGTATCTGTTGAAACAAGCGCGACCCGGAGACGCCATCCTGACGATTGGTGCGGGCAACGTCAGCCGGGCGAGCAATGAATTCATGGTTTTGCTGGGAACGGAGCATCCAACGCCTCATGCACATTCGTGATCCGAAGATCATCGCTGGTCTAGCGGAGCTGAACGCCGAGCTGCAGCGTGGCGCTTCGCTTGCCAACATGACTTCACTGGGCATTGGCGGTACGACGGATCTGGTGCGCATCCGCAAGCACGAGTGCCTCCCCGGCCTCCTGAATCTGCTCGACGCAAATGACATTCAGCACAAGTTCCTCGGCGGCGGTTCGAATCTGCTCGTCGGCGATGACGAGTTGCCTTGGGTGGTCCTGCAACTTGTTCGCCCAGAACCCGATGTAGTGTTCGATGGCAACTTTGCCCACGTTGATGCCGCTGCCGACCTCGGCCGCATGATCACTTTCTGTGCAAAGAACGACCTGGGCGGGATGGAAGGGCTCATCGGAGTTCCCGGCACCGTCGGCGGCGCTCTCCGCATGAACGCCGGTGCCTATGGGATGCAGATCGGCAGCTATGTCCGGGAAGTGAAGCTCTACCGGGCGGCCAGCCGGAAGATCGAAGTTCTCCGGGGCCACCAAATTTCTTTCGAATACCGGCACACTTCTTTTGCGCCCGATGATATGATGCTCTCGGTGATTCTGGAACTACCCTCCAAACCGTTCAAGTCAATCCTCGAAGGTATTCGTATCTGCAACGAAAAACGGCGCTCCAGCCAGCCGCTCGGCCAGAAAAGTGCCGGCTGCATTTTCAAAAATCCTCCTGGTGCATCCGCGGGCCGCATGATTGATGAACTCGGGCTCAAAGGGCTCTCTGTTGGCGACGCTCGCGTCAGCGACCGTCATGCCAATTTCTTCGTAAACGCCGGCCATGCCACGGCAAAAGATATGCTGCGGCTGATTGCCGACGTGCGCGAGCAGGTGCAGAAAAAATTTGGTGTAAGCCTGGAGAACGAGGTGGTTGTTTGGAACGCGTAAAGGCCGTACAGCGAAACTCGTCCGCGGCTGCCGATTCGTACCGGCCGGAGCTGATCGCCGAAGACGAGCCGCGTTACCTGCGCCGCCAGAAGCCAGTTGAAATCCGCCGCAAGAAATTCAGCGGTCGGGGCTGGCCCTTCTACCGGCGGCTTCTGGTCCTGAGTTTTACCGGTGTTGCCGGTTTGACGGCCGCTTATTACGGTACGCAATTTCTCCTGTATTCGCCCAGCATGTTGCTTGTGAAGCCGGATCAGATTGAAGTGAATGGCAATCGCATCGTCAGCCGCGAAGCCGTGCTCCAGCAGTTTATTCATGACCGCAACCGGAGTGTCTTGCGCGTTCCATTGGACGCCCGGCGCGGTCAGTTAGAACAGATTCCCTGGGTCGAAACCGCCAGCGTGCAGCGCATCCTGCCAAACCGGCTTCGCATCGAGTTGACGGAACGAATTCCCGTCGCTTTCGCCCGCAACGGCAACGAACTGGCGCTGATTGACGCGCATGGCGTAATTCTCGACCGCCCGCGGGGCGAAGATCTGCATTTCCCCATTGTCAGTGGAGTCTCCGAAGACGTGCCGCGAGATCAACGTGAGAAGCGCATGCAAACGTACGAAGAGTTCATGAAGGACGTTGATCTGGTGCGCGGCGGCTCCAGCGATCGTGTGAGTGAGCTCGACCTTTCCAGTCCCAAGGATTTGCGCGTGGTGATGACCGGCCTGGCCAGTGCCAACGATTCCCAGGCCGTGACGATTCACTTCGGTTCGAGTGAGTTCACGGGAAAGTACAAAATGCTCGTTGACAATTTTTCGCAGTGGCAGGCAAACGCCGGCCACGTGCAGTCGATTGATTTGCAGTATTCGCGGCAAGTGGTCGTGAACCCCGACTCCAGCTCGGGCACAACCAGCGCAAAGAAAAAATAGATTCATCGCAGGAGCGGCGGCTTGGCGAAGAAAGACAAATACCTGGTTGGGCTGGACATCGGCAGCACGAAAACCTGCGTGCTGATCGCGGAAATCGAAGGCGAACTGGTGAAATTTCTGGCGCTTGGCGCGGCGGAGTCCAAGGGACTGCGCAAGGGCCTGATCGTCAATCTTGATGCCACGGTGAGCTCCATCCGCCGCGCGGTGGAAGAAGCCGAAAGCGTCGCGAATGTGCCGGTGGAAGAAGCGCTCATCGGAGTCGCCGGAGGCCACGTGCGCGGCGTAAACAGCCGCGGCGGCATCACTCTGGGACATCGTCCGCGTGATATCGAGCGCGAAGACGTGCGCCGCGCCGTGGACGCCGCCCGCAACATCACGCTTCCCGAAGACCGCGAAGTGCTGCACGTCCTTCCCCACGAGTTCAT
>Ga0206999_10231_pt1 | contig 13432 bp, 7 predicted proteins | sample Alteio_BWMinCont_92_FD_153482 | JGI IMG/M metagenome (GOLD analysis project Ga0206999, IMG submission 153482) | Enriched cells from forest soil in Barre Woods Harvard Forest LTER site, Petersham, Massachusetts, United States -... | ecosystem: Environmental > Terrestrial > Soil > Temperate forest >...
GGGGACGGGGACAGAGGCAAGAGGTTCGAGTCAAGATACGAGAAGAGGTGAAAGAAATGCGTTTATTGACAGCCGTACTGCTAGCAACGCTGATGGCGGCGCCGGGCGCGGCGGCGAAAGATCCTGAGGCCACCTACAAGACCGTGGAGGCCAAACACTTTACGCGAGTCGAGGGGGTGGAGCTTTCACCTGCGTTTACAGATTACCTCTACGCGGAGCTGAGGAATGAACTGGGGAAAACAAAACTGTTCGTGCAAGTGATCGGCGAGGGAGAAGCGGTGGAAGACACGGATGCGGCCAACTCCGTGGTCATCCAAGGAGTCATCACGGAATACAAAAAAGGCAACCGCGCGGCGGACGCGATCATCGGGTTCGGCGCCGGAATGCGGAGCCTGAAGATGGACGTGAATGTTACCCGGCGGAGCGACCACCAGGACCTTGGGGCGATCAAGAGTCATGTAAAGATCTCACCGAGATGGAATGAAGAGGTCATGGCGAAAGCGGCGGCACACCAGATCGCACATGAGGTCAAGAACGCGCTGAAGGAAAAGGCCAAGGGTTAGCGAGTTTTGAACGGAAGTTGGGCGACGAAGAGAGTGACGATGAATCCGACGGCGCAAGTGAGAAAGTGGCAGCAACTGGGAGCGTGCCTCCTGACAGTGTGCCTAGTGGCGCCCTGGCCGGCAACCGGGGCCGCAAAGATGAAGGTGCGGGGTTATATTACGGCGCGAGTGGATGATCGCACGGTGGCGATCCTGGACGACAGGCTGGAAATGACGGTGGCGAGCCGCATCACCGGGCAGGACGCCTCGGGTGAGCACGCGATGGCAATGGCGGATCTCGGGCCGGGAATGTTGATCGAGGCGGAAGGGCAGTGGCTCGACAAGCACAAGTTTTTCGCAGAGAAAATTACCGTGGATCTGAAAGATGCCGATAAACAGATCCATGGCGGGGCGTATCTGCAAGAGGAGCCGGGCGAGGCCAGTAAGATTTCCGGAGGGGCTGCGGCGGCACTGAAGGCGGACGGCTACTGGCTGGATCTGACAGCGCAAACGCACCGGGAGTGGGATGCCGTGAAAGTCGTAGCCACATCGAGCCCGGCGGCGGGAGGCACGGGAAAAGCGGAGCAAACGCTGGCGGGCTACCATCTGAAATACAACGGTGTGCGCGGAAGCGACGGGCGAATTGCAGCGGAGCGAGTCGAGTTAGCCGCGCCAGCTCCGGAAGATGCCTACAAGATGCCGCACGGCCTGGAAGTGGTCCGAGCAAAGGACTCACAGACGGGGATTGACGTGATTGAATTCCGCAAGGGAGACAAAGTACAGGGAAGGATGAAGCTGTTCCCGGTGCGGAGCGTTCAGGAGTACGTCACGACTCTGGGTGACTCGTTGCTGCCGCCGGGAAATCGAGGAACCACACGGGCGCTGGAGTTCCGGTTCTTTGTTGTGGAAGACTCGAGCATTAATGCCGCGTCGCTGCCAGATGGAACGCTGCTGATCAACACGGCGTTGCTCGGAGCCATCCAGAACGAAGCACAACTGGCGTTCGTGCTGAGCCACGAAATCGCGCACGTGCTACAGGTGCACTACTGGCGCGAAGTGCACGAAACGCGCGGGCAACGCGTGGGACTGATCATCGCGGGATTGGTTGCCAGCGGGTTCATCGGGGACCTGGGAACATTCATGGCTGGGCTGGGTATTGCATCCGTTGTGAATGGACACCAGCGGGAGCTGGAAAACCAGGCGGACCGGTTGGGTCTGCAGAATGTGATTGAGCACGGTTACGATCCACGCGAAGCGCCGAAGTTTTGCAGGATGATCATCGAACGGTACGGGGATCGCAGCACCAGCAAAGTCTGGTCCAACCATGATTCGAGCCTGATGCGGGGAAGTTTTCTGACGGTGCAACTCCAGCGGCAGTACGCGGAGAGCCAGTTCGAGCAAGCGAAAAGAGACAGTTCCGCTTTTCGCGCGATGCGAGGGGCGATGGGCCCGGTGAAAATCGAATAAGGCTAGCGGCGGTCCACAGTGTTGTGGCGGATATCTTGGCCTTGGACGAGGTAGATGACGTCCTCGGCGATGTTGGTGGCGTGGTCGCCGATGCGTTCGAGGTTTTTGGCGACGAGGATGAGTTCGAAGGCGGGAAAGACGACGCTGGAATCGCCCATCATGTAGGTAAGCAATTCGCGGAAAATCTGGTCGCGGTAGTGGTCCACCTGATCGTCGGTGGCGAGGACGTTCTGCGCGAGTTCGACGTCGCGACGGACGACGGCGTTGAGGGCGTTGCGAACCATTTCCTCGACGAGCTCGCTCATGCGGGGGAGATCCACGTAGGGTTTGACACGCGGGTGGCGAAGGACGCGGAGCGCTCCCTGGGCGATGTTGACGGCTTGATCGCCGATGCGCTCGAGATCGTTATTGATGCGCGAGACGGCTAGCACGAAGCGGAGATCGGTGGCCATGAGCTGGTGCAGGGCGAGGAGCTGGACGACGCGGTCGTCAATTTCCATCTGAAGCTCGTTGATAGCGTCTTCTTCCTCGAGGACGCGCTTGGCGAGCTGTTCATCGGATTCCAGGACGGCGTGAACGGACTGATGAACGGCGCGTTCGGCGAGGCTGCCCATCCAAAGCAGGCGCTCTTTCATTTCGTTCAGGTCTTTTTCGAAGTGGCGTTCCATGAACCCTTTCCTCAATAGCCGTTACCAAAAAGCAGATCCCGCGTTCCGCAAAACCGAGCGGAGCGCAAAAAGCGCGCCGCGCTCGGATTGACAATCAAAACGATGCTTTAGCCGAAGCGGCCGGTGATGTAGGCCTCCGTACGCGGATCACCGGGCGTGGTAAAGAGCTGCGGCGTGGGACTGAACTCGATGAGCTGACCAGTGAGCAGGAAGGCGGTGAAGTCGCTGATGCGCGCAGCCTGCTGCATGTTGTGTGTGACGGTGACGATGGTGCAGAGATCCTTTAACTGCACGAGGAGTTCTTCGATTTTGGCAGTACTGATGGGATCGAGAGCGGAGCAAGGTTCGTCGAGGAGGAGAACCTCAGGTTCGACGGCAAGGGCGCGGGCGATGCACAAGCGCTGCTGCTGTCCGCCGGAAAGTTCGTAGGCCGACTTGTGAAGGTGATCCTTGACTTCGTCCCAGAGGGCGGCGTGGCGGAGGCTTTTTTCGACGGCTTCCGAGATGGGGGTTTTCGAGCCGTTGATCCTCAAGCCGTAGGCGACGTTTTCGAAAATGGATTTGGGGAAAGGATTGGGGCGCTGGAAGACCATGCCGACGCGGCGGCGATGGGCGGTCACGTCCTGGGTGAGAATGTTCTGGCCATCGAGAAGAATTTCGCCTTCGAGGCGGGCGCCGCGAACAGTTTCGTGCATGCGGTTGAGGGTGCGAAGGAGAGTGGACTTGCCGCAGCCGGAGGGACCGATCAGCGAAGTGACCTTGTTGGTGGCGATGGCCATGTTGACGTCGAACAGAGTTTGCTTGGCGCCGTAGAAGAAATTGACTTTGGAAATGGTCATGCGCATGGCGAGGACCGCCGGCGTCTCCCGCGCCGTTGCGCTTGCGACGATGGGTGGAATGTTCAAAGACAATGCCGGCCTCACAGAAGCGTGCATAGGTTAAGACCTCGGAACAGCCATGCCCCGGGAAAGAATCGCCCGAGCAACGATGTTAATGACCAGAATCAAGCCGAGCAGGACAAGCCCCGCGGCCCAAGCTTGACGGTGCCAATCATCATACGGGGCGAGGGCATAAGTATAGATCATCACCGGCAGGGAAGCCGTGGGTTGAGTCCAGCCAGAGCTCCAGAATTGATTGCCAAGGGCAGTGAAGAGGAGCGGGGCGGTTTCACCGGCGACGCGGGCGAAGGCCAGGAGGACGGCGGTGAGAATGCCGCGATAGGCGGCAGGCACGATGACGGTGGCGATGGTTTTCCATTTGCTGGCGCCGAGGGCCATGGCGCCTTCGCGAAAATCGTTCGGAACACTGCGAAGAAATTCTTCGGTGCTGCGAAGAGTGATGGGAATCATCATCAGGCCAAGAGCGAAACCGCCGGCGAGCGTGGAGTATTGCCTGAAAGGGTGAACCACAAGGCTGTAAGCAAAAATGCCGATGACGATGGAGGGCACGCCGTTGAGGAGATCGGCGGCATAGCGGACAACGAAAGCGGTGGTGGCGCCGCTGAATTCCGCGAGATAGATGGCGCCAAAAAATCCGAAGGGAACACCAAAGAGGGAGGCCAGCAGAAGCATTTTAGCGCTGCCGAGGATGGCGTTGGCCATGCCGCCGCCGGTTTCACCGACCGGAACGGGCAATTTTGTAAAGAAATTCCAACTGATAGAAGTTCCGCCGTGATAGACGAGATATCCGAGAATGAGGAAAAGGACGGAAACGGCAACCAGGGCACAGACACCGGTCAAGGTGAGCATGAAGCCGCTAACAAGTTTGCGCCAGCGGAGCCGAGGGCTCATGGGTGCCCCAATCTGCTGCCGCGCTGGGAAGTGGCGACCATCAGCAAGCGTGCAAAGCCGTTCAGGATGAAGGTAAGGATAAAGAGCACCAAGCCAAGTTCGATCAGGGATTGCGTATGGAGTTCGCCGGTGGCTTCGGTAAATTCGTTGGCGATAACGGCAGCAATGGAATAACCGGGAGAAAACAGAGAGGCGCTGATGGTGGGATTGTTGCCGATCACCATGGTGACGGCCATGGTTTCGCCGAGGGCGCGGGCGAGGGCCAGGAAAATGGAACCAAAGATGCCAGCTCGAGCGAAAGGAACCACAACCTTCCATGTGGATTCCCAGTGCGTGGCCCCGAGAGAGAGGGCCGCTTCGCGCTGGTCGCGGGGGACGGAGAGAAGCACTTCGCGTGAGACGGAAATGATGTAGGGGATGACCATGATGGCGAGGACGATCCCGGCGGTGAGAAATCCGACGCCGTAGGCGGGGCCTTGAAAAAGCGGGAGGAAGCCGAAGGAATGTTTGAGGGCCGGCTGAATGTATTGCCGCATCAAGGGAACGACGATGAAGATCCCGAGCACACCATAGATAACGCTGGGGACGGCGGCGAGAAGATCAATAAAGAATTCGAGGGTGTCGGAGACTCTTGCAGGGGCAAGCTCCGCGAGGAAAATGGCCGCGCCTATGCCAAGGGGTACGGCGATCAGGAGCGAGACGGCGGCGGTCACGAGCGTTCCGTAAATGAAGGGCAAAGCGCCGAACTGTTCGAAGATCGGGTCCCAGACAGAGGTGCGGAAAAAATTGAAGCCGAATTTGTGGCGAGAGAGAACAGAGCCCTGCCACAATTCGAACACGAGCAGAACGGTTACGAGGACAACAGAAGCGGCGAACAAAAAAGTGATCATGCGGGCGATTTCATCGCCTTCGCGGAGACGGGAAAGAAACGAGCGCGAGCCCGCGACGGGGCCCGCGCTTGGAACGGTGGTAGTGGTTGTTGCCACGTTACTGGACGTTGTTCAGGGCCTTCAGTTCCTTTGCGACAACTTCCTTCGGAAGCTTTGCATAGGATAGGGCCTCCGTGTAGTTCTGGCCGTCGGCGAGCATCCACTTGACGAAGCCCTTGATGGCGTCGCGCTTGGTGGCATCGGAAAACTTAGCGGGAACGAGCAGCCAAGTAAAGCTGGAGATTGGATAGGCGGTCTTGCCTGGAGCGTCCGTGATGGAAACGCGGAAATCGTCCGGCATGCTCTTTGCCGCGCCTGCCGCGGCGGCAGTGACGCTGGCAAGATCTGCCTTGACGAAAGCACCGGAGGAATTTTTCACCCGACCGTAAGGCATGTTGTTCTGGATCGCGTAGATGAGTTCGACGTAACCGAAGGAATCGGGCGTATTTTTGATCGTGCCGGCAACACTCTCATTGCCCTTGGCACCCAGACCTACCGGCCAATTGACCGACGCACCTTTGCCGACTTTGGTTTTCCACTCTTCGCTGACCTTTGAAAGATAATCGGTCCAGATGTAGGTTGTTCCGCTGCCTTCCGACCGATGCACTACGACGATGTCATCGCCCGGGAGAGCAACGCCTTTATTGGGGCCGGAAATGACGGGATCATTCCATTTGGTGATTTTTCCGAGAAAGATGCCCGCAATAGCTTCTGGGGTGAAATTAAGCTCCACCGTGACGCCAGGAATGTTGTAAGCCGGTACGTCAGCGCCCAAAACGGTTGGAAAATGCAAGATTCCGAATCCGTGCTTGTCCTGGTAGGCCTTGAGCTGATCATCATTCATAGGGCCATCAGTGGCGCCGAAATCCACGGTGCCTTCAGTGACTTGCTTGATGCCGCCACCGGAGCCGATGGATTGATAGTTGATTGAGAGATTGGCATTTTTCTTGTGGTACTCGTCAAACCATTTGGAATACATGGGGTAGGGAAACGTGGCGCCTGCGCCGGTGATTGAGAGGCTGCTGTCGGCCCACAAAATACCTGCGAGGGCGAGAAATATGGCGAGCAGTGCTGCGATTTTTTTCATGCTTCGTCTCCGTCTGAGCTCATTGTCTTTTCCCGGGGAAATCAGTATGGCCTGCGATTGTTACGGCATTGTTACAGCTGGTTCATAGTTGATTAAATCGAGGACATTACTGCTTATTGAGCAAGCGTAAGACTGTGCAGATGAGGGATTTAGAGCGGCCAGAGGAGCAGAAAGAAAAAAGGGCAGCCCGCCGCGGCAGACTGCCCCTTTCTCCCGTCCCAGGGGAGGGACGGACCGCGATTGCCTGGCCGGGAACTACGGCAGGTAATAGCGGAAAGAAGTCCAGACCATGTTGTCGACGGCCTTGGGCTCGACGCCAACAGAGGTGAGCACGTTGTTGTTTCCGGACCAGGCAGACCTGGTCAAGTAGGAATAAGTCATGCCCCAGCGGAAGCCACCTTTGGGACCCTGGTAAAGTTTGTGCCAGAAGCCGAAAGTGCCTTCGACAACCAAGCGGGAGTCGCCAGCGCAGGTTCCACCGGCACTCGGAGTGAGTTGGGTGGCAGGAGGATTCTCGGTGCTGCAACCGGTATTGTTGGCAAACGGGCTGCCGTAACCGCCGATGCCGGCAGCGGAACGAGCGACAGTGGTGTTAACCAGTGTGGGGGCACCAGCAACGCCGTTGGGGTTACTGATGGACACGGTGGTGATCCGGACGGTGTCATAGCCCCGGTATGCCGCACGTGCAGCATATTCGGCGCCGCCGTATGCGTAGAAATCCAGTTTCGAGTTGGGATGATACTCGAGGATGCCAAGGCCATGGCCGGTGCGGATGGGAGCGAGAGTGCCATCGGGACGAGCGGTTGCATCGGCAAGCTGCGAGGAACCAAAGCGGCCGATTCCGTCGCCGTAGATGCCCTTAACACCAAAGTCCAACTTTTTGTTGAACAGCGGGAACCGCATGCTGGCGCCGCCGCCGCCCGCAACGCGTGAATCGTTGAAGGCTCCGGCTGAGGTGGGGGCAGTAGCCGTCGGAGCCGCGGAGCAGGTGATGGGGGCGCCGGTGAAGGTGGTGGTCGAGCCATCGGCATTGGTCACTACGCCTGCCGCGGTGGCGCTCACGACCGCGCACGGATAAATGCGGGCACGGAGCTGGCTGACGATGCCGAAAATTTCATAGTGGCCGAAGCCGGGATCAAAAGCGGCCTTGATGACGGCGTCGGGAGCCCGATTCGGTGTGTAACCAGTGGCATCGGTAGCGTTGTTGAGTCCGCCGCCATTGCCCGGTGCAGCGAACCAAAAGTTCTGAGAGGTGGTGCCGGCGGCGTTGGTGAAGGTGGAGAAGCCGCGGCCACCGAGCGTTGTTTGCGGACCCTCAATAGATACGCCGAGAGTGACCTTGTTATCCATAAAGGTCTTGGTAGCGCGAATTGAATAGGCGCGCTGCCAAGTAAAGCCAACGACGTATTGCGGGTCGATCATCATGGGCAACGCTTCGCCGCGGTTTTGGATGCCCTTTCTGTTTTCGGTGGCGAGACTCCACATCTGGCCGCCGGTGACGGAGAAGCCGTTGTCGAAGGCAAGTTGGGCCCACAACTGGCGTTGCCGGAAAACGTAGCTGTTGCTCTGACGATTATTGGAGGTAGCGCCGGCGCCGAGGAAGTCCGATTCAAAATAGCCAGTGAGCTTGGCGGCGCCGATCTTGGACTCGGCCAACACGGTGGCGCGGGTCTGGCGTGCGGAGAAAACGTTTTCGGACACTTTGCCCAGCGAATTCCCGGGGAAGGGGATGCCGTTCAGCTGAGTGTTGATGTCGGCGCTTTCGGCGCGCTGGCGATAAGCCGTTTCAGCAGCGATGAAGCCGCCAGGAGTAAGACTCACGCCCTTATAGCGGACGGTGGCCGGACCGTCTTCGGCAGCTTTCTGGGCGTCGGCTTGATCCTTGGCAACAGTGGTCTTGAGGACGGCGTTGCTGGCCTTCAAGTCGCTGACGGTGGAGTTGAGCGAAACCGCGGTGGACTTCACTTCGGCGGTGGAGTTCACGGCTTCGGTGGCTTTGGTGCTCGCTTCGGCTGCGCGGGAGTTGGCCGCGGCGGCCGCTTCGCGCGCTTCATCAATTTGGCGATCGCGCTTGGCGAGCTCTTCCTTCAACATCTGGAGCTGTTCCTGCTGCGACTGCAGAGCTTGGCGAAGTTCTTCGAGCTGAGCCGCGATGGCTGCATCGGACTTTTCAGTCTTCTTGGCCGCCTTGGGCTTCGCCGGCTGAGCTTCGGCGGGTTGCGGATCGGCGTTCTTTGGCGTATCGGCAAAAGCAGTTCCGGAAACGAGGAGCATCGATAGTGTGAGTGCTGCTAGTTTTTTCATTTCCTCTCTCTTATAGAGCAAATTTCGACCTTGCACCGAAATGAATGCGTACCACCCCGCGCCAGAAGGTAAAGGCCCCGTCTTACAACTACGTCAACTGAATGTGAATATCCTGTAACAATACTTGGGAATTCACGGGAAACCATTGACGTATCAGAGGTTGCAGATTCTTTCGATAGTTCAACGACAACAGGCAGAGGTCGAAACGAGCCGAAAAAAGCATGTCCGGCTGGCGTTTCCTCCGCTGTCAAGTTGCGAGAAAAACCGAATCATCCGTAATCTCCAAAGGGCGGCTTCCCCTCTGCACCACGAGGAGGGACCTACTTCGGTGAGGAAATCGTATAGGCGAGGACGATTTGGGTCAAGCGATATTGGTAACGGGCATCGGTGTCGGCGATATCGGCCTCGGTTTTCTGGAGTTCGGCCTGGCTGAACTCGACGATGGAGCTGAGACCGAGATTGTAGCGGGACTGCGCGAGGTCGAGAGCCAGGCCAGCCTGCTCGCGCAATTGTTGCGTTAGGGAAAGACGCTCGAAAGCGCGACTGGTGTCCTGCCAGGAAGTTCGGACGTCGCGCGCGATGTTGTTTCGGAGGCCGGCGAGTTTTTGACGATTGATTTCGGTTTGTAGATCGGCGGCTTTGGCGCGCGCGCTGAAGAGAGTTCCACTGAAGATGGGGATGTTGATATTCACGCCGACGGCGCCGTACCAATTGGGGATGTGGTTATCGCGAATGGGAGCTTCGCCGACGACGCCTAGGGCGCTGATGGTTGGGCGCCAGAGGTCATGTTCGGCGCTGCCGAATTCTTGCGCGGCCTGGACCTCGTCCTGAAGCGCGAGCACTTCCGGGCGGTGTTCTAGAGCCAGTTGAATCAGCGGGCTGACATCCAGAGCGGGAGCGGCGATGGCGGTCTGTTCCTCAAGGAGCCGGAAGTCCTGTTGGTCGGGGTATCCAAGAATAGCGGAAAGCGCTGCCAGCGAGGATTCGTAGTTGTTATGGGCTTCGAGCAACAAGAGCTTTGCTCGTGCCAGGTCAACCCTCGCAAAACTTAGATCGAGGTCGGACTTCAGCTTGGCATCGGTAAGAGCTTTTATCTTGTCGACGAAGAGCTGGCGGGAATCAACGGTTTGTTGAGCAACGAACACGAGAGCTTTCGTTTCCAAGACATTGTAAAAAGACTGGTCGACCGCGAGGACGATTTGAGCGGTAGTGGCGGCGGCGTTTTGATCTTCGGCCTTGGCCTGGGATTCGGAGCTAGAGAGAAGATTGGTGGAGCGGCCAAAGTCGGTGATCAACTGGCCGACAGTGGCGCCGGCGGCGGCGCGTGGAAAGAGAATCGGACTGTTGAGGCCACCTGCGGCGAGGCGGCTTCCCGGATTCGAATCTACGGCGCTCACGCTGAGATAGGCGTTGGGAAGCAGAGCCGAGCGGGCCTCACGAACATACTGGTGCGCCGCTAGAGCGCGCAATTTCCCGATCGTAATTTGCGGATTGTTCTTGAGAGCGAGGGCTTCGGCCTGGGCCAGTGTAAGCTGCGCGCCGGCCGAGTCTGGAAGAGTCGCGGCGGGGGCAACCTGCGTGGTGCCCGGCGTTTGGGCTCGAAGGGGCGCGCAAACCAGAACGGAAAGAAGGATTGAAGCAAGAATGGTGCGCGTCATGCTCGCGCCTCCTGGGGGATTGGTTTCTTTTCCGCGGTGCACGATGAGGTACGCCGCGGGCACGAGATAAACGGTCACCACGACGGAAACGAGCAGGCCGCCAATAATCGCGCGGGCCAGCGGTGCGTACTGTTCGCTGCCCGGCTCGGTACCGAGGGCCATGGGGATCAAGCCGAGAAGAGTTGCCAAGGATGTCATCAGAATAGGACGAAGACGCACACGAGATGCGATTGAGACTGCCTCTTTCAACGGTTTGCCTTCGCGATGGAGATGGCGGGCAAACTCCACGATCAAGATGCTGTTGGAAACCACGATGCCGACCATCATCACCAGCCCCATCAGAGACATGACATTGAGAGTTGTGCCAGTGGCGAGCAGGAACAAAAGCACGCCAGCCAGGCCGGGAGGAATCGCCAAGAGGATGACGAAGGGATCCTTCCAGGAAGCGAACTGAGCGACGAGAATCAGGTAAACCAGAACAACAGAAAGGATCAGGCCGGTTCCGAAACTCTTGAAGGATGCGCGCATGCCCTGAACGGAGCCGCGCAGATTTACGCGAACTCCTTCCGGCAACTTCGTGTCATTGATAATTTTGTCCACCTCGCTGGTCAGCTGCCCGAGGTCCTCGGTTTTCGGCGACACGTACACATCAATCACCCGAAACAGCTGGTAGTGGTCCACTTCCGTGGGAGAAGGAATGGTGCTCACCTTCACGACGCTGTCGAGAGAGGTCGGTTCGGTGTTTTTCCCGCCGCGCAGCGGGATTTGCTTCAGATCCATCAATGTCTTGACCTGATCTTCGGGATACTGGACGGTCAGCATGTAAGGATTACCGCTCTTCGGATCGATCCAGTAGTTCGGAGCGATCATGCCGTTGGAAGTAAGGGCGGTGATGACGTTGTCCACGATTTCCTTTTGTGAAAGGCCGAGGAGACTGGCTTTGCCGCGGTCCACGTCGAGTTGCAAGGCGGGATAATCGATGTCCTGAGGGATGAGCACATCGCTGACGTTGCTGAGCTCACGGACTGGCGCGGCGATGTTTGCCGCGGTGGCGTAGACCTTGTCGAGATTGTTGCCGCTGACCTGGATGTCGATGGGGGCGGGCAGCCCGAGGTTGATCACCGCATCCACTAGCCCTCCGGATTGGAAGTACGTGCTGAGCTGAGGGAGTTGCTGGCTGAGTTGCCGGCGCACGCGCCGCATGTATTCGTAACTGCCGACCTTGTGTCTTTCCTTGAGGCTCACTTGCACGAAGGCGGTGTGTGGCGCGGAGTTGGGGGTATAAATGGCGGAAAAATCCGTGGTGATGCCGATGTTCGAAACGATGATTTGTAGTTCGCCAGCGGGCACTACTTGGTGAATGATTTGCTCGACTTGCTTCACGTAATTTTCGGTGAGCTCGACGCGAGTGCCGGAAGGCGCTTTCAGGTTGATGACGAACTGGCCGGGATCGGTTCTTGGAAAGAAGGAAACACCGAGAAAAGGATAGAGAGAAAAAGAGAGCAGCGAAATGCCAGCAAGTCCAACGACGGTATTGACTGGCTTCACCAGTGAGGCCGCCAGCGTGCGGTCGTATTTGTGGACCATTCCGTCAAAATACAAATTGAATTTCTTGATGATCCAACCGTGCGGCGAAGTGGAATGTTCTCCGACTTCCTCGTCCGCCTCATGTTTCTTAATGAGCTTGGCACAATAAAGAGGGACAACCGTCATCGCCACGAAGTAAGAAGCGAACAAAGAAAGAATCACCGCGGTCGCGAGGGCCGTATAAAGGAAGCGGCTGACGCCGTAGAGAAACACGACCGGAAAGAAAACGATGGCGGTGGTGATGGTGGCGGCGAGCACGGCCAGAGCGACTTCCTGGCCGCCCTTTTCCGCGGCGACTTCTGGAGGTTCTCCCATTTCGAGATGCCGGAAAATGTTTTCGAGCACGATGACGGAATTGTCGATTAAGCGAGAGAAGGCAAGTGCCAGACCGCCCAGCATCATGGTGTTGACGGTGCCGCCACCAGCGCTGATCGCGAGAAATGCGGCCAGTGCAGAGAGCGGAATGGAAAGGAAGACGGCAAGCGTCGCGCGCATGCTGCCCAGGAAAAGGAGAATCATCACACCGGTAAGGATCAGTCCGATGGAGCCCTCGCGAAGCAGGTTGGCGATGGCCGTTTTGACGAAAACGGACTGATCAAAGACAACGCGAGTGATGAGTTGTTTCGGAATATCAACAAGATGCTGCAAGGCTTCCTTGATGCCATCCACGACCGCGATGGTATTGGTGTCGCCGCCCTGCTTGAGGATCGGCAGGTAAACCGAAGGCTGGCCGTCCACACGCACGATATTGGTTTGAATGGCGCTGGCGTCCACGGCTTTGCCGACGTCGCCCACGAGGATTGAAGATTGACCGACAGTTTTCAGCGGCATGCCGTTGATGAATTTGGCGGTGGGGGCCTGGCTGTTGGAGTACAAGTTGTAATCAATGGGACCGATCTTGACGTCGCCGGCGGGAAGAATGAGATTGCTTTCGTTGACGGTGCGCACGACGTCCATGGGGCTCAACTGGCTGGCCTCGAGCTTCATGGGATCCACGTAAACCATGATCTGGCGATACTTTCCGCCGAAGGGCTGGGGAACCGAAGCGCCTGGAACGTTGGCGATTTGATTTCGGACGGTGTAGCGGCCGAGGTCCTGCAGATCGGTTTCGTTGAGGCCCTGGCCTTTGAGGGTGATGAGGCAGACGGGCAGGCTGGAGGCGTCGAACTTCAGCACCACCGGCGGCAGCGTGCCGGGCGGAAGGCGGCGGAGGTCAGCCATGGCGAGATTGGAGACCGTGCTGAGGTCAGCGTCCGCGTTGGTGCCGGGCTGAAAATAGATTTTGATAAGGCTGACTCCTGGGAGCGAGCGCGATTCGATGTGGTCCACGCCGCTGGCGAGGGTGAAAAAACGTTCGAAAGGGTTGGTGATGTTTGTTTCAATCTGTTGCGGAGGCATTC
>Ga0206999_10208_pt2 | contig 13388 bp, 13 predicted proteins | sample Alteio_BWMinCont_92_FD_153482 | JGI IMG/M metagenome (GOLD analysis project Ga0206999, IMG submission 153482) | Enriched cells from forest soil in Barre Woods Harvard Forest LTER site, Petersham, Massachusetts, United States -... | ecosystem: Environmental > Terrestrial > Soil > Temperate forest >...
ACCGTGGGCTTGTCCGGGGTGGGGCCGCCCCCAACGTTCAGAATCATCCAGATATTCGCGAGCTGAAGGTACGCGGGCGCATTACCGTCACCCATGCTCAGAATGCGCGCGCCGAAGACTTTTTCGTAGTAGCGTGCCGATCGCTCGATGTCGACGACGGTGAGAAAATGCGCAATGCTGATCCCCTCGCGCGGGGGCATCTCAAACGTTTGTTGTTCGACTTGTATAGCGTTCATCGCTGGCTCCAATCTCTTTACGGTGTCCGCCGGCGCGAGGTGCGGTGGCTGCGGTGCTCACAGTTGCTCCCATCGGCAGCACCTTCATCAAACCAGAAGCGGGACAACGAGTCTATTGGACGAAGGTATCGGCCAACACCAAAGCGCGGATTGGAGACACCGCCAAAGAATGGAGCGTACCCGTACCACGTGCCTCCAATGCCGAGGCTCAATACCATCGTCCAGTTGCAGAGCCAATTGACCGTCCACTCCGAGGTCGCCCGCAGATAAAGGCTTCCCTTGGGTCGTAGCCCGTTTCCGCGGGGACCTCGACACAAATGCTCTCCATCGGGATCTGGACGGTATTCCAACGTGCTGCTCGTCAAGTCGCTTCAAGCCGGGGCTCTGGTTTCTAGACTCATAAAGCGCCCAACGAGCTGCGCAATTTCATCTGCCGCGGTATCGAGCGCGAAATGGCCTCCGTCGACGATGTGCACTTCGGCCTTTGGAACATCCCTGCGATAAGCTTCCGGCTCCGAGGAGTCGAATGAGAGTTCGTACTTACCCCAGATCACCAGTAGACGTGGCTGCCTCTCATGCATCCATGTTTGCCATTTGGGATAGCCATCCACGTTCGTGCGGTAGTCGTAGAACAGATCGCTTTGAATATCAGGTTGGGAAGGTTGGTTTAGAAACGCAAATTCGTCGGTCCACAGATCCGGGTCGTAGCGTTCCACATTAGGATCGCTGCCGACATGGCGTGTCCGCGTCGCCGCGAGCGACAAGAGATTCGTGCGAAGCGCGCTTTCGTTGTCAGCCCGATCGGCCCAAAAGGCGCGACGCGTCTTCCAATTCGCCCCCAGGCCTTCGTTGTGGGCCACCGCGTCCTGGACGATCAGAGCTTCGATCCGCTCCGGACTGGCCAATGCCATCCGAAAGCCCACGGGACCGCCATAATCCTGCATGTAAAGCGTGTAATGGGAGAGGCCCAATGCTTCGGTGAAGTGACTCATGATCTCGGCGTAGTGATCGAATGTATATGCGAATTTCTTCGGGTCTGGCCAATCGCTGTGTCCAAATCCCGGGTAATCGGGCGCTATAAGGTGATAGCGATCGGAAAGTCGGGCCAAAAGAGGCTCGAACATTCGTGATGAAGACGGCAGCCCGTGTAACAGTAGAAGAGTCGGTCCGTCTTTCGGACCGGCCTCTCTGTAAAAAATGGAGAGCCCATCGATCTGCATCGTGCGATACGAAGTCGAATGCTCCATTCCTCGTTCCTTTCTTTGGGTTTCGGTCGGCAACTGAATCAGGGTCGCACCTGCCCGGTCGTCCTTGCAGGATCGCGCGTCCGCTGAACAAATGGTGCCCAGCCTGGAAGCCGCAATGCGTATGGCCGGACCGGCAAAGAAGGTACTAAAAACGAGGCGGCGACCATGGTTAACCTCTTCAGGCATTCGATTTTTCTCCAGTCGAAGTTGCACACGATCCGAACATCGCCTGCAGCCTAAGCTACCACTTCTAAAATCACCTCGAGTTCCAGCGGGACGCCGAGCGGAAGGCTCGCGACCGGGTATACCGAGCGGCAAGTGTTCTTATCTTTTCCGAAGACGTTTTGCAGCAACTCCGAACCCGCGTCGGCGACTTTCTGTGCGAATCCTCTCATGTCGAGCCTGGACGACAGAATCAACATCATCGATGCAGTCAAGGCCACTCGATACAGCTGCGAGACTTTCATTTCTATCTCCTAGTTAGACTAAGTGTCGCTATTAACTCAGAGCGACATTGGCCGCGCAATTGGACGATGGTATCGCCCATACGAAGGTATCGCCGATACCTTCGTCCAATTGCCTCCCTTCCCCGCCTCTGGCCTAATCGCAACAACTCGAGATGCACGCTGATGTGGCCCGGAAGGCTTTGTGAAGGAGTGCACAACATGTCTGAATTTCACACGAAATCTGTGGTGCCGGAACAACCGGGACAGAAGATTGAGGCCCGCGGCGCAGCCGGGCGCCTCACCGGCCTTACAGCCGTTTCAGGAGCTTTAACAGTGCTCGTCGCCGTCGTTACCGTGACCGTTTATGCGCAGAACAAGTACTCGCTGATATCGCCTGGCGGGATCGCCTTCTCCGACTTCAAGGGATACGAAGACTGGGCTGTCGTCTCTTCCGCCCGGCAGGACGAAATACTCAAGGTGATCGTCGCCAATCCGAAAATGATCACGGCGTTCAAGGCCGGCGCTCCCCGCAACGGCGAGCCTTTCCCGGAGGGCTCCATGATCGTGAAGCTCCAGTGGAAGCAGAAGAAAAGCACGGAGGCCCAATTCGCCGTTGACGTGCCAGACTTCTTTACCCAAGCTTTCGTAATGGAAAAGGACAGCAGGAGATTTCCGAAAACCGGCGGGTGGGGATACGCTGTGTTCAACTACGATCCGGCATCGGACAAGTTCACCGCCGATCCCAAAAGCCCCTCAGACTGTGGGAACGCGTGCCATACTGCCGTGAAGGCGAAGGACTATATCTTCCACCCGTACGAGAAGCGTTGAGCTGCTCCAACCCTGACATGAATGTCGAGTCGAACGGACTCACCAGCGGCGAGGCGAAGATCCGTCTCGAAAAAGACGGTCCCATCGTATGCGCCTGTGGATCAGGAGGAACTACTTAATCTCTTGGGGCCGCTCAAGTGTTCATTGCTACGTTCGTAGAAGCGTAGTAATCGGCCCGCTCCTTGAGTCAGGCCGATGCGGACGCTTTTGCCAATCGCTCCAGTCTTGCGTGTCGTCTCAGCCACCCAAAGCAAAGAACTTGCACTGCATAAGTCCAATCCATTATGTCTGATGTCAACCTGCAATGCCTTGGTCAATCGACCCGGCCCTCTTCCGATATCTGCCCATTGCTCCCGTCGAAGCCTACTGCGCATGACTGCGATACCGTCAAGAGGCTCAATAGCTCGCAACAAAACTCCCGCACCAATTCCAGCCCTCTCGCTTGTCACATTCAATAGAAACGACACGCCGTAGGCGAGATAGACGTATGCGTGTCCTCGTTCCAGAAAAAGCGGGCTGTTGCGTGGTGTCATGCCTCGGAAAGCATGTCCGGCTACGTCGCCAACCGGATAGGCCTCAGTTTCGACAATGCGTCCGCTTAGCCTGCCATTTGCAACGTCATGAACGATGACCTTGCCAATCAAGTAGCGCGCTAATTTCACGGTGTCGACAGGAAGGTTCGCACGCGAGAGGCGTCGAAGGCCATCGGTAGTATCGAATCGCCCCCGCAACTGTGATGTTGAAGACATGGATTCACTGAACAAACTGTACCGACGTACAGACATTTGACTTACTGGTCCTATTGGCACATAGCCCGAAGCAGCCTGTGCGAAGAACTCCGCCAGCAAAGACTTGAATCAGGAGGAGGCGCGGGAACTTGCCTGAAGCGATCAAGGCGCTTTGCGTTCCGCTGCAGCCGAAGGGCCACCTGAGGAAGGAATCAAGCGATCATGCACCCCGACAGGCAGCGGCTGGAGATGGTAACGAGTATCAGAGCTGATTCGATTCTGGAGGACGCGCTCTGAGCGGAGCCTTGCGACCATTCTCACCAAGTCTGCAAAGGAACTGGCCTTCATCTTTTGCATCACCTGGCCCCTGTGCGCCTTTACTGTGATCTCGCTAATGCCGAGCTCTGCACCCACTTGTTTGTTCAACAGGCCGGAGGCTACCAAGGCCATGACCTGTCGCTCGCGCTGGCTGAGTCGAGCAAAGGACTCACGAAGCGTCCGCACTTCTGCGTCGCGACTAAGTTCCACGTAACTGCGTTTAATTCCCTCCCTGATTGCTCCTAGTAAAATGTCGTCTCTGAATGGCTTAATGAGGAATTCAATCGCTCCGGCCTTCATGGCCCGGACCGTGGTATGAACATCAGGCTCGCCCGTAATGAAGATGATCGACATGTGAGGGCGATCGAAAGAGACACGCCTTTGCAGATCGAGACCAGTGAGGTCTGGTAGGGAATCGTTGAGCACCAGGCAGCTTGGAACGGCGAGCCATGGCCTAATGAGGAATTCATGACCTGAGGCGAATGTTTCAGCCTTCCACCCGCCACAGGAAATTAGAGATTTGAGCGATTCGCGGTCGGAATGGTCTTTCTCAACTACGAATACGATCGGCTCGCCATTTGATGCGTGCAGCGGCCCCAACTCATGGCCCATCACCCGCGCTAAGCTCATAGCAACACCTCCCGCGACTACCACGTCCGTGCGTGACTCAAATCCTCGTTCTCCAAAGGCACCCAGCGGCCGCCCTCTCACTTCGGTTTGCTGGTGCGCAGCCCGCAATCAACTTGCAGGTTGCATGAGACATCTCGGTGCCATGAGAAGAATGGACCATCGTGTCGCTTGGTTGTATCCCGAAGTTAATTTTGCCCCACCTGTCGGACATGAGTGGTGGGAGAGCGATGCGCTGGGCTTCAGGTGAAGCGTAGGGGAAGTAGAAGTCCAGTGCGGGAATCAATCAGCACGGCGAATCGGAAACGTCGTCGTGCCGTAACGCTGAGCGAACAGTTTGGAGCAATTGCTCATCGCTGAAAGGCTTGCCAAGGAATGCGACGGCTCCGGCTTGCATCGCCCGCCCACGGGATTCCTTATCGTCGTAGGAGGTGATGAAAATGATGGGAATGCGGTAACCCGCCGCGGCGAGCTCGCTTTGGAGCTGAAGTCCATTCATGCCTGGCATTTGTACGTCCAGGATGAGGCATGAAGTATTGTGCAGTTGGCCGGACTTAAGAAACCTCTCGGCAGAGTCAAATGCGGCCGCTCGAAAGCCAAGGGACTCGATGAGAAATGTTGTAGTCCGACGGACCGCCTCGTCATCGTCGACCACCGAAATGAGACTCTTTTGGGCCTCGCATCCCCCTCGCAAAGCCAGACGAATACCCTGGAGCAAGTCCTCGTCATCGAAAGGCTTCGCTAAGAACGCGACGGCACCGGCTTGCAACCCCTGCCGACGGGAATCGTTGTTCTCGTAGGCGGTGATGAAAATGATAGGAATGTTGCAACCTTCAGCAGCCAGCTCACCTTGGAGTTGTAGTCCATTCATGCCAGGAAGCCGCACGTCAATAAGGAGGCATGAAGTATCGTGCAGTTCAACAGAATTCAGGAAATCTTCCGCAGATTCAAAAGCTGCGGCTCGAAAGCCGAAGGACTCGATAAGGAATGTTGTGGTGCGGCGGATGGCCTCATCGTCGTCAACTACCGAGATTAGAGTGTTGATCACCTTTATCCCTGCTGAGCTCAAACTACGCCCCGGCGGGAGAAAAACCTATTGGATGTTGGGATATATTCCCTCGCAAAAAGGAGCATGCGAATAAACTTTCGCTTATCGGGCCTTGTCTGGCGGCTCCTTGATCTTCTCAAGCATTCTGATCAGGTCCACAAGAGATTCTGCATGCATCTTCTCCGTCGCCCGACTGCGCTGGACTTTCACAGTACTTTCTGCAGTTCCAAGCTGGTCCGCAATCTGCTTATTCAGCATTCCCGAGGCAACCATGGAAATCACCTCCTGCTCGCGCGAAGTCAATGACTCGAAGCGCCGCTGGAGGGTCATGACCTCCTTTTCCTGTTCACGTCTGTCACGATCTCGCTCCAATGCGATGCGAACAGCATCCAGAAGATCTTGATCACGGAAGGGCTTGGTCAAGAACTCGACGGCGCCGGCCTTGATGGCCCGAACACTCATGGGAATGTCGCCGTGGCCGGTGAGAAAGACTATGGGAATGCTGATTTTCCTCGCCGCCAGCTCGCGTTGAAAATCGAGGCCGCTCAATCCAGGTAGCCTGACGTCCAGCACAAGGCAGCACGGCGCATCGGGCAGATTCTTGCGCAGAAAGGCATTCGCCGACTCAAAGCTTTCAACGCTTAGACCCACGGTGCTCAAGAGGAACTTCAGCGAAGAACGTACTGACGGATCGTCGTCAACGACAAAAACATCCGGAGATCCTGTCATGAGGGACTCCCTGAGGCGGCCGGCAGCGTGAACGAGAATACCGCGCCGTGGGGAGAATTGGGCGCAGCCCAGAGCCGGCCGCAATGACCTTCAACAAGTGAGCGACTGATCGACAAACCCATTCCCATACCCTTCGCTTTCGTTGTAAAAAAGGGAGTGAACACGCGATCCATCTCTGAACCAAAGCCAGAACCGGAATCGCTTACCGCAACGAGTACGTCCCCAGACTCGTCGACCCGGGATTGCACACAGAGTAGACGAGGTCTATCTGTCACCGCAGCCAGGGCTTCAATGCCGTTCATGACTAAGTTCAGCAGGACCTGCTGCAATTGAACGCGATCGGCCAGCACAAGCGGGAGATCTGCCTTCAATTGACGGTCAACCGAGACTTGATTTTCATATAGCTCACGACCAGCCAGAAGCAGCACCTCTTGAATCACTTCGTTTATGTTCAATGCGATCTTTTCGACAGATCCTTTCTTTATGAATGCGCGGATCCGAGCTAGAACGGCGCTGGCGCGTGTGCCGTCCGCAACGATTTCTTCCAGTGCCCTCCGCAGAACGTCGGGTTCAAGATTGTGATTCGCGAGCAGCCTAAGACAGGCATTGCCGTTGTTGGTTACCGCAGTCAAAGGTTGATTCACCTCGTGGGCAATGGACGCCGCCATTTCGCCCAGATTTGTAAGCTTGGACACCTGCGCAAGCTCCGATCGGGACTTGTCAAGCGCCTCTTCAGATTGCCGACGCTCTGTAACATCCTGGACTACGGCTATGTACTCGAGTTGCCCATCCTGATCGCGTGTCGCATGAGCAACAGAATGCAGATACTTGATCGATTGGTCGGGCATCAGCAAGCGGAACTGCCATTCAAAGTCCTTGCCGCCGTTTCGAGCCCTTACGACCATTTTTTCGTACAAACTGAGATCCTGTGGATGAACTCGAGTGCGGATCAGTTCCAGCGTCACAGGTGAGCCGATTTCAAGATCGTAGATGCGATAGAGCTCGTTTGACCACGTGATTTCGTCTGTCGCCACGCGCCAGGAATAGCTGCCTATTTGACCGAGACGTTGGCCTTCCGCAAGGAATGCCTCGCTGCGACGCAAAGCTTCTTCCGCGCGTCTTCGTTCAATGACCTGTGCGATGGTACCGGCGGCAAACGAGAGAGTTTCAAGCGTACCCTCCGAGAGCGCCTTCTGTGAGAACATGCCCATCACGCCTACTAGCCTGTCTTCCAGAACCAGTGGGTAGCCGGCAAAGGAAATCATTTTTTTCTGGCGTGCCCAGTTTTTGTCACTGACGCGGGGATCGTTTTGGGCGTCGTTAGTGAAGTGCGGCTTTCTTTCTTGAGCGATCAGGCCGATTTTGTGCTGTCCGACGCGGATTTGACTGTGGGGCCCATCCAGGTGTGTGTACATTCCCGCACTTGCTTGCAACTCAAGTTCGTGGCCATCTTCGCTGAGCGTCCAGATACGGGCGAATGCAGCATCGAGATGCCGAACCACCGCGCCTACACAGTTGCGCAGGATTCCCTTCAAATCTTCCTGGTGCGACAGAGCCAACCCAATTTCCTCGCGGAATGCGCTAAGACGCGTTCGCTCATCCATCGCCGCACGCAGCGCTATCTCCGCCTGCTTTCTCTTGCTGATATCACGGACAAAGCCCGTAAACATTTTATGGCTGCCTCTGGTCAGCTCGCCAAATGAAACCTCTACGGGAAACTCCTCCCCATTTTTGCGAAGTGCCGTTAGTTCGGTGCCTTGCCAATTTATGTGCCGCTGACCGGTAGTCAAATACCTTTTGAAACCGTTCTCGTGCAGCTCCCTCATGTATTCAGGCATCAAGAGGGTTAAGGGTTTCCCCGTCAACTCGGCGGGGGCGTAGCCAAAAACCGCGGCAATGGCAGGGTTGGCAAACAAGATAGACCCTTTATCATCAATGCTCACAATGGCATCGCTCGCTGTTTCCACCACCACGCGATACTTCTCTTCGCTCGTTCTGAGGTCTTCCTCGGCGTGCATGCGGTCGGCAATTTCCTTTCGAAGCTCCTGGTTGGCTGCAGCAAGTTCTGTAGTGCGTTGCGCGACGCGTTGGTCTAGTTCGCGCGCGTCCCGCTTCTGTTCACTGCGGAGCCACGCCTCCTGCAACCCGATGGACCCCTGATTCGCCGCTACGCTTAAAATAAGCTTCTCGGTTTGCTGGGGAAAATCAGCTCGCTCTGACCCTGCTGCGATTATGCCAATTTCTCCTTGCAGCCCCAGTCCCAGGGGCACAATCGAAATGTCGCGGCCGCCTAGCGGGATTCGCATGAGCGGAGGCCATTCCCGGGAGCCGGTTCCAACCAACTCTCTCAGTGCGCCGGCAATCTCGTGCGGCTGGGCTTTTTGCGATTGCCCTAACCGAACCATCTCGATTGGCGCCTGGCCACCGGTTTCCCTCAGCCTTGCATAGACAAGATCCAACTGGAGCATACGCAACAGCGCGTCGAGCAAGGCTTCAACAATCTGGGATGGCTCGCCACCGCTCCACATGGCAGGAAGAGCGAGGACGCTGACCAGATCATTGACGCAGCGCTGAAGGCGCTTGATCTCCTGTATGGGATCTCTGCGTTGCACATTCATATTCAGGCCGCCGCCGGCGAACGACTCCGACCAGCGCGCCGTTCGCGAAATTCTCGCAGGAACTCATGCGGCGGCACAAAAAAGGGATTCTGCTGAAGAATGCCTCCGATGATGACCATCGGGTGAGTCCGCATGATGTCAATCACCGCGTCACCTCCCAAACGCCTGAGATGGTAAAAGTACAAATGACCGCGTCGTCGTGACGAAGCCCCACATCATTCACGCGCGACTCTAACTCAATCACGTCATCTACATGAGACCGATCTCCGACCGCCCAGTCCATACGACAGCAAATCCGGCTCAGAGGAAATCCTCCCTTGGCGTTTCCACTGGCCAGTTGCTCAAACACTTCCAGCATCCGATCCTGGTCGATACGCCCATCTGGAAGGTAAACTTCGGTGTTGGTCCGAAGCTCGAGCTGCCCGCTCAGCTGCGCGGCCGCAGGGTCGATGCCTGCGCCAGTCGGGCGTTGCAAATGGTCCTGACGTTGCTCTGGGTTAAGAACGTGAACGGATTTGTCAACAGCCTCCGACCCGTCCTTTATGAAAGGAAGCAGGATGCGGTATTCTTCTTCGTCATTATTGAAGAACGCGCATATATGACGCGTGTCGCGGAGTTGGGAGGCGGCGAGAAAAATTGGGACTGAGTTGCCCTTCATGGCCTTCCCTTCTCCAACGGATCCCGTGCAAGGTGGCTGAGCAGTCGAATTCCCACAACTTCTTTTCGTTTGTTGATATTCTCGGAGGCGATCCCAGGGCGCACGGTCGGCTCGCTGCTTTGGTCCCGCCTACGTGGCTGTGGTCGTTCTGATCAGAGACCAGTGCTCGTACTGCTCGCTTTCGTTCGTCCCGCCATCTGATATTCGGATTATTGCCAATACCAGCCTTTGATTGCAACAGGTTATCTGCCCTGGCCGAAAAGAAATCCCGTCAAACCTGTTCGCAAAAGTGCCTCGGGCAGCGGAACAAATACGGAAGATATCCGAAACGTTAGCGTTCTGGAGGAGGACCCGTGCTGGGTTCGGAATTTGTCAATGAGTTTAATAGGGGATGAAAAACGCTACAGAAGGCAAGGACGCGCTTCTAAACGTGCAGGGGCCATCCGAATCGCAATCAAGTCACAAGGTCAGGATGAATCATGTTGCTTCCCATCAAGTCTCCGTGTGAGCAATCGGTCGCTGGCGTAGCTCCGGGGCCAGCCGAGTCATGCAAGGGACCTTGGGTGTTGATCGCGACAATTCTCGCTTCGAGCATGGCATTTATCGACGGGACCGTCGTCAATGTAGCCTTGCCCGCTTTACAGACTGCCCTCCATGCATCGGCGACGGACATTCAATGGGTGGTCGAGTCCTACGCCCTTCTGCTTGCATCCCTGCTGCTCCTGGGCGGTTCCATTGGCGATCTTTATGGTCGCCGCAAAACCTTCCTCTGCGGCGTTCTGCTTTTTGCGATCGGATCGTCGTGGTGCGGCCTCTCGTCTTCAATCACTCCCCTCATCATCGCGCGTGGACTTCAAGGGATAGGAGCAGCGTTCCTGGTACCGGGAAGTTTGGCGATTATTAGCGCCTCTTATACAGAGAACGAGCGCGGGCGAGCGATCGGTACCTGGTCCGGCTTCACGGCGATCACGGCAGCCATCGGGCCGGTCCTGGGCGGATGGCTGGTGGAAAATTCGTCGTGGCGTTGGATCTTCTTCATCAATCTTCCAATCGCGATCCTGGTAATCCTGATTTCATTGTGGCGGGTACAGGAGAGTCGTAACGAAGAAGCACACAAGAGTCTCGATTGGCTGGGCGCGGCGCTCGCTACTTTTGGTCTGGGGGCGATTACGTATACGCTAATAAACGGTTCGGGCGCGACGTCAGGCCCCAAAACAGTTCTCTGGGTATTGGGCGCGGCAGGACTAGGCGCCCTCCTTGGCTTCTTGGTCGTAGAGTCACGTTCGCCAGCTCCGATGGTCTCCTTGCAACTCTTCCGGTCGAGAGACTTTTCCGGGTCCAATCTTCTCACGTTCCTGCTCTACGCGCCGCTCGGTGGCATCTTGTTCTTCTTTCCGCTCGATCTCATTCAAGTGCAGCACTACCCCGCTACACGGGCCGGAGCCGCGTTGCTTCCGCTGATCCTGCTCGTTTTCCTGCTTTCCCGTTGGTCCGGAGGCCTGGTGGCTCGATATGGCGCGAGACTGCCGCTCACGGTTGGATCACTCGTCGCGGCGTCAGGATTCGCGCTGTTCCTGAGGCCCGGGATCGGAGGTTCGTACTGGATCACATACTTCCCCGCAGTAGTTGTTCTGGGCATTGGTGTGGCGATCAGCGTTGCTCCACTTACGACGACAGTGATGGAATCGGTTCCCGTCACCGAAGCCGGAGTGCCTTCCGGAGTCAACAACGCTGTGTCGCGGATCGCCAGCCTACTAGCCGTCGCGGTCTTTGGTCTCGCCCTCTCCGCTGGATTCAACCGTACGCTCGACCGCAGTCTCTCACGGATGCAACTGTCTTCCTCAGCGCGCCAGAACGCCGAAATGGAGCGAACAAAACTGGCGGGCGCACAAATCGGCGAACCGCTGATAAAGCACGCCTTCGACGAAGCTTTCGTATCGGGATTCCGGGATGTGGTGTGGATCTCGGTCGGGATGGCTCTTCTTAGCGCACTGAGCCCTCAGATGATCCAATCGAAGATGCCCATTGCGAGGGTCCGGAAGTAAGTACGCAACAACCGGAGGCTGCAGCCATTTCGCGATCAATCGTGCTGAAATCCTGAGCGATGACAACTCGTCCCGTATTGGGACCGGTTATCACCGGCCGGCGTCCCGCTGGTTGCTTCCTTCGGCAAGGGTCGAGAAGGCTATCCTGAGACGCTTGTTCGGGGCGCATTGAACAGTCTCAGCCGCGAAATGACGACCTGCTTCACGGAATCGACGACAGGCGACAAGATCTTATACGGCACAACCACGTCGGGCTCTCTGGCCAGGCTTTCTACCAGCGATTGCCTCCATGCGACTCGTAATTCGGTATTGATGTGGATAATATTGATTCCTGCGGTGATGGCTTTGCGAAAATCGTCATCGTCAGTTCCAGACCCGCCGTGCAAGGTCAGGAAGGTGCCAGTCGCCTCCTTGATTTGTGAGATTCTCTCGATATTCAGGTGTTTCTTCGTCGTTCCCTGCACCATGCTCTCGAGCATGCCATGCATGTTCCCGACCGCCGGTGCGAGAACATCAATTCCGGTTGAGTGAACGAACTGCTTTGCCTCCTCGGGTGTCGTCAACCTCTTGAATCCGCTCTGAGCTTTTTGATGGATTTCAGAGCCCGTTCCGATATCGCCTATCTCTCCCTCCGCCAGGATGCCTGGATTGATCGCCTTAATCGCCCCAACTGTTTCCTTCGTGCGAGCCACGTTTTCTTCGAAAGGCAACGCCGAGAAATCGATCACCACCGCATCATAGCCAGCTTTCGCAGCTTCCACCGCCTTCGTCAGTGAATGAGTATGGTCCGCGTTCAGAAATGCCGGCAAATCATGTTCTTCGCGCAAACTTTTGAGCAGAACGGCAAGTTGCCGCGTCCCCAGGAAATCTCGCTCCCCTTCGGACGCGCCGACGATCACCGGGAGGTGGGTTTCGGCCGCGGCACTCAGCACCGCCTTCAACATTACGAGGTTTGCCACATTGAAATGGCCAAGGGCGACGCCTTCCTTCTCCGATTGGGTCAAAACGTTTCGCAATGTATCCATATTCGTCCTCCTTGAACATCAAAGAAAACTTCGGCATCGCCCACCGAAGCCAACCCCCCAGGTATTACGTTGGATGGTAATAATCCGGCCGTGGATACGAGAGCCTTTGTGCATAGTTTGCGCATCGTCGATACCATTGTCTAATTGCCCTACTCCCCATCCCTGTGGCCTAATTGCAATCGTTCCAGACGCACGTTGATCGGGCCCGGAGGAACTTCGTTTTGTGAAGGAGAAGACACCATGAGCAAACACCTCGAATCGCTGCACCACAATCTTCTAAACAGCAAGATACCGCATAACCTTAGTTGGAGTGAGGCCGTCGAACTGGTCGAGCATCTGGGGGTGGTCCAGCCGCATGGAGAGGATGAATTTGTATTCCGCGTCGGCAGCCAACGCGCCTTTTTCAAGCGCCCGCACACCCACGATCTTGGCCTGGAGGAAGTTGCTCGGCTGCGTAAATTCTTGAAGGAAGCTGGACAGGGTGAGCAGGTAGAAGTGCCGGCCCGGCCCAGCCGGATGATTGTCGTCATCGACCACCACGCCGCCCACGTTTACCAGGATTTCGGTGGAAGTCGTCCAGCGGACGAACGTACGGTGCAACCTTACGATCCTGACAATTTCCACCATCATCTGATTCATCGGAAGGAAGCTCACTACCGTGGCGAGCGCGTACCCGAAGAGGATTCGTTTTATGAGGAGATCGCGAAAGATATCACTCAAGCGAATGAGATCGTCCTCATCGGTCACGCCACTGGAAAAAGCAACGCCGCGGACTTCTTGAAAGCATACTTGAAGAACCATCATTCTGACACTTATCGACGGGTCATCGTTACCG
>Ga0206999_10232_pt1 | contig 13383 bp, 11 predicted proteins | sample Alteio_BWMinCont_92_FD_153482 | JGI IMG/M metagenome (GOLD analysis project Ga0206999, IMG submission 153482) | Enriched cells from forest soil in Barre Woods Harvard Forest LTER site, Petersham, Massachusetts, United States -... | ecosystem: Environmental > Terrestrial > Soil > Temperate forest >...
TGTGAGTCGCGAACAAAAGGCCGAGTACGGCCGTGCCCACTGCGGCTCCAACGATCTGCCACTTGCGTTCGTACCTTTCTGCGATTGTGCTCCAGAGCAAGGGCCCAATGGGAAAGGCGAGGGTGATGAGAAACGAGACCTGAGCACTTCGCGGCGCATTATGATTCTGCGCATTCACGAGTGCTGGCAGCCAGTTACCGAAACCATAGAAAGCTATCGCCTGGAAGAAATGGAAGACCGTCAACATCATGGTGCGCCTGCGGTATGGAGGACAAAGTATCTCGGCAACACTTGCCTTAGCCGCACGCTTCAGCGTCGACGCCACTGGTGCCGGCAGCGGGTGGCCCAGGTGCTTCTCTGCATGTCGCTCAAAAACAGAGGTAACACGTTCTGCCTCCTCCAGCAGGCCGTTCCTGGCAAGCCAGCGGGGAGACTCCGGGACGGAACGGCAGAGTATCCAAACCACGAAGGAGCCCGCTCCGCCAATCAGCGCGAGCCATCTCCACCCCTCAATCTGCAAGGGAGCGTGCGGCACCAGGAGCCATCCCAGAAGAGCGAGCACAGGAACGGCTGTTTGGATGATCGCGAAAGAGAGGGCAAACGCTCGTCCCCGCAGATTGCGTGGAACTATCTCCGACGCATAGGTGTCGAGTGTAATCAGTTGAGCCCCGATCGCAATCGCATCGATTACGCGCACTGTATCGATAGCGATGGCCGTGTGCTGCATAGCCATCAAGGTTGTCGCCGCAGCGTAGCACAAGGCAGAGCCTCGGAAGGCCGCGCGACGGCCCCAGCGATCGGCGATTCCCCCCAACATGATCGTTCCCAGAAACAGGCCAAGGAAGGTAACGCAGGCAAATGCTGCCTGGTCGGGCAGATGGAAAAGGCCGTTCGGACCTGCATGGAAGATGCCGCTGCGAATGAGACCTGGGCTGATGAAGGCCGTCATGAAGAGTTCATAGAACTCGAAAAAGCCGCCCAGAGACACCAGCGCGACCAGCTTCCATAGATAGGGACTCGCAGGAATTCTGTCCAGCCGGGCTTCCACGCCTGCTCCGCGCTCGACGTCGGTTCGCTCCACCTCGGTCTCGAAAGTCATCCCGGAATTTCCAGGCTCATCAGTGGAATGAACTGCTGGCCGCCATGCGTGTCGCCATCACCGAGTTCGCCCTGCGAAAGGGGCCGTGGGATGCTGAACTTGAAAGCCAGCACATTTTCGCATTCGAAAAACCGCACTTTCTCGACCGGGCAGCGGTAGAGTTTGGCAAATGCAGCTGGATTCAGAGCTCCAGACTCCTTGACGCGCCGATAGCTGGCAAGGTCAGCGAACATGATGTCAAACGTGAGCGTGAAAGGACCGGCATTCTTGCTCCGAATCAGATTTGCGATATCGGCTAAGACCATGATTTCTCCGAACCACCCAATTCAATAAAGTGAGTGCGAAACATCTCGACAGGAGTGGACGGGAGGGCAACGTGGTTCAGGTTGAACCGATATACCGGGCCGCGATCGATGACCGCGGGATTGTGAAGACACGCAAATGCCGTAATCGATCCCGCCCATTCTTCGATTGGGTGGTGCAGCAATGGCTGGCGGCTGAGTTGTGCAAGCTTGTGCGCCAGGTCCTGCGTCGGCGCTGTAGCTTCGAAGACGATACCTACTTCGTGGGGGAGATGCATTGGGTCGGGCTCAAGACAGCCCATTACAGCGTTGATACCGTAGGTATGAAAGACAAGGCTGTACGAACTCTTATCTGCCTTGTCGCCCAGCACATGAGATATGCTTTCGTCGATATGGTTGCGCACGGAGGCGAGCCAACTATCCAATTGACGGATGATGAAAGGATCACGTATCCCGCCGACAATAATGCTTTGATATCCCGCCAGCGCCGCGCCCTCGAGCTTCACGGTGTATGGTTCGGATATGAATTCGCTCCCTCGAATCCTTACCGTCACATCGTCGATCGCTTCAAAGGTAGACTTCGTGAGCTCGAAGGTTCCGGAACACTCACGATGCAGGTAGGGGTTGGAGTTTTCATACAAGCTGTGCGCCGCCACGCTCTGAGGCGTGCAACGCAGGCCGACACCAAATGGTCGGATGGTGATTTCGTCCTGGCTGATGGTGGTGAAGATGACGCCCTTGCTCAGCGTCTCGCAGACTAGCGTTCCACACTCCGATACCTTGCCGGCGTGCCACGCCAGCCCCGGCGGAAACCCCTGCATCAACGGAATCGCAGCAAACAGTGCCGAGTCGCTACACCGACCCGCCAGCACGAAGTTGGCCCCATCCGATATTGCCTGTTGGAGTGGCTCCACGCCCATCATGCCGACGATGCGGCTGCTGCTGTCGATGATGCGGTCACTGATCGGCGGCGCCGGATCGAGGGGATGGATGCGATTCTGATGCAGCAGCCGCTTGAGATAAGCCTTCGCCTGCTCGGCATAGATTACGGCTGTCCGCAAGGTCAGATGATGTTCGTGAACGATCTCGCGCGCGATTTCTAGAACCCAGTCGACGTGAACATCGCCACCCGCCGTGCCCGCAGACCCTACGAGTACTGGGATGTTCGCCTTTCGACCAGCTAGCAGCATCAGCGACAGGTCGCGCTTCACGGCCTCCCGGGGGAAAGCGGGCATTCCCATTCCAAGCGAAAAAGGACCGGCGTCGGTGGTACCCGCATCACAGGCGATGAAGTGAGGTGCTTGCGCTAGCGCTTCGTCCAAATCAACGCCGCTGATGCCCGCGCCTACACTACCGACCGGTGAGATGAATCGAATTTGATGTAACTTTGCGTTTGCCATCTTCTACGGGGATCGACTGTGGTTCAATTGCGGGCAGGAGACCTTCGCCGCGATTCATGCATGATTGGAGGCTATTGCACTTCAAGAGACAGCGCTGACAGGATGTGTCAGACGTCTGTATGGATTTGTAAGGAACGAGCGTTCTGACTGGTGAATCGTGTTATACCCTTATTGACAGACGAGGTCCGCCGGTATTCAGTCAGTGACGATGCAATCCTCTATGCGTGGTACGAAGCCTCGAGTTCCCATTGGACGACTATTTGCCAAGGTGTTCCTCTGGTTTTGGTCAACCGTTCTGGCATTATTCGCCATTTTTATGGCTAGCCGCATGGTCGGCACTCGGTTGGTACCATCGACGGACATCGCCGCATCGTTCGCTCCCAAAGTAGCAGACGAGGCGGCACACGCCTACGAGTCAGGAGGTCCAGAAGGATTCGAGCAATTCGCCCGCGGGCTGGTGGGGAAATCCGGGGTCGAGCTCTATCTGATCGATGGGTATGGTAAGGATGTTTTGTCCCGGCCCATTCCTGCCGACAGCCTGAGGGTAGTACACTCCGCCCGAACTGACGGACGGGTTCTTTCCCGCTACGGGCTACGCTCGCACAGCTCATCTTATAAATTCACATCGCCGTCAGGACGTCCCTACGTTCTTCTCGTCCGCGCCGGCTTGCAACTGGGTAGATTCCTGGACGCGACAGCCGGAGGCGGGTTGCCGTTTTTCGGCGCGGTTCTGCTCATGGTGACGCTCTTCTGTTTCTGGCTTACGCACCACATTGTTGCGCCCATTCAGGGGATTCAATCTGCTGCGAGAAAGGTAGCGGCAGGGGATCTAAGCGTACGAGCCCCGGTCGAGATATCGGAGCGACACGATGAACTGGCGGATCTGGCGGCAGATTTTGACGCCATGGTTGAAAGGATGAGTACCTTTGTACGTTCCCAGAAGGAACTATTAAGCACCGTCTCGCACGAGCTGCGCTCTCCCCTCACGCGAATGATTATGTCCCTAGCTCTTTTGCGAAAACAGTCGCCGCCCGACTCCGAGGACTTGTTGCGACGGATGGAGCGCGATGTCGAGCGGGTTGATACTCTCATGGGACAACTTTTGACGCTCGCGCGTTTGGAAACCGGTCTATCGGAGGGGAGAGACAACGTGGACTTCTCTCAACTGGTTCAGGAAGTGGTGGCTGACGGCGATTTCGAGGCACGCTCTTGTGGCAAGTCTGTGAGGCTGCAAGCCGAAGGAAGTATAGTCATCGAGAAAGCCGATCAGCAGGCCTTGCGCAGCGCATGTGAGAATATCGTTCGCAACGCGATTAGGTTCAGTAGGCCAGGGAGTGAAGTCGAGGTGATTTTGAGAACCCAGAGAATGAGCCCATCTTTGCCGGCCATTCTTTTAGTCCGCGATTACGGTCCCGGTGTTCCTGAAGACTTACTGCAACAAATTTTCCAGCCATTCTTCCGTGTAAAGGAACCAAATGGCGATCTGAGGGCAAGCAAAGGCACAGGCCTTGGACTGGCGATTGCTCTGGAGGCCATTCGCCAACACCGCGGCACAATCATCGCATCGAACGCCAATCCCATCGGTCTCGAAGTCAAGATCATGCTTCCGACCCGCTAGTTATGAGGGCATTCGTCGTAATCGTAAAACCGTACCGACGCAAGACATTGCATCAGAGTGGCCAAGCATATACATAGCCAACCCCGCGTACACTACGGATTCTTTCGCCGCCGTTTTTCTGAGGGCCCAACTTTTGACGAAGGTTGCTTACGTGAAGATCGATGCTCCGATCAAAAGGCGAAAATTTCCGGCCCAGAACCCGCTCCGCCAAAGCGTCCCGAGAAAGCACCTGTCCGGGCGATTCCAAGAATGCGAGCAGCAGATCGAACTCCGCCGACGTCAAGTGCAAAGATTTTCCCGACTTGGTTGCGGAATGTCCTGCCAAATCCAGTTCCAAATCAGCCGACTTGATGGAGGGGGGTCTTAGAGGTTTGGTCTGTTCCGACTGCCAACCCGATCTGCGGAGGATGGCCCCGATGCGCGCAATCAATTCACGCGGGCTGAATGGCTTTGCCAAATAGTCATCCGCCCCCATTTGGAGACCCAAGACACGGTCAAACTCGTCGCCTTTGGCCGTTAGCATGAGAACTGGCGTACGCGCTCGGGAGCGCAATTCTCGCAGGACATCAAATCCCTTCATATCGGGCAGCATCACATCAAGCACGATCAAATCGTAATTGCCGCTTGTCCCCTCGTGGCTGCCTTCAGCGCCGCTATGCACCACCGATATCACGAACCCCTCAGCTTCCAAGTACCGCTGCACCAGGTCACACAGATCCGGATCGTCGTCCACGATCAGCAAACGCGCATGCTTTCGCATCGTTTCTTCTGGTCTCGCAACTTGGATCATCTATAACCCCGCGCATTAGAAAGGCGGATCTGTCACGCCGCACTACCCCAGAACGTTCTGGCGCTCTCCCGACGCAATGATAGCTGAACCCGCAGCGTTGGTTGAAGGTCGGCCGGAATTATCACCCGCTACAAATCCTCACACAAAACCAACCCTTCCGGACGGCAGTCGCCAGCTTCGCCCAACATAATGAGATCAGGATTTTCGCGGGAATGACTTTTGGAGTCGAACCGGTGACCAGTGATACGTACATTGCCGCATTGGAAGGCGTCCGGGGAAGAGTTTCTGTTATTAACGAATGTATTCAGCATCTAGCGGTTCCTGCGGTCGCACTCTTCAGTGCCAGCGGGTTTTGCGGTCTTTTGAGCTGGCTGCTGGCACTTCTCATCTCTCGAGGCTTCACAATTCTCCGCAGACCGCGATCGAACTAGTCTTCTCGATCGTCTCTCCACCACTCAGCTAGAGCAGCCGCATAAAACGGCCCTTCTTCTTCCCGCTTCTGCACGTTATTCACCCTCGCCGGAGAGAAGACACTGATCCTGGGGTGGGCAAAAAGGCTTGCGTAGGCTACAAATACCCTGTGCGACAAGGGGTCCAGGGCGAGGGTGTGGGCTCCGTAGTGTGTATGTATTTCGTCCAGTACCCGATATGCGTCGGAGCCGTCTTGCTGAATCACCGTTAATCGTCCGGCTTTCCCGGCGCAATAGATTCGGTGAAGAGTCGCATCGAATGCGACCGAATCAGGACCTCCACCGATCTTCAGCGACGTGATGACCCGATGCGAATCCAGGTCAAACACCACTAAAGTTGCATTCCGCGAGCAAACTGCAAAAAGCCGCCGCTGCTCGGAGTCAATGGCCATCCCAGATGGTCCTTCACATGGAGCAAGAGACCATTGCCCTATCACTATCCGCTCGCCAAGATCGATTGCAACTATCGAGTCGACGTCTTCAAGATTCTGATAAAGCAGTCCAGTCTGCGAGTCCAAGGCGAGAAACTCCGGTCTTCCAGGCAGAGATATTGTTCCGACCGTCACGCGATTTTCAGGATCGATCAGAGTTGCAATCTTTGCGTCTCCATTCGCCACATATACAAGTCTTGCTGATGGGACATAGAGTATTGCGTCCGCATCATCCGCGACTGGTATCCTCGTAAGGAGCCGAAGAGAAGTTGGATCGAAGACATCCACCGTGTTCTCTTCGCTCCGTGTGATGAAGGCAACGTTACGGTCCATCATTAACGCCACACCGTGAGCCGCTCCGCTACCGGGGAGCTCCGATACCGCGCTGAGGGACGGACGGTTCGGATCTAGGTTGACCTTGAACAACGCGCCCGATGACTCGCTTGTAACAAATAATGTGCCGTTGCTTATTGTCAGGTAGTCGAGAATATTAAGCGAGCCGCCCTTGGGGAGCTCAATGTAACCCTCGAATTTCATGAACTTGGATTTTCCTGGTGTGCCGGGGCAGATGAGATAGGCGCCAGCCACGGCTAGACACACGAGGATGACCGTTGCGAGGGCCGCGGTCGTTCTCAGGTGTCTCTTTACGGATCTGTCCATTCTGTTCCTTAATTAAGACTTTGTAGCCACAACTGGTGCCTGTCGAAAGATCTTGTCGAGATGAGTACCCAACTACGACCCTAGGGGCGGTGTTCGGGGGCCCACCAACCTGGCAGGATTTTGGGGACGCGTAGTTTCTTGGCCCAGGGTCCCCATTGGGGTTCGAATTCTGTCAGGACATTCCCAATCCCAATCTGCAGGAATTCGCTCGCCATGTGTTGCTCCGCGTGCGTAACGTCGTTATAGCCATCCGGAAGGATCCCCATCCCAACGAACCCGCCAGCCGCTGCTGAAGCGAAATTGCTCGCCGCGAAGGAGGTTCTGCCGGAATTCGTCTTATCGAAGATGGTGAATGCAAGTGCGTGTACGGTCCGGACCAGCGGATTGGAACTGGTCGAGCGCAGGTAGCGGGGATCTTCGTGCAGGAGGGAGCCTGCCAAAAATTGGGCAGTGTTTCGGGAGGTATGATCTGCCACCCGGTATCCGTAGTTCCTGCCGAATGCGTCAGGTCCATCTTTCCATTCTTTGGGATATTTGCTCGGTGGATTGAGCATTCCCAATCCCGCCCCAAAGGCAGGCAGGATGACGGCTGGCGGACCGAAGGTTTTATGCTCGTATATACGAGCTTTGTCTCGAAATGTAAGAGGAGCTCTGGTCAGCCCTGGAGGCAAGACTGGAAATTGATTCAGGTGGGTTTCAGAGGGGACCAGCGGCGACGATGGAGGCTGGTCTTGCGGCTGATCCTGCGGCATCGGCGCATCGGGAAGAGTGACGCGCACTTCATCTTGGGTCAAGGCCGTGTGTTCTTCCGCCTGGTCGGGCGCATATGAATAATCACCCTTTGAACGTAGGGTAGATGGGAATCGACTTTCCAAATCTTGTGAAAAGACGGGGTAAGGGTGAGCGGAAAATATGGCGGCCACCAACAAAATGCCGGACAGATGTCTAACGTGATTGTTCGTCATAGTTCTCCACGCAGGAAAAGTTTTCCTGCTTGCAAAGTACCGGGATCGTAAAGAGTGTGCCGTCAGGAAGGGTGAAGCGTCTGTAAGAATTTGTATGGTTCGATTTGCTTAGCTGCCTTCCGCAAACGCGATGACATCTCTCTCGGGGTCGGTTTCAGCTGTTATGGTGCTTCCTAAACGCCGCATCGCCGCGATCCGAGCGTTAATCACATCTCGCCGAAAACAGCCCAGAAGCAAGGAACACTCCTGGTTGGAGTACATTTCCAGGACTGACATGATGAAGACAAAACGCTCAAATGAGTTGAGCCTTATGACGCCGACCAAGTTGGGATGCCCCTGCACCTCTGCGGGCACCTTTTCGATCGGAGGCGAGAGCCTCGCCTCATTCGATTCGGTTTCGTCGGTCGCCCGAGGGCTAAGCAACCGGATTGCGTGAAGGATGATGCTGCGCCGGGCCCACAAGTGTGCCCTCTTCTTGAACACGAAATTGTTACTCACGGAATCGTCAAATCCTGAGAGAAAGCACTGCTCGGCCTTCTGAGGCTCTGCAGTCAGTAGGAGGGCCAGTAGATAAAGACTGTTCATCTGTTCGATGTAAATGCGGCAGAAATCACTGCTGCTGGCATATTCTCTTGATCCTGCGTTCTCGTACTTTTGTGTCACTTCTCCTCCTCCTTCCGTTGCGGGCCGGGGTAAAATTCGTTCCGGGACAGCGCGATTTATTCGATAATTAGAAGAACGAAGTGGCGCATTGTCGTGCACGTGCTCTCCCGTCGCAACTTAGCAATGTTTCCGGATCTTGGCTGACGTGACTGTCGTCGAAGATCGACTTCAGTTCAGTTCATCGCTGCGCCTTTTCATCAACGCGCAGGAACACAGGTGTGTTGATAGGCAACTCCACATTCGAACCTCTGGCAAAAAACGCATTGTATACATTTATGGCTCCGCCGAAATAACCGAAGCCAATAACTGTCGTTGCCGATGCCTGTGCTGCACCAGCGCCAAGCAACCCGAACCCCTTGTTGCCCTCTCCCGCTCGTGCCCAGGCAGTTTTATCGACGCTGGTATCAGCAACGGCCCTCGAGGGGCCAATTAGCGAAACAGGCGCTCGCAAGCGAGAAAAAGTCGATGTCGTCGCCTTTATGTGACCTTCCTGGCCGACAGCAAGGCGTTGACCACCCGGCGCTTCGATGCCGGCGACGGTCGCGCTCACTTCAGTCGTAGTCCCATCGGGCGTCTGTGCGGAATAAAAAGAGAACAAAAGCTCGCCATTCTTCTTCATCCAGCCAGCAGCAATGGCCCTGGTAACAGTACCCTCAAGCTTTGTGCCAGCCGGGTAGAGCAGGACATGATCCTGGCTGTAGTAGGGCCTGGGCACGACGGCTTCGATCGCCGATCCAGCGGCGCTCATTCCCGAGTTCAGAGGGGTCAAGAGACGAATGTGAAGATAGCTATCGCTGAGCAGAGAATGGGCTTCACCCTGATCGACGGGCGATGGTGTTCCAACACTATCGAGGAGTGTTGCGTCGAAAATTGTTCCTTGGCTGAGGTATTCGGGGTGATAAGGCAAACTCGTGACGGCAGCTTGGCTTAACCTTTGCAGTTTGTTGGGTTCGGAGAGAGGCTTAGCAGCATCTTTTATCTTCTGGCGCACTCCGGGACGTTGAGACTTTGGAAGATACTGGGCCGTTTTCACGTCACTGACACCACTCGTTGTGTCTGTGCGAATCGGTACCGCGGTTCCGTCGGGGAGAATAACCTGGTCGAAGGTCACCTGCGCTGTTCGCGGGCGCGTGAAATCGCCGCGCAGAAGCTGTCCTTTACGTCTGGGCGTACTCGAAATCGAGGAGACATGTCCTTTGATCGTCGAGCCCTCTGGAATCGCGACAGTCGTGCCGGCGTAAACCGGCTCAACCAGCTTGGCTGTAATCGGCTCGCCCGTTTTAGTGATGCGCAGACTCTTATCGAGTCTGCACCGAAGATCGTTACCCGCTCCGACCACGAGCGTACTTTGTGGAGGGTCGCTGTCCTCTACAGCCGCAAGTGACACGGACGCGGCCAAAACCGAACACGCTATAACTACGCTGTTGATGTACGGCTTCATTATTCACCTCAGTGATGTTGGATCAAAAGATTTCGGAATGGGGCAGAACTATTGCACCCGATCCCGTGGTCTTGAACTTAGCTGGGCTCGCCATGCGTTGCGGTCAGAATGTGTGAGAGAAACGTAAGGATTTGTAGTGAACGCAGACTGAGCGCGTCTGCGCCTCGGACCTGTGCCGGAAGTAGCTACAGCCCGACCATGTGCAACATCGACAGCTTTGCTCTGGACGCGACGGATACAACACTCGACGACTCGACGCGATCTCCATCAAAGAATGGCGCGCCATCATTATTAATAAGATCAATCTGACTGGGCCATTCGTGGCTTCGCGGGCATGCTCGGCCTGCGCCTGTGCTCGATCACACGGCAGTCGACAAGTCGACAACCCCTCTCTAGCGCATTCAGCTATCAGTAACCGTAAGTCTGCACAGCAGAAGAGATCTGTGCGCGAGTCTCACACGACCTTTCTGGAATTCTCCCGAATAACGGGCAATCTGAAGTTGTAAACGTCGGGCTCCACTCCACACGCTGAAGTGTGACATCCGATTTGAAACAGTGCTCATGCCTACCCGCCGAGTCACGTTCGGACAGATTCAGCGTTACCGATGCGCGCGTATGCCCTTCTTACCGTACTTCGCCTACGAACCACCCCTCTGTCACAGTTCCTTCACCCGTGCTTGCGCTCTGTTCCACCCAGTCCTGCGCCCGTGGAAGTGGGCGAGAGTACAAAGGCATGTTTCTCGGCCCCAAGATTCGGAATAAGAGAAAGTCTTGCTTGGGCAACAGACCCCAGTCGTTTGCTCATTGTTATAGTCCGACATTCGCTACTTCCTTTTCCAATCCACACCCTTACGAGTGCGTGCGGCCCACACGATTGCAAATGGCGGCAGGCTTCGCAGGGTTTCAGGCCAGCAGAGTCCTGCTCACACTGCGTGTTTTGGTCTGACTCTTCCTGTCAAATAACTGTTTGTCCCCGGACAGAAGGGATGCATAATGAGCACGATCGGCCCGCGAGGAGGAGGCGGTATGCCTTTCACGCTGCGTTGTGTTACAGAGTACGCTGGAGCGTTGACTCTGGTCCTGCCACTTGCCGCGTTCCCTCAAACTCGATCCGTTTCAGGTGTGGTGACAACGCTGAACGGCGCTCCAGTCGCTCATGCCGAAATTCGCGTGGAGGGCGCAAATTCCACTTCCACGACAGGTGCGGGTGAATTCAGTCTGTCGCTGCCACAACAGTACCAGACAGGTTTTCCTCTGACCCTCTTTGTCAAAGGCTACGTTGTGGTTGATCCCTGCAGTTGGGGACGCGGCCGCACGCACCTGTCGGAGTCGGACACGAAGGTTTCGTTGAAGGTTGCTGCGCGGGGCGATGCGAATCTGCTTGCGGGAAACCAACTTGCCCGGCTAGTGGAACTGAAGACCACCCAGTTTGCTCCGGAAACTCGGGAAGTCGCAGCGGGCTTTCTGACGCGACAGGCGAGTGAGCTGGGACTGCCGATCGGACAGCTCACTTCCGCCCTAAATGACTGGTCAAAATCCGCGGAGGATCCCTTTCAATCGGATTTGTACGTTAGGGGCTTGTCCGCGGTCAACGACGGAAGATATCAGGATGGGAGCCATTCCCTTTCCGATGCGCTTGATTCGCATCCCAACGACAGCGCAGATCGCAGAGTACCGTTGGCCTGGTCAGAGTATCAGCAGGGACGCTACGGCTCCGCAGAGGCCCTCTTGAGAAAGGTACTCGCGTCCTTCGAGAATGATCCGGTGGTGTTGGAAGGCTTGGCCAATGTTCTTTCGGCCGAGGCCAAATATTCCGAGGCTGAGGCGCTACTGAAGCATGCACTCGATATCGACGAAGGAATCTTTGGCCCGGAGCACTCGGTCGTGGCAACCGATCTGAACAACCTGGGCATGTTTTATGGCGACCAGGGCAGATACGCTGAGGAAGAGCCCTTGATAAAGCAGTCTCTCAGCATCAATCTGAGGGCATTCGGGAAAAAAGATCCGATCATTGCCGTGGGTCTTGGAAATCTTGGTACGGTCTACTTCCGCCTGGGGCGCCTTAGTGACGCAGAGAAACTCTTTCGACAGGCCCTTGCGGTAGATCAGGAAGCGATGGGAGGGGACCACCCAGACTTGGCGAGGGACATGATTAATTTAGGCGGGGTCCTTCTTTCCCAGGGCAAACTCTCGGAAGCAGAAGCAGCTTACAAGAAAGCGCTAACGCTTGATCAACAATACTTTGGGCGCGACGATCCGATTGTAGCCGGCGACCTTAGCCTGCTGGCATCCTTGCGCAGCGCGCAAGGAGACTTTGCCGGTGCAGAACAGTTGTTGATGGACTCACTGTCGACTGACGAGAAAGCGTATGGCAAGAATCATCCCGAGTTGTTGAGTCCCCTCGGCAGCCTGGCGCAGGTGTATTACAAGGAAGGCAAGCCCACTGAAGCAAAGAACGTTTATGAGCGTTGCCTGACCATCGTTCTGCGATCCAAAGGCCTGGACACTCCGGAGGGTGCTGACATTCTGGAAAATCTCGCCCAGCTGTACAGCAAGGACATGAAGTGGGGAATCGCCGAAGCATTCTATCGACAAGCGCTCGATATTGAACGCCAGACCTTGGGACCCGACCATCCTTCATTGGTCGATTCTCTGACGCAATTGTCGATGTTCTACGCTGAGCAGGAGAGGTTTGAGGACGCCCAGTCGTTGTTGGAGCAGGCCCTTGCTATGGACGAACAATATCCGAGCCGGCCACATCTTGCGCAATCACTTCACAATCTTGCCGAACTGAATTATAGGCAACGTAAATACAAGGAAGCAGAGCCCCTATTTCGGCGTGCCTTGGATATCAGGGCGAAAGCCTTTGGTCCAAACCACCCGGAGCTTGTTGAGGACCTGAACAATCTCGCGGCGACGTGTGTTCATCAGAATAAGTACAGCGATGCGGAGCAATTGTTTCGACGTACATTGAGCATTCTGAAAGGCGTTCCCGACACCGACCTGGAGCTTATGGCTACTGTCACAGGAAATCTTGCTTTCACGATTCGCAAGCAGGGGCGGGAAACGGAGGCTGCAGGCTATGACGCGGAAGCCGACAAGATCAGAGCTGCAGCCAAAAAACAGCCAGCCACAGCCAAGTGACTAGGCGTGAACTGTAGCACGCTGTAGCACGCTGTAGCACGCTCGGAGATGGGCGCGTTAAACGTCGCTTCGTGGTACACTCCCTAACTCAAAGGAACACCTCGCGATGGAGACCGAGGGCGATAGCGGTTCTCGCAAATCGACGACACCGGCAGTACTCGTGGTCATTGTCCTCGTGCTGTCTCTTGCGACTTGGCTGGTCTTCTATCTTCTTTCCTTACCCTTGACAGCTACGGACACACCCATCGTCGTTGGAGCTTGGTTGCTGTTCGTTTTCATGGGGAATTGGTTGTGGCGAAGCCTGCGCAAGAAAAAGAAGCCGGTGTGATCCGATGACACGGAAACTTCTAGTCTTTGTTATCGTCTGCATTCTCACCGAGCCAATCTTGTGCTTTGGTGG
>Ga0206999_10013_pt1 | contig 13348 bp, 19 predicted proteins | sample Alteio_BWMinCont_92_FD_153482 | JGI IMG/M metagenome (GOLD analysis project Ga0206999, IMG submission 153482) | Enriched cells from forest soil in Barre Woods Harvard Forest LTER site, Petersham, Massachusetts, United States -... | ecosystem: Environmental > Terrestrial > Soil > Temperate forest >...
TCTGGATTGCCACAACCGACCCGCGCATGCCTCCGAGATGCCCGAAACCGCCGTGGACAAGCAAATGTCTCTCGGGCGTATTAGCCCAGTGCTTCCTTTCATCAAGAAAAAGGCTGTCGAACTTCTCAAGGTGGATTATCCCACCCGCGATGCAGCGCTGCAGCGCATTACTGACGCACTCACAGATTTCTATCGAACGAATTACCCGGAGATTGATCGGGCGCAGCACGCATCGGTGCAGCAATCGGGCGAAGAGGTGGCGGCGATCTATCTCCGCAATATCTTCCCCGACATGCGTGTCCGCTGGGGTACGCACCCGAATAACCTTGGCCACGTGGATTCGCCGGGCTGCTTCCGCTGCCATGACGGCAGTCATACCAGTGCCGATGGCCAGACCATTACCAATGACTGTTCCGCCTGCCACCAAGTCATCGCATCGGGAGAGAACAATCCCAAAATCCTGACGGATCTAGGAATGAAGTAGGAGCGGCAGTCTGGAGTCTGACAAGATCTGTCATTAAAACCGCTTCGGTAGCGATTGCTACATCCTTACAGAGTGTGTGAATCTTGTCCGGTTACAACGACCGGGGTGCGCCCACAATCGTTGCTGTCACCAAAGACAAGGCCCCAACAAACAATTCGTACAGCAACCCTCTTACTAGAATGCTAAGATCGGTCTTTCTTTGCCGCACCGGACGGGCTCACCACAGTGTCAGGGGCACCACCTTCGCCATCCATGCGCGACAAAGCCTCTTCGTCTAAATGCCGTTGAGTGGGTCTGGAACCGGGCCGGTCCTTCGAGCAAGTCAAGAAGGGCCCTCGCGCCATAGACTCGGTCATAGGTCTAGTCTAGTGAATGTGAAGGGCTGAAAGCTGATAATCTTCCTGCGCAAGGAACACGACTATGGCCTTATTCCGGAGTTCTCCTGTGGGACGATTGCAAGACCGATCCGTCCGTGAAGGCGATAGGCCGTGAAATCGTTGCGGTCCACCGTGAAGATCCTCCTGATGCCTTCTCGCTCAGCCACTCTGACAAGTGCCGCGTCCGCGAGACCCATCAAGCGGTCGGCCTACTTGATCATGAGCTCTCGTTTGCGGGGTATGTCGACCAAGTCGAGGGTGAGGAGTCGCACCGCTGCTCGCGCCAACATCTCCCAGATCGCTTCCTGGGCTTGGAAGATCCCCTAGCAAATAGACGGCTTCGACAACGGGAGGCCACACGGTGACCAAGGGCTCTCGCAAGCTCTTCAAGCAATCGACGCACTTTTCGTGTTACTGATCATCAGCATCGACCAGCGCCACGAGTGGTCCAGCGTCGATGAGGATCACTTGCTATTGCGCCGCTTCTTGAGGCTTTCGGAGAATCGGCGGCCCATCCGAGTGGAGCGACCGGGCATCCCGCCATGCACCACCCCGATCAAATCCGCGATCGCCTCATAGGGCGCGGCGATCGGCTCTTGCTGCTCCGCCCACGCTGCGATCGCGAGACGTATCACCTCGGAGACGGATACTTGTCTGCGGCGAGCGATGCGCTCGATCCGCTTTCTGGTCTTCGCGTCAAGTCTCAAAGTCAGAGGAGAAGCCATATTGCTAATACCCATGAGTCTATCGTATTACGTTGTAATACAAGGAAGTTGTGGATCGCATTGTGGATGGCAGATTATTAATAAGTGACGTGGAAGACCCAAGAAACTAAGCTAGCTCTGATCCAGTGCAATCCTCGTCACCCGTAGCCGACCATCCGGGAAGGGAACGACTTCCCTCTACACTTCGGCTTCAGGCGAGAGTTGGTTGCTCCTTAAACTTAAAGTGTTGACCTAATCTTTGAAAAACTCCACCAACATCGGCGCGTGCGCCTTCGGCTTCAGCATGTGCGTCTGCCCTTCGAGCGTGCGGTACTGCGAGTTCGCTAATGAGGCAGCGAGCGACTGGTTTGCGCGGCGCATCCATGCTGGGCTTTTTCCACCGTCCATGACGAGGGTTGGTACAGTGACAAACGCCCACTGGTTGGCCGGTAGCGCCTTTCCTCTCTGGTTGTCACGCACGATCGCGCCGTCGTAGGGCAGCGTATGTGCAATGGCTTTAAGTTTGGACCACATCGGCATCAGCCGCATCAGGACGATAAAGAAGGCAGGAGCGCCGACCGACTTCAGAAAGAGCTTGACTGCATCGCTTCGCCGATCTGCGGCGACCGCCTCGCCGATCCGAACCCAATCGCCTTCTGTTGTGGAACGGCTGTCGTCCACGATGAAAGGCGCCTCGTACAACGCCAGCTTCTTGATGCCACTGAGACGATTTGCCGCCTCAAGCGCAAGCACCGCACCCGAGGACATGCCCCAGACGAACGCTGCACCACCTGCTTCGCGCAGTAGCACGGCAATGTCCTCGACCTCGCGCTCCACCGCGTAGGGCGCCGTATCGCCACTACCGCCTCGACCTCGTCGGTCGTAAGTGAAGACCGTGAAGTGCTGTGCGAGGAGGTCAGCCAGTTGCCCACTCTGACCCATCCCTCGGTAGCAGAGCGCGCCGTCCACCAGAATTACAGGCGGTCCGTTACCGATTCGATCGAATGCGATTGCGGTGCCGTCCTTCGAGAGCACTTTTCTCACAAATGGGGAAGGCGCCGCCTGCGCAGCTTCTGAGTCCCTCCCTTCGCTGGTTTCTACAGCTGCTATCTTCTGCATAAATCCTCGTGTTTCCTCCCTCGCTCTGCCTCTGCAAGATTCGCTTATTCGGTCAACATACTGCTCGGCCTAGGCGATCTTGGGCATGTATGCTGCGAGATTTTCCAGGGTTTGAGCCGTGCCGGCATCAATTTGCATCTGGAGCAAAGAGTCGCGATCCTTCTTCGTCATGCACTCAATCGTCATCGTCAGCTTCGTCTTTTTTCCATCCTCGGTAAAGACAAGCGTCCCAACTGGTTCGGGACCCGACGGAAATAGCCGCACGGTGAATACAAGCTTTTCGGGCGGGGCGATTTCTCGATAGATGCCAGTGAACGAGTGTCCCTCCCCGCCATCGGGGGCGCGATGGATCCAACGAAAGGCTCCGTGCGGCCGTAGATCGATTTCGCAAACGGCGAGCGGCTTGCCGCTCGGGTCCCACCACTGTGCGACGTGTTCGGCCGTCGTCCAGGCCTCGAAGACAACAGCGCGCGGCGCATCGAAGATGCGCGTTATCACGATCTCGCGGTCCGTGAGAGTTGTGATCTTCACTGCTCCAATGTTCTTCACCAGTGATCTCTCCTTATCGCGATCGCTTCGTGCGCTCTCGTGTTTTCTCTTTCTTTTGCATCTGTTTCAGGTAGTCGTCCAAGCCGGCAAATTTCTGCTCCCAGAAGCGGCGAAAAGGCTCCATCCAGTCAGCGATATCCTTGAGCGGATTCGCCACGAACGTACGCGGACGCCGCTGCCCATCGCGCCCGCGGATGACGAGGCCCGCGCGCTCAAGCACATTGAGGTGCTTGGAAATCGTCGGCTGGCTCAGAGCGAATGGCTTCATGAGCTCTGACACGTCCGCCTCTCCGGACGCGAGACGAGCGAGCATAGCGCGTCTTGTGGGATCTGCGAGCGCGGCGAAGGCCAGGCTCAGGCGGTCGGCATGCACATTCATCCCCATATGGCTATATTGCCAAGTGGCGATATATATGTCAAGTCCAAAGCGCACTAAATCCGCGCGCAACTTTAACGGTTCCCGCCCGGCGCACTAGACTAGAGTTCACGGAGGCGGGTGGCCCAGGCTTTGATAGGGAAGGGAGTTGCGCAATGGGTTTTGTGCCGATTCGGATGGATGAGTTCATTAAGCTGTATCGGAAGAGCAATCCTGGCGAGCGGCCCGACGAATTCATAAGTCTTCTTCGCCGGAGTGTGGCAGATGCTCGTCAAGGCGCTCGGTGTCACTGCGGGGCACCCATCTGGGCGATTGGCTCGGCCGTGGTAGGAAACGCTTGTTTCACCTGCATAACTGGCGAGGCTGATCCTTCTTCGGACTACGAAATCGATGAGGTGCTTGAGGGCGAGGGAGGTGAAACGCTTGTCGCGCAAGGTTTTGTGGATGATCAATCAAGCAAAGTCTTCCGATCGCGCAGAGGGCATAAAACGAGAAAGCCCAATCCGAAGATGCAAGCGTGATCGATGCGCCAGTGCGCCACCGCTTGTCTCACTCGCAGATACAATCGCAGGCGGGCTTTGGAATGAACCCGAAGACACTAGGCAAGGTCGACAAATACTAAGGCCACCTTGGAAGCTAGCTTGCCGCTGAGTTCCCGGAATTAGCGGCTCAAAATATCCGGAACCCATCGCCATCCGCCCATCTGACTCCGCGTATTCGATGCTAAAAAATGTCGAGCGCCATCTTGAGAGCCTCATTCAGATAGGTGACCTTAGAGCTCGAAAGGGACCCAATGAAATTCGTAAGATCGGCCTTACGAAGGCTCACAAGGTTGTCACACATGATCCAGCTTGAGTGCTTCAATCCTTCTTCTGGCCCAATCGGGACCTGAGTTGAGAGTCCTTCACCATGGGTGAAGACCGGTGCACATATCACTGTCGAAAATTTAGACTCAATAAGTACCTGTCGGCTCACAACGACAAATGTCCGGTGCGACTTTGGATCCCTCCCGGGCTTGTGCACACGATAAAGCTCCCCGCGCTTCACACTCGACTCCAGACAGTCATTCCACAGATGCTTGGTACTCCATTACATCCGCCGCCTCGGCATTGAGTTGATCGGCAGCATGGTTGATTCGTTCCAAATCACGGGCCTGTACGGCTGCCCGGTCGCGCTCAAGCAAATATCTGCGGAGCACGCTTTCGATGAAGGCCGAACGGGAATGGTTCGATCCAGCTAAGCGATCGATTCTGGCCAAGACTTCACCAGATAGTGTGATAGATGTCTTCTCCTTCATACTACTAATATACCACCCAAGAAGAATTTGTGCGAGCGGCTTATTCAGAAGGGATTGCCAAAGCTGCTGTTTTTTGGCCCTGGCTTCCCATTTCACGGAATGGATTGAGCTCTAAAAGGAGAAGTGTCACGACGAAACCTAGTACCGATTTGCATTTCGAAGAGAACGGGAAAAAAGAACTTGGTACAACGAGAAACGACGACTGTTAGAGCAACTCGGCGGGGACCCCGCCGCGGCAGACCTATTTTGTACGAATTGTACGAAATTAAAATACCACCGCAGCTAATTGATAATAAATTAGTTATTGGTGGCGGCGGGAGTCGAGCTATCCAGGGTGTTGAGAACGCATAAGTTATTGATTCTAGGAACTGCCACAAGGGCTAAAAAGGCCTTATTTGCCCGATCCATTGTACGTTTATTGTACGAAAACGCTTTCGCTTTGAAGTCCTGCATTGGCGGGAAGCAGCTGAAGCATGCGCCTAGTTAACTCGCTCCCATAAATATGGGAGCATGGCTCATGAAGACTACGTTAGAAATTCCCGATGCCATCTTTCGTCGCGCCAAGACGGTGGCGGCCGAGCGCGGAATTCCTTTTCGAGCGTAAGCGTCTGACCAACACACCTGTTCTGTAGGCGGGGTCTGTGCTGAAGTGTCCGGATGACCGCAAGAACAGAGTTGTCAGCGCCCAAGCGACGTACCCGTGCGGAAGTTCAGCAGTTGGTGGCTGAGTTTGTGAGCAGCGGTATGCGTCGGAGCGAGTTTTGTCAGAGTCGAGGTTTGAGCTTCAGCACACTGGATCGCCATCTAAAGAAACTGCGTTGGAAGAGAAGGCGTAAACCAATTTCCTCGGCCGCGCGGATGGTGCCGGTGGAGTTGGGCGCCAGGAAATCGCCGACCCAACAGGAACCTAGTTTTGGGCTGGCCGTGGTGCTGCCGGGCGGGTGCCGGATCGAGGTGCATCCTAATTTTGATACGAGCACGTTCGAGCGTCTGGTGAATGCCCTGGAGCGGGTGTAGGCCGTGTTTGGACTGGGTCCAGCCACACGGATCTATTTGGCCGCCGGGGTCACCGACATGCGCAAGGGGTTCGAGGGGCTGTACGGTCTCGTTCGCGATCGTTTGTCATGTGAGCCTCTGAGCGGGCACCTGTTCTTGTTCTGCAACGGCCAGCGCAATCGGCTGAAGGTCCTCGTCTGGGACGGAAGCGGACTCTGGGTCTGTGCCAAGAGGTTGGAGAAAGGGCGTTTCACCTGGCCGCAATCCGGTGATGCGCAGGGCAAGGTTGTCCTGAGTCACGAAGAGCTTTCCTTATTACTCGGTGGGATCGACCTGGCCAAAACCAAGCACAAGCGGTGGTACCGGAAGGCGTCCCCCGAGGGACATGTTGCCGCATGAGTTGATTGCTTGAAGGATTCGAGCGACTCTGGTAAATCAATAACCCATTGTGAGTGCGCCTTCCATTCCTTCCGCACCAGCCGATCTGGAACTCATCGCACAACTGAAGAGCAAGCTACAGTATGCGGAGCTGCGGATTCGGGTACTGGAAGAGCGACTACGGCTGCTGCGGATCGAGAAGTATGGTGCGGGCGGAGAAAGACTTTCGCAGGCGCAAATGCAGTTGTTCGAGCTTGAGCCCGTCTTCAGTGAAGTGATCATGGAGGCCGAGAATAACGTCGAGCCAGTGCATCGCTCGACCAAGAAATCCGTCAAGCATCCGGGTCGCCAGGAGTTGCCGGCGAATCTTCCTCGCGCTGAGCGGATTCTGCCCTGCGCATTAGATCAGCGCGTATGCAAACGCTGCGGAAAAGAAACAGTGGTGATCGGCTATGAGGAGAGTTCCCAACTGGACGTGGAACCGGCGAAGTACTTCGTATTGGTCACGAAACGAGAGAAGCGGGCTTGCCGTTCGTGTGAGGATCTCGGCGTCATCTCAGCGCCCCTGCCGCCACGGATCATCGAGAAGTGCCTGGCGAGTGACCGGATCGTCATCGACACGGTCGTTTGAAAGTATTGCAATCACACACCGCTGCATCGGCAGAGCATGATTCTGGACAGAGACATCGGCTTGAACATCAGCCGCGCAACGCTGGACGGATGGGTCCTCAAAGTCGGCGAGTTGCTAATTCCGATGGTCGCGGCGATGAGGCGAGAGTTGATTAGCGGAGGTTACATTCAGGCCGATGAAACCCCAGTGGACGTGCAGACACGCGAGGGCAGAGGAAGGAATCACCAAGCATACCTCTGGCAATACAGTCGTCCCGGAGGGACTGTGGTGTTCGACTTCCGTTTAGGCCGTGGACGCGATGGACCGAAGCGGTTCCTGGGACAGTTCGAGGGCATTCTCCAAACTGACGGCTATGCAGCGTATGACCAAATCGGTGGGCCGAGAATGGTACATGCCGCTTGTTGGGCTCATGCTCGAAGACAGTTTTTCGAAGCGGTGCAGCTAAATCCAAGCGATCCGGTTGCAACCCCGATTGTGACGCGGATGGACGAGTTGTTTTCTGTGGACGCTGACGCTCGCCGCAAAGCGCTGACTACTGCGGCGCGCCATACCCGGCGTCAGGAAACAGCCAGACCTCTTCTCGATGATATTCGCAGCAGGGTCGAGGCAGCGCAGTCCGTTGCATTGCCCTCCAGTGCACTTAGCAAGGCCTGCCAGTACGCGCTCACGCTGTGGAAGAAGGTCACCCGCTTCTTGGAGTATCCGGAATTAGAGCTAAGTACTAACCTGGCGGAGAACTCCATGCGTCCGGTAGCTCTTGGTCGAAATTATGTTCACTCCCGGATTATGTGCACCCCTCAGGGAAAGAAGTGCATGATTCGGCACATTGACGGCCCGTTCAGGCAGGAGACCCTCCCCTTCCGCTGCGCATAAGAAGAAGATGTTCTGCTGTGGACTCTGTATTGGTCCGCAGGAGGACAACATGTTTATCCCTGCTTATCGTGACGGTCTTAGAGCAAGTGTTCTGAGACACAGTGCCGACGCCTATGTCGGCTATTTGAAACATCACCAGTATTGCCCGGCGACGATTCGCGCCTACCTTCACAGCATCGAGCATTTTGCCCGCTGGGTAAGTGGACTACACATCCCACTCAGCGCCATTGACGAATCTCTTACACACCGGTTTGTGACGGAGCATCTGTCGGTGTGCCGATGCCCAGCTCCGTGTCAATGCAGCATAAACTCGGTGCGGCCGGCGCTGGCGCACCTGCTTCACGTCCTGCGTGAGGAAGGTAGTCTTTCGGGGCCACGATCATTTTCACCGCTGGTGCAGGAGGAACTGGAGCGATTCGATATCCATCTGGATTCGGTCTGCGGAGTGGCGGAGAATACACGGGTCTCGCGGCGGCAGTGGGTGGGTAAGTTTTTAACAGATCATTTTGGTTCTGCCCCCGTAGACATCCCCCGGATCCATTCCAGCGACATCGTGGAGTTCATAGTCCGACCCACGAATCACTACCGGACCGGTACACTGGGCGTTCTCGGCAGCGCGTTGCGCAGTTACCTGCGTTTCCGCGCTGTGAGCTACGGGGACAAGGTCGAGGCGTTGCTGACCGCGGTTCCCACTGTTGCCAAGTGGCGCCTGGATACCGTGCCCAAGCATTTGACGACCGACGAAGTCGCCGGACTTCTCGGCGCGATTGACCAGCACAACCCAATCGGGCGGCGTGACTATGCTATGGCGCGTTGTCTCGTGGATATGGGATTGCGGGTCAGTGAGGTAGCTGCTATTCAGCTTGACGATCTGAATTGGCGCGCAGGCACGCTTACCATCACCCACGGGAAGTCGCGACGGTCAGATGTTCTGCCCTTGTCCGTTACCACTGGAAGAGCGATCGTGCAGTACGCGCGCGGCGCGAGACCTCCAAGTAAATCCCGGTCCTTATTTGTTCGCCATCGTGCGCCGTTCAACACCCCCATTACTGTTGAACTTGTTCGCGGTGCGATCCGCCGGGCTTTTGGCCGCTGCGGTTTGGGTGCCCGCTACACGGGCACACATGCGTTGCGGCATACCGCCGCTGTACGGATGCGGTGCGGGGGTGCCAGCCTGAAGGAGATCGCCGATGTCCTGCGCCATCGCAGCCTGGATACGACGATGATCTACAGCAAGGTGGATTTGCCGAGACTGGCGGCAGTGGCTGCTCCCTGGCCGGGAGGGAGGTCATGAAGCGCACCTCAACAATGGGTGGGGAGCCCGCCGCAGTTGGCCGACTGTACATAATTCGGGAGTGAACATAATTTCGGTTGGACTAAACCGCTTCGCGGTATACGTGGCGCATGCGTTTGTTGATAGCGGTTCCTGAGATCTGCCGGTTCCCTCCGTCCGGACTCACTAGCCCTTTTCAAGTCCGTTTCTTTGCGAAAGCATGAGTAGCTGCTTGCAGCACAATCCCTTTCGCAAGGAGTCGTTCCCATGACATCACTTCGCACCCGCATGACAGAGGACATGCAGATCCGGAATCTTGCAGTCCATACCCAGAAGACGTACCTGCTCCAGGTCGCCCTGTTCGCCCGCCATTTCAACAAGTCACCCGAACTACTGGGACCTGAGCAGATTCGCACCTACCAGGTCTATTTGACGAACGAAAAGAAGCTGGCGACCAGCTCGATTCTCATCGCTATTTCTGCGCTTCGCTTCCTCTACAAAGTGACCCTCAAAAAGACCTGGGCTATCGATGACGTCATCCCCGCTCCCAAGAAGCCGCAGCAGCTTCCGATCATTCTTAGCCCCGAAGAAGTGATCCAGTTCCTGTCCGCCGTGACCAGTGCCAAGCATCGCGCGATTTTGACCACCTGTTATGCCTCTGGCCTGCGGATCTCAGAAGCCATTGCGCTCACGCCGCCAGCGATTGACAGTAAGCGCATGGTCTTGCGCGTCGAACAGGGCAAAGGAAAAAAAGATCGCTACGTGATGCTCTCGCCCAAGCTGCTCACCACTCTTCGTGACTGGTGGCGCTTAGAAAGACCCCAGCACTGGCTCTTCCCCGGCAATCTCCCAGAACGGCACATCACCCGAAATGCAGTTGAGCTGGCATGTCAAGAAGCCCACTCCACTTGTAAGATTCCCAAACCAATCACGCCACATTCACTCCGCCACGCTTTTGCCGTTCACCTTCTCGAGCAGGGCACCGACGTCCGTACTATCCAACTCTTGCTCGGCCATCGCAGCCTGGCTACCACCGCCCGCTATCTGCGCATTGCCACCACCAAGGTCTGTTCCACCACCAGCCCGCTTGATCTGCTCCCGCATCCGGTCCCCATCGAACCCAAACCGGTGACTCCTCAGTACTTCTGAGTTCCGGCCCATGGACCGTCCCCGGCTGGAAGTCGCCGACGTGTTGCGTCGTTATGGCGAAGCCTATCGTGAACAACATGCGGCTTCGCTCTCCACGGCCCAGCGCCGCGTCATGAGTGCCATCGAACTGTGCCGGACCGCCGCTCTCGGCGGCCACCTGGAACAGTGCGATCAATGCCAGCACCAACGCATTGCCTACGACTCCTGCCGCAACCGCCATTGCCCAAAATGCCAGTCCTTGGCACGGGCCCAGTGGATCGAGGATCGTCAATCCGAGCTCCTCGACACCCAATATTTCCATGTCGTCTTTACTCTCCCGGAAGAGATTGCCGCCATCGCTTACCAGAACAAGAAAGTGGTGTACGACATTCTCTTCCGGGCCACTTCTGAAACCCTGCGCACCATTGCCGCCGACCCCAAACATCTCGGCGCCGAAATTGGCTTTTTCGCCGTATTGCACAGTTGGGGACAAAACTTGATGTTTCATCCACATTTACATTGTGTCGTTCCTGGCGGCGGGCTCTCCCCCGACGGCGACCGGTGGGTGTCCTGCCGCCCGCGCTTCTTCCTGCCTGTGCGCGTGCTCTCGAGTTTTTTCCGCCGCTTATTTCTGGAGCTGTTGCAAAAGGCCTTCTACGAAGGCCAATTGCAGTTCTTTTCCTCGCTCCACCAACTTCACGACCCAGCTGCCTTCGCTGCCTATCTCGATCCTCTCCGGAAAGCAAAATGGGTGGTCTATGCCAAACCACCCTTTGCAGGGCCCCAACAAGTACTCGACTACGTCGGGCGCTACACTCATCGCGTCGCCATTTCCAACCATCGTCTTCTGGACATCGAAGATGGTCAGGTGCAATTCCGCTACAAGGACTATCGCAACCGCAGCCAGCAGAAGGTGATGACCCTGTCCGCCGATGAGTTCATTCGGCGCTTTCTGCTCCACGTGCTACCCGATGGCTTCCAGCGCATCCGCTACTACGGCTTGCTCGGCAATCGCCACCGCGAAGAAAAACTCGAACGCTGTCGCCAACTCTTAGGCATGGCGGTTCCCGCGATCAAACTGCCCAAGGACTACCGCGACCGGTATGAGGAACTGACCGGCATTTCTCTCCGGCTGTGCCCGGTCTGCCGCCGCGGTCAGATGATTCGAATCGAAGTGCCACTAACCCCGGCCTCTGCATCCCCAACGTTACAGGACACTTCATGAGAACGCTCGGCTCTCAACCTCTTCCTCCGCAGACTTGCCCAAAACAAGTCCGCGCACACGTGTCTTCACACGCCCTTCCCGGCTGCTCTCATTGCTTCCTTCTCGCTCTGCACGCCACAGATCTTCGCTCTCTGGGTACCCGACACGCTGCCAGAACTCCTCTTCGCAACAACGCCATCGCTCTTTCGCAAGCCTTCCTCCCGATTCAATGCCCATAGCGCCGGCGCCATCGAGGCGGTTTAGTCCAATACATTTTTAGATCACCGGCGCGGCTCCCACAGTTTCTCGCCGACCACCGCCACTTTTGGAGCCGCGCCGCTAATCTAAAAATGCTCTGCAGTATGGAAATATTTCGATACCCGCAAGAATTGGTTGCACATCGGCAGCCCACAAGCGGGACCGAAGGTTGTGTGGCCATTCTCTCGGTCGTGGAAAGCTGCCGTCGGCTGCAAGTCCCGGTGCGCAATTACTTTTCCACGGTTCTCCCCGGGCTTGCCGATCTCCAGATCCAGCGCCTCCCGAGCGTTACTCCCTCTGCGTGGGTCGCTCACTATTCAAAGACTCAAGCGACCGGGGTGCTGGGGTGAAGGTGATTAGCGACCACCTGTCAGGGTTCGTGCCGATATCACTCGACCTTTGCGGCTACTCGGCGGTTGTCGGATCGATCACTGACTTGACTTCCGAGACACGGTTCGCCGGGAAGCCTCCTTGTTGCGCATGTTCTCGAACCATCGTTTCGTCCGGGGCTATATAGACGCAATAGATCTTGTCTGCGGTTACGTAGCTGTGCAACCACTGGATCGTCGGTCCGAGTTTATTGAGAACATTGCAGGATTTCTGCGATATGGTCTGGACTTCTTCGTCCGTAGCATTTCCAATTCCCGGAACGTCGCGCTCGATGACATATTTAGGCATGTCTTTACCCTCTCCTTTCTCGGTTGTTTGATCTCTTGTGCTCTATCTCTAACAGCGCAATCGCTCGGCAAATCACATCATGGCTTGGGAAACTTTCTCCGCGACGCAGAATCGCTTGCTCGGCGGGCCCTCCGTGACCCCAGGATGACATTTGACACGTGCAGGCTGGGCTAGCTCGCAGAATCTCGGTCTTGAGGCGTTACGCTATCTGGGGCTTGCGACGCGGCGGAGGTACATGCAAAACTCACCAGCCGTGACGATTCAACGATAAGGAGACTTCGTGCGAATCTGAGTGGCCGTGGATGCTGAGTTTTGGACCGTCTAGCTGGTAGTTCGCCTGTAGAGGCGCATTCAAACCACCGACAGGTAGTTCAGTCAGCTTTATCGTGTGTTGGCGACCGTTAATTTCAGCCTTACACTTCTGTTTGACTTCTGCTGGAAGGTTGTTTATCAGGCAGGAACCATCGAAGTTAAAGAAAATTAGCGGGGCGGCTTCGCCTCTTGGTAGATCGATGGGCTTGTGGTCGATTTCGAATTTCGTTACATCCCACGTGCCCCGTCCATTGATCTGCGGGAAACCGAGGATTTCGCCGGAATTGGCTTTTAGGCTGTGTCCCAGCTGATATATGGTGGCGAAAATTACTAGCACCAAAATACAGTTGAATGCGAGTTCAAGTTGCCACCTCCTGTATTCCGGCGCAGAGTTCAAAAAGAACAACTCTCGAATCCATTTGCGTGTCTTCTGATCCAGCAGCAATAGGCCTACGTCTGCAATAAGCATACCCGTGATTACCGCCCGGACATCCCACCAATAAGAAGATGACAGGTATGCGTAGTCCGTGATCGCAACGAACGAAATCGGGCCGAGCAGCAGAATCGCCCCAATCGAGCGTGTTCGCCGGAACAGTAACAATATTGACGGAATGGATTCAACAAAGCCTAGCAGAACTTCCAACCAATGAAACCGCCCGAAAAAGGCTGCAATTGCGAAAAAGCCCTGCACTTCAGCCAGTGGTTCGACAT
>Ga0206999_10072_pt1 | contig 13279 bp, 15 predicted proteins | sample Alteio_BWMinCont_92_FD_153482 | JGI IMG/M metagenome (GOLD analysis project Ga0206999, IMG submission 153482) | Enriched cells from forest soil in Barre Woods Harvard Forest LTER site, Petersham, Massachusetts, United States -... | ecosystem: Environmental > Terrestrial > Soil > Temperate forest >...
GCAGTACGCGAACATTGTTCCCGCACCGTCGCTACCTATACAAATGAAACCATGCTGAATGACTGTCAGCCCCGGATACAGATCTTTATGTTCGAAGTTGATCCGATCGGGGCCAATGATTTCAATCGCTCCGAGGAAAAAATCCGAGGGCCACGATTCCGCCATCATTGATCGCAATTCATCATCGATGCCATTTGGTAATTTTGCCAGCGTTTCAGAGATCCGACTCACGTCAAACCCAAGCGGCACGGAGTCACCGGCAATAGCAAATCCCATCTCAGCAAGACGGACGAGCTTCGATTGCGCACTCAATTCTGGTGCTCCCTTCTCAATGGTTGGCAACGAACTCAGTTGCTACCGCAAAAATGACCCCGTGAAACCCCTTGGATACACCACCTCATGGCCCTCTGCTCTTTCCACCGCTACCGCGACAGCCTTTCGCAAGTCGTTGTCGAGTAACCGGACGTTCTCCACCACATCGAGGATGCACGCCATTGCTGGCTCGACTTCGATTACATTAAGGAACAGTACCAACAGAGGCGGTTCTCCCACATAGTCGTATCCATTGTCAACAATTGCCCCGGCAGACCGCTCGGCAAGCAAGTCTGGTAGTTGGTAGCGGATGTCGGCATCCGGATTTGCAAGTAAACGTGGGTCAAGGCGAAGGACGATTCGTTCCACGCGTGCCTCCTGCCGAACGTTTAGCGACTGCACATCAAGTTGACTGCCGTTCGGTGACCGTTGCAACTTGCTTTCGACACCAATTGAACCCGTGCCATGATTCGATGCTTGCCGGCCGGGCAGTGGCGGAATTGGTGCGAGTATCCGAGCGACAAACCTATCGCACCGCTCTTTCCAGATTACTTCTGGTCTTCGCCAATCACGGAAGTCAACGGACCCATCCCCGGACTCGAATGATGCATTGCGTATCAGGTCGACGATGCGGGCTTCGTCCGATGATCGAAACTCGACGAGTTCACGATTAAACAACAGACGCCCTCGGTACGCGTCTTCAAACATCCATTGATGAAGGTGTATCTGGAACTGACCACCGTCGTCCATCGTTCCGATGAGGTCCTCCGAACCGCCATCGGAATAGGCCGATGAACGAGTAATCGTTATAGCCTTTGGAAGTTCCAAGTGTCCCTGCCGAACTGATTACTCTAAACACAATGCGTTGAGAATACTTCGCTACCATTGAATGTCACATTGCGTCATCGTTGTGGCGGGCGAATTACAGACGGGGATTCCCCGGCTTGTTCGGTGCATCCCACCCGTTGGAGCCCTTGACCTTTACGCGGCGCGAATAGACTCGGTCGTTGCAGGTGCAGACGAGCAGGTCAAAGTTGGGGCCGCCGAATGTCAGGTTCGAGACCTTGCCGTTCGGTGTGGGGATGATGCAGTTGACGCGACCCGGTTGATCGCACACTTGCAGCCCCATCCGCGTCGCCACCCAGACCCGGCCGTCGCGATCGGTGCGAACGCCATCCGGGCCGGCGTCCTCGTCGACGTCATGCACGTGCAGATGGAAATACTTCTGCTTGTGAGCCAGCGAGCCGTCCGGCTGAATCTGATAGCTGTAGACCCAATGAGTCCGGCTGTCGGCGACATACAGCAGTGACTGGTCCGGCGAGCAGCACAGGCCGTTGGCGAACTTCAGGCCCGAATCGACAATCTTCTCTTCCCCCTGGGGTGACACGTACCAGACCTTGCTCTCCGGCGGCACGAAGGGAGCCGTTGCGAACAAACTGCCGTCGTGGCGAACGACCAGGTCATTCCCCTTGAACCCCTCGGCAAACACGGTCGAATTCCCGGCGGCGTCCCACGCCAGAACCTGCTCGGTGGCCCCTGCGTTGGCGTACAACCGGCCATCGGGACCGAACGCCTGTCCGTCGCCTCGCTTGGAATCGGCGAGGAACTCGGTCACGGTTCCATCGAGTCCCAGTTTGAAGGTCTTGCTGGCACCGACATCGTTGTAGAAGACCTCCCCTTTCGCATTGACCGACGGTCCTTCCGTGAACTTGTAGCCTTCGCCGACCAGCTTCCAATCCTCGCCCGGAATCAGGATGTCCTGCAGTTGCGGCGAGCCTTTTCCGACGCCGACCGGTTTTGGCCAATCCTTCCACAACCAGCGCATCGCATCCGGGAACAATTCCGTCGCGTGCTTGCCGTCGTGCCCTCCTTCGCCCCAGTTGTGATCGACCTCGTATCCGGCGAAAGCCAAAGATCGTTCCATGGCCAGATTGCTGATCCACCAGTCGCCGCCATAAATGTTCTGGTCCTTGCTGCAGTCTTCCAGGAAGATGCGAATCGGCTTCGGTTCGTACTTGCGAATCAGGGTGGAATAGTTGTGCCCGCCGCGAAGTCCGACATACGTTCCAATCGCGCTGAACACACGGCGAAAGGCATCGGGACGTTCCCACGCGGCAGTGAATGCGCAGATCGCCCCGCTGCTGGCTCCGCCGATCGCGCGGTCGTTCCCATCCTTGGACAATTTGATCGCGCGGCCGTCGGTCGCGGTCTTCGTTTCGACGACCGGCAGCAGTTCTTCCAGCAGGAACCGGGCATAGGCACTCCCCAGTCCGTCATATTCAAAGCTGCGGTTGAATCGCGGCAGCACCTGATCCGAAGTGGCTTTCACGATGCCGGGGGTGACGAAGACACCAATCGTCACCGGCATCTCATGCTTGTGAATCAACTGGTCGAACACCGCCGGGGCGTTGTATTGCACGCCGTCCTGATTCACGTAGAGACAGGCCGGCTTGGCCGGATCGTATTGCTGAGGAACGTAAACCGCGACTTCCCGCGTTGTTCCCGGAAAGACCTTGCTCTGGTCGAACGTGAACTTGATCACTTCCCCCTTCGGCACAGTATCGTCGGCCGCGAAGACCAGCGGGGATGACATGACACAAACGATCGACAACGACACGGCAATTCGCGGCGAACAGAGTTGCACAGCTTCGGTCCTTCCTCTCAGGCATCCAGGAGCACGGGTGAGGCGGGTCATCATAACCGAGAGGGGCGGCAATCCAAGCGACACTGTTGATGATCATGGACCGTCTACTGCGCCGATTGACCGAACGCGTCGAACAAACACCTCGTCGATCCACCATCCCTGCACTTCCTCGTCAGGGATTTGAAAGGATGAAGAAAGCGGCAGCCAAGTAATTACATTGCCTATTCCGCCGCATACCGAGCCGCCACCATCACCACCGCGCAGAAGTGGTCCTTGACAGATTTCAGAATCGTATGTGCTTGCATTCATGGTCAATCCAAACGCATTCAGTTTCCGATGTGAAGTGAATTCCTTGTCCTTGTATGAGCATGTGATCGGACAGTTGTCTCCCCAGCCATCCCAGGAATCCAGTTCCTTTACAATTGAATGAATGGCCATGAACGTCTCCGTTCTGCGGGCATTGATCTCAAACGTTTCTACGCGGACACCTTATTCCGATACATGACATCGGTACGCATAACGTACTTGGTGCCCGACATGCCTTCGCTTCATTGTGAATCAGCGGGTGCGTGAAGGTCGTGCGTATTCACGAACAACAGTGTCTTGGGGGGTGGTTGAGATGGGCCTTTGCTCGGGGTCGCCATGTCTAGATGCTGCGCCGCGACCAATAGTTTGGCTTCTGACTGAAGTGGGCGACGGCGAGGATGACGACCTCGTGTGGCAACACTTCAAACACGACCATGTACGGAAACCGCTTTAAAAAAATCCGCCGGATTTCACGATTGGTTCGCTCAGTTTCGAGTCGCGGCAGTCGGTCTGCCTGCTCCTCAATACTGAGGCGGGCCACGTCGTAGGCTCCGAGCAGTTCCAGACCAAGGCCCGATTCACGGTCTTCGTACCACAGGACTGCCTGATACAAATCCTCTTCCACTTCGGGAAGAATGCGAACGATCACGATCCATTCCTGGCAGCCAGTCGTTGCCGGATGCGTTCGAATGTCCCGGAAGCGTCCAAGGCCTGAACTCGACCGCTGTGGTACGCTTCAGATCGGGCCAGGATTTCTTCGGCCCACGCGGAATCCACCTCGGCCTGATTCTCAGTCGTCTCCAAACTGCTTAGCAGGGCGATTCCCAGCAGTTCACGCTCGTCACGGGGCAGTTCCAACGCCTGTACTCGAATTTCATCGACTGTCATGGATTCCCCAATTCTTTACCGATATGAACACCCTGAGTCTAGTTTATCATGACCGTCAAGTTGAGTTCCAGTTCCCCATTGTGAAGTTCAGTGCCAATGCCTTTTTCACAATGAGAAGGCAATTGTGTGGCCCGCTCTGAGTCTTCGAAGGGCATGGCCGATAGGAAAATCCCCAATCCACGCCCTTTGCCACACAGCCGCACTCCAAATCAGGTTCAGGGTTTCGCAAGCTCCATCAGATCCGCATTTCCAATCCAGGCGAGAAAATACGGCACTGTCGCTTTCTTTTCCTTCAGCGCCAGCAGGAATGGACGGTCGAAAACCAGCCGGCGTGGCAGCAACGTGTCGATGTGAAGCGCTCCGTCGCCATTGTCGCCGACCACCATTTGTGTGTCCGCGATCAGTTCGGCTCCGTATTCGTCCAGACGAAACCGCATCGACTGACGAGCATCCGCGATAAAACGCAACGGCTTTTCCGCAGTCGGCAGTCCGAGATTCACCAGTTCTTGAAGCGAAGCCACCACGCCGAATGAGATGATTGGAATCTGCAGGTGATCGGCGGCCCGCAATTCGGGGACCACTTTGTCTGCCAATGGAACTCGAAGACGACTTGCTGTTGAATCCCAAGTCTCTTGCAGTGTCTCAGCCGGAGCGACCTTGGCCAGATAGATCTCATCGCCTGCCGGACTATCGGAATGAAGCACCAGGATGAAGTTGTCGTTCGAAACATAGTCCCGGACTTCCACCGTCTCTTTCAACACCTGCATTCCGCCTCCTTCACCGCTTGACGACGGCCAGCCGAACGAGTGTACGGCGCGGCTTTCCTGTCCGTTGCTGAAGGCAAGCGGCACCGGGAATTGCTCCATTACATCCGGGAATGGCACCGACTTCTGGAGGTAGGCCAAAATCCGGATGCCGGGCAAATCGTCAGGGTTGCCCAACATCTCCACGGGTACATTGGGAAATCTCTCGCGCAACTTTTGGAACAACGTGGCGGACTTGTCATCGTCCAAGCCCGCCGCGTCGGCAAAGTAGGAATTGCCGTCGAGAGCATCGGGTGGAAACGGATGTGCATTCAGTGACTCGGCTGCTGGCGAATCTCCCGAAACGACGACGGGCGCGTTTGCGCTTGGACGCAGCAGATCCCAGGCGAGTTGTACCGTAGCGCAGTACAGTGAGGTCTGATTGACTGCCAACACCATTTCCGGAACCGGAAAGACGCGGGTTCCAGGGAATCGACTGATATCCACCGCGTCAGGCAGTTTCGATGCGGGCCGGTCTTCACGAGGCCATCCGTCTGCCACCATGAATGCCCCGAATTTCGGCGTCAGAAGCGAGACGAACAAATCCCGGTTGATTTGAGGTGAAATCCTCCGGACCGAACCGTCAACAAGCAGAATCAAAATCGTCGGAGACGGGGGCGTGTTTGGTTTTGCCTTGTCGGCCGGCCGCAACTGTGCCAGGGCGTCTTTCTCGCGCATGTCGCGCGGTTCCGACCAGACCACGTCGCTGGCCTCGTTCTCGACAAGAAAAATGGTGTTTGAAGTGCCGTCAGTCACATCGTCAATTTTGACCGTGAAATTCGCGGGCCACATCGTGCGCCGGCTCACTACCCCCAAATAGGTCACGACATTTGCGCTCCGCGATTTCTGCAACGCCGAGGCATAGACTTTGGGGCGCAGCATCTGAAGCTGCCGATTGTGAGGTCCATCCCAGGGCTCATCCAACCGATACTTGGCAGCCAGCGTTTGCTCACCAAGAAACGGAAGCAAAAGGACTCGCCAACTGTGCCACGGCTTGCCATCGGGCCCGAGAACATAGGCCGGTGGAAAACATTGATACTGGTCGTGATAGCTGTGCAGCGCCAGGGCGATCTGTTTCAAATTCTGGCGACTCTGCGTAATTCTCGCGGCCAACTGCTGTGCCAGAATCAGTTGCCACGCCCAATAGCCCAGCGGCAAGGCCAGCAGAGCGACTACGATCCCAAGGACCTTGCGGGACATGCGGAGGCTCCACTCGACGGGACATTGACGGTCACTCTGCCAACTCAATCACAACGCGGTCGATCCGTCCTCCAAACGTGTTGTAGAACTGAGTAAATCGCAGTCCGTTAGTGGCCAGGGGATAGGCATCCTGCCTGTCATCCTGCCCGTCGTATCGCGACACGACAGGCAGGATGCCTATCCCACGGAGCTTACTGATCCTCGTACAGGGTTGCGCTGTGTTTTTCAATCCAATCCCTACGGGGTAAAGACAAATATTTCGGCGGCAGTGAGACACGCAACGCGTAGTCTGACTCGGTTGTCACCCCGGTGCAGGACCCGATCGAACTCTGTCGATTTGTTTCCCCGCTTCACGAGGTGTCGGCGGCTTTGGCGGAGAATCGTCCCGGTGACGAACAGCCAGGGACAGAAGATAGAGTAACATCAGCAGACCGGCACCGGCAGCCGTTACGACCAGCCATCGCCAGCGGAGGCCGGATCCAGATTTGGTCTGAGATCGCCGCGACTTTACTGAACCGACCCGTTCGGTCGCGCTGCCAAGCGACACAGGTTCAAAAACTTCGCCGGCGATTGGGGCGAGTTTCTTCATCACGCGGTCCGTCAATCGCGGGCGCGCTCGCAACGCATTTCCCAGCAGCTTCAACTGCTGTTCAAGATCGAGATCGTTGTTAGGTCTCATTCCTGTCACTCCTCGATCCACCAGGCACGCAGGCGTGCCAGAGCGCGTGAGAGTTGCTTTGTGACCGTGCCCAGCGGGCGTCCGGTGGCTTGCGAGATCTCGGCCATGCTGAGTCCTTCGAAGTGCCGCAACCCCATCAGCAATTGTTCTTGCTCAGGAAGTCGCGCCAGCAACGCCAGCAGGTGCTCGTGTTCGATCCAGCCAGTGTCAGGCTCGGAATCGAACCGGCTTGGCAGTGACGCATCGGTCAAGGCGAGAACCGTTTCCCGTCGCCGGCGCACAAACTCGATCACCTGTCTTCGAGCGATCTGCAGCAGCCAGGGGCCGAAACGAGTGGCGTCGTTCAACGTTTTCAGTTTCTCAAACGCAAGCAACAGTGAGGCTTGCGCAACATCTTCAGCGCCGTGCAGGTCTCGCAGTTCGGCAAACGCCGTCGCCAGCACCGTCCGTTCGTACCGTGAAATCAGCGTGGCGAACGCATCTCTGTCGCCGCGACGAGCGCGTTCGACCAGTTCCGCATCAGAATTCACCTGCCGCTCCTCTCATCTCCAGCATCGTCTTCAGATGGAATAAGACGCGAGATGGAGTCAGTTTGCGACATCTTAAGACTTTTTGCACGAAGAATTCGACATTGCATGTTTGGGATTGTCAGCAACCTGAGTCTGCTTGAGTCTGCTTGAGTGGCTTGACCTACCCATGTAGCATTACGATCGCAGTCCCAAAGTTGAAGAGTCTATCCGGGCTGTGTTTTGTTCAGGTTTTCTGAGCGGGGCGGCGTGAGCCCCCGGTGGTTGCAGAGTCTGTGCAACCCCAGTTGCGATTTATTCAATCCGTCCGGGCCGGATTAAAAATCCGGCCTACGAGTTGACGAGGTCTGCGCTATTCGGGATGCGTTTAGTTGCCTTGGAGAGAATCCATGCTTGGCCGCGGAGCCATTCCTGATCGCCCTGACATGTTCGACTCGGCGCGTTCGTCGAAGCGCGGCGATCCGTCGTGGGAGGTCGCCTATTGCTTTCCGCGACAGGGCGAATGGAGCGACGAAGACTTCCTGGCATTTGAGACCTGCAACTTTCCGATTGAACTCGTGGATGGCTGTCTGGAGTTCCTGCCGATGCCAACATACAGCCACCAATGCCTTGTTCGATTCATGTTTCTGCAACTCAACCGAGCGGCTCAGCAAAGCGGAGGTGGCGAGGCCTCGTTTGCCCCATGCCCGATTCGTCTTTGGGCCTCGCATTTTCGAGAGCCGGATGTGTTTTTTCTAAGTGCCGAGCGGGTCGCACGTCGCGAAGATCCGCCTCAAGGGGCCGAAATCGTCATCGAAGTCCTCAGTCCCGGAACATCAAACAGGGAACGTGATCTGATCAAGAAGCGGACCGATTATGCGAAGGCACGCGTCCCGGAATACTGGATCGTCGATCCAGAACAGTTGCTTGTCACAGTGCTGACTTTCGGTGGAGCCGACTATGTGATTCATGGCGAGTTTCGGCCGGATTCCACGGCGACATCTCTCTACCTTCCCGATTTCACCGTCGACGTGACCGCATTGTTTGCCGCTGCACGATCCGATCGCTGAGTGGATGCTGAAACGGACCTTGACGGTATTGGGTGGTTGGGAATTGGGCGGGATTGCTACCATGTCCCGCGATTTCTCCAGACCGGGATCGGGTTTCGTTGGGAGCGGACGATGCTGATTGGGTGTGTGATTGTGTACATGGCCGCCACGGTGGCGGTCGGGATTTATGCATCGAGTCGCGTGAAGGACTCGAAAGACTTCATGGTGGCGGGACGGTCGCTGCCGTTGTACATGAACTTCGCCTGCGTCTTCGCCACCTGGTTTGGGGCGGAAACCGTCCTCTCGGTTTCGGCCAAGTTCGCTCACAAGGGGCTGGGGTTTGTCTCCGGCGATCCGTTCGGAGCGTCAACGTGCCTGGTGCTGGTCGCGTTCTTTTTCGCCCGCACGTTTTATCGGCTGGAATTGCTCACGATCGGTGATTACTACCACCTGCGTTACGGCAAGTTCGTGGAAGTGATCACGTCGCTGGGAATCGCCAGTTCGTACCTCGGCTGGACCAGCGCACAGTTGTCGGCATTGGGCCTGGTGACCAACGTCCTGTTTCCACAGCTCACTCTCAATCAGTCGATTCTGATCGGGGCGGTGATCGTCACGATCTACACGTTGTTCGGCGGGATGTGGTCGGTCGCGCTCACGGATGTCATCCAGACGGCGGCGATTGTTCTGGGCTTGATTGTGGTCGCCATCCTGCTTGGAAATCTGGCCGGCGGGTTCGACGTTGTCGTTGCCGCCGCGCACAAAGAAGGAAAACTGAGTCTGTTTCCGCATATCAAAGCGGCGGCGTGGATGGCCTTTATCGGCGAATTCATCACGATGTCGCTGGGGTCGATACCTCAACAGGACGTGTTCCAGCGGGTCACCAGCGCCAAGAACGAACGAACGGCATTCATCGGCACGCTGGGAGGCGGGCTGTTCTACTTTGGATTCGCATTCGTGCCGATGTTCATCGCCTACTCTGCGGTCGTCATCGACCCCGCCTATGCCGCGCACTTTCAGTCCGAGGATGCTCGTGAAGTTCAGAAAATCCTGCCGACGCTGATCCTGCAGAAGACTCCCATCTGGTGCCAGGTGTTGTTCTTCGGGGCCGTGCTGTCGGCGATTCTGTCGACAGCCAGCGGAACGCTGCTGGCCCCGGCCAGCGTCTTGACGGAAAACGTGCTGCAACCGTTCACCAGGCACTTCAGCGACAAGACGATGTTGTGGCTGCTGCGGATCATTCTGACGCTGGTCGCCGTCGTGGCCACAACGATCTCTGTGAACTCGGAAAGCACGATGTATGAAATGGTCGAGAGCGGATACAAGGTGACGTTGGTGGTCGCGTTTGTTCCGCTGGTTTGCGGAATCTATTGGGCGCGTGCCTCCACTCAGGGGGCGGTTTTTTCCATTCTGCTTTCCGTCCCGGTCTGGATTGGCACCGAGTACCTGCTGGCGGAAAAGGCGTTGCTCGATGAAATCACCAGCAGGCCGCTGTGGCAGTGTGTTCCACCACAACTTTACGGGTTGGCAGCATCGATCATCGGGATGCTGCTCGGATCATTCATGCCGCAATGGATCAAGCACGCGCAACCAGACGCCGCCGAGTTGGCCAAGAAGCGAGGGGTAACGATGGGGCATTAACCAGACTTAGTAGAATACTGGCGATTGCCAGGTAGTGTCCTAATCTGAATTCGTGGACGCCGAATGATCTTCCTGCAATCTCTTCCGATAACGCACGACACCAATGGCCACCCCGATTAGTGGCAAAAATGCGTCAAGCTCTTCCCCGAGAATGAGAATAGTTGCTGCAATTCCACATGCGAACGTTAGCCATGCAAGCGTGCGCGTAGTCAGTTGCTCGCACGACTTTCCCATACAACGGCTCTCCATCAAATGAACACGCTCAGCATGCCTATTTTGACGTGCCTGGCGAAATCATTTTGCGGAGGGTAATGACACGACGAAAGAACCCATGATGCGTGAATTCTTCCACGGCTGGCGACGAAAGGCGGCTGCCGCGATGGTGCTGACGATGTCCGTAGCCATCGTAGCATCTTTTGTGCTTGGCGGTCCTGTGTGGGCATGTTTGCTTTTCGTAGCGTCATTCTGCGGCTTCCTGAGTCTCTCGATTAGCGATCCAAAATCACAACCCGAGAAGCGCGTTTCGCTTGATGTGGCAACACGGATTGGCATTACCCTTCTCGCGTCCCCAATTCTTGTCAATCAGGCAGTCATCTGCTGGCAAAGGGGGGACATAATCATGTCCATTGCTAACGGAGCGGCGGCGATCATTCTGATACCATTTTGCATAAAGAAGCTGATCGGGTATTTCCGGCCAAATGAACTGGTGAAACGCGACCAACACGCGTGATGGTATCCCATCGCCTGATCCTCTGGAAGCTGCTGAAACGGGGACCGATTTCAATTCGGACACTACCGATTGCCGCAATTTCAGTTGATCTCTCTGGCTTGCTGGCCCGTTTCTTTGGATACTTCAGGGTCGCTACATTTGAATTGAATCTCGCCAATGGAAACCCGGTGCATTGGACGCGCCAAGGTTCAGCAGGCGAAATCAAGGGAACGACTCAATGAATGCCGTCAGGACTCTTTCGATGATTGCGCTGCTTTCATTCGCTGGCATTGCCGTCGCCGCGATTGATGTGGATCGCAGCCCTGTGGCATTGGCCGTTTCGGACGACGGCAAGGTCTGCCTGACGGCGAATCACACGAGTGGCTCCGTCAGCCTGGTGGAACTTGCTTCCGGCCGAGTCTTGAGCGAACTGGCTGTCGGCAACGGACCGGCCGACGTGGCGTGGATCAATGAACGCGAAGCGCTAGTCAGTCTGTTGCATGACGACATGGTGGTGATGGTGATCCGTACCGGGGACACGCTGACACTGGGTCGTCGCCATGGCGTTGGCGATGAACCGCGCGGGCTGGCTTTGTCGAAGGATCGGAAGTTCGCCTATGTGGCTCTGGGCGGTGACGATGCTGTGGCCGTGGTGGACCTGCAATCGCCGCGATCCGCCTCACCGGTTTCACAGATCGCGATGGGAGGCATCCCCAAGACGGTGCGGGTCTCTCCCGATGGCCGCTGGCTGGTGACGTGCAGTGCCGTTCCCGCCACGGTCTATGTTCACGATCTGGAAACGAAGCAACTGGTCAGCGAACGCAGGCTGTTTGACGGAGCCTTCAATCCCGGTGTCCCCGCGATCACGAAGGACTCGCAATTGTTGATCATGCCGCACGCGGTCAATCGTGAGTTCTCGGTCACGGCACAAATGATTGACATCGGCTGGGTCATCGACAACCGCATCTCGAAACTTCCGTTGCCGGACGGCGAACCGAGCACCCAGAAGCAACTGGGCCTCGACATTCGCGGCCATGCGGTCGGCGACGCCTATGCCGCAGTCTTCACTCCCGACGAATCCCGGCTGGTGGTGACCTGCGGGGGGACTCACGAATTGCTGGTGATCGATTTTTCGTCGATCCCGTGGCCGACGGGCGACCCCGGCGACTTCCTGCCTGCGGCCATGCAGCGCGACAAGACCAAGTTTCGGCGCATTAAAGTCGGCGGACGCCCCCAGGGGATCAGCGTCGTGGACGACCGGACGGTCGTCGTCGCCAACTACCTGCTAAACTGCCTGCAAATCGTTGACCTGGATGCAGGGAGCGTCACCAAAACGATCCCGCTTGGAGGCCCGTCAGAACCGAATCTGGCCCGCGCGGGAGAGGCGATTTTCTTCTCTTGGTTCAGTTGTCACACCTGTCACACCGATGGCCACACGGCGGGACAGGTGTTTGACACTCGCAACGATCGCAGCTACGGAACCCCCAAGTTGACACCATCTTTGCGAGGCGTCGCGCAAACCGGCCCCTGGACCTGGCATGGCTGGCAGACCGATCTGCACGATGCCATGAAACGCTCGCTCACTGAGAGCATGGCCACCAAGCAGCCGATCACCGACGATGACGCCAGCGCATTGGTCGCATATCTGAAAACGCTGGATCACCCGGTGAACCCTCGTGCTACCGAGGCCAGTGAACAGGTGCGCAAGAAGCAGGAACTCGGTCGCAATCTGTTCGCCGGCAAGGCCGCATGCGCCAGTTGCCACACCGGTCCGCAATACACGTCTGACGAGACGTTCGACGGAAAGGTGGAGGACCGCAAGGATCGCGATCCCAGGTACAACCCGCCCACACTGCGCGGCGTCGCCTCGCGCCGCCGCTTCCTGCACACGGGCAAAGCCCGCAGCCTGGACGCAGTTCTAACCAAGTACCACCGCCCCGAGGATCTGGTCGGTGAATCCCTCAACGACGAAGAACGCGAGGCCCTGATCGAGTACCTCAAGTCGTTGTGAGGGGAATTGATCAGAAGGGACGTAAAGGACAAAAGGGACGTAAGGGACTGATCGAGTGTGTTTGAAGAGTTGCCCGCGAATCGACACGAATGAGCGCGAATCGGACAGCAGCCAAATCAGGATTCGATCGATGTCGCGATGTTCACTCCAGCGTTTCCAACTTGATAGACGCTCGATCCAGCTTCAGGGTGGTCACGTGGCTGTTTTGTCCCACGAACCAGACCAGTCTTCGAGCGGGGTCGTACATCATTCCGACGGAATTATGAAACGCTCCGTTTGAAGTTCCGTTGCCAATGGGGTCATCGCCGGGCAGTTCCAGTCCGTTCCAGGAATTGGAGGCGCAGTCGTATGCCAGCCACAACGAGCGGTCGTTGATCCGCGTGCGAGCGGCGAGCAGGACCAGATCGTGGTCCGGCAGATAGCCCGTTTCGCGGGACGGAACCACCGCGTGAGCACGCCCCCGGGCGTCGAGCCACTTGGATTCCTTGGACTCGATATCGTAGGCCAAGACGTCCCCCTTGTTCTTGTCGGCGT
>Ga0206999_10134_pt1 | contig 13272 bp, 11 predicted proteins | sample Alteio_BWMinCont_92_FD_153482 | JGI IMG/M metagenome (GOLD analysis project Ga0206999, IMG submission 153482) | Enriched cells from forest soil in Barre Woods Harvard Forest LTER site, Petersham, Massachusetts, United States -... | ecosystem: Environmental > Terrestrial > Soil > Temperate forest >...
CCGCGTGCTGGTCGTGGACGCGGACTTCAGATCCCCCGGTCTGCATTCCGTATTGGGCGCGTCCAATGCATGTGGGCTTTCGGACGTGATTGCAGGAGCGGCGAAATTTCCGGACGCTGTTCAAAGCAGTCGTGTTGAGCATCTGGATATTCTGTCGGCAGGCAGCATCGCTTTGCAAACCGGCAGTTGGGTTGCGTCGCCCAAGTTCAAGGACTTGCTCAAGGAAATTCGTGAACTCTATGATTTCGTCTTGTTCGACACCCCTGCGGTTCTGTTGGCTGCGGACGCTTGTGAATTCGCCCCTTTTTCCGACGGCGTGGTCCTGGTTGTTAATCCCGAAGTGACTGCGAGAACCCAGGCTCAGCGGGCAACGCGTGCCTTGCGAAATGCAGGAGCCAAATTGATCGGCATTGTGGTTAACGGGATTTCTCCAAACGGACCGTACGAGTGCGCCGAACTTGGCAAATCAATCGGCATGAACTGAACTTCAAATATTTTCGGCGAATTCAATTCGCATCCGTCGATTACCTGTGACTCAAAAGCCGGACTCCTGGTTTGGATTCGGCACAGAACGACTGGAAATTGCCGACTGTGTCAACCGTTCCCGCAGCACCTGACGACACGCCTCCTTTGGACGTTAAACAGGTTCGCTCGAACTTGTGGGGGCGGGTCGTTGCCAGTGGCATCTGGGTCGTTGGCGCACGTGTCTGCGGCATTCTCAGCACGGTTCTGACAAACGTCGTCCTCGCTCGCCAACTTGTACCGGAAGCATTCGGTGATTTCGTCGTCATCTGCAGCATTGCAAATGCCGCGAGCCTGGTCGCGATGGTCGGAATGAACATCGCCGTCGTTCGCTTTGTCGCCGAACAATTGGCAAGTGACAATGTCGAAGAGGCACGCCACGTGTTCTGGCTGTGCTTTCGTCTGGCGGGATACGGTACGCTGATCACGGCGCTGGTCATGTTTGCCGGAATATGCAGTTCAGGAAGCCGGTTGCTTGATCTGGATGATCCGGTTCGCGTGGCGCTCCTGACCGCGTGTGTCTTGTCGATTCAAGCCTTTTGTAACATGAGTGCTGCTGCCTTGCGCGGCCTGGGCGAAATGCGATATTCCGGGGTGCTTGGCGGCCAGGGGGGCGTCGTTGGCCCCATGGCAAACACGGTGTTCCTGGTGCTCGTGAGCGGATTCGTACTTATTACCAAATTGACGCTGGTGGTCGCCTTGTCCGTTTATTTGCTGGCATTCGTGATTGCCCTGGTGGCAGGAAGTCATTGGATACGGTGCACGGCTCATTCGGTGTTCAAATCGAGCAGTGTTTCTTCCATCGAACATCGGTCACCCCGGTTGTTGGCATCGACACTGTTGGCGGCCTGCCTTCCAATGCTTGTTGTACAGATCCTGGGCGTTGCCTCCCGCCAGGGGGGGCTTTGGATTGCGGGAGTGATGTGTTCTCAACACGAATTGCCGCTCTATGCAGGAGCCAATCGCGCCATTCAACTGGTTTCCATTCCGATGAACATGGTCAGTTTGTCGTTGATGGCCTTCGTTCCGCTACTTCGAGCTCAACAGCGACTGCCCGAATTGGAACGCATCCTTCGCGTTTCCGCTGGATGGGCTGCGGTTCCATCGTTCTTGGCCCTCGCCGCATTCCTCATCATTCCGGCCCCCATCCTGGAAGTGTTCCTGGGATCGAGCTTTCGCGATGCTGCCCTGCTGTTGTCAATTCTGAGCCTCGGTCAGTTCGTCGTCGTTTGGACCGGTGCCTCGGAATTGGCACTGATTTTTTCAGGGTTTGAACGGGCTGCGTCGATCGTGAATGCGGCTGCCGTCCTTGCGATCGTCGTTGCAGGCCCGTTTGTCGTCGATTCCCACGGCGCGGTCGGATTGGCAGTCTTTTCGACCGCGACGACGACCGCGCAAAGTATTGCCCTCTGGTTGCTGACTCGCCGACTTGTTGGCATCTGGACTCACGCAACGCCGATGTGGGGACTCAAAGGAGTCGGACAATCGTGATGCTTCACCAGATGTCGGGGCACATCTCCGAGACCGGGTTCCGCCGTCGAGGATGGCTTGATGTCGTCCGCGGCGTCGCGCTCTTCGTCTTCGCATTTGCCCACTTGCAGGATCTCGTCCCTGCCCTTCTGCCAGCGTCACTCATTCTTGTCGCTGTCGTTTACCTGCCAGACCTGCAGTTTTACAAGCGGATAAACGTCGAATTGGTCCTGTCGTCATGCTTTGCCGCCTACATTCTCGCGTTGATATTTGTGAATGGTTACTTTGCAGATGGGACCGCTGTCGATCTGGTGAAGAAGTCTCCACGATTGGTTTATGTATTTGGAGTCGCAGCGTTGTTCGCCTGCATCCGACCCACAGTCCGTTTGGAACCACTTCTGGTGCGCAGCATGCTGCTTGCTTCCGGTATCATATCGATCGCATCGCTATACAGCTTTTTTGTCAATCGGGTTGCGGTTGGTGACACGTACCTCACTTCGGGAGAATTCATTATCGGTCTGATGGGTGCCAAGAATCCCGCGGCCGCATGCTTTGCGACGGTCTTTGTCTTCGCCGTGGCAGCATGGCTTCACGACTTCGAGGGCAACCTGCCGAAATTCCGTTTTCGCGGCTTTCTTCTGCTGCTGGGAATCACATTTCTTGCATTTGCCCTTTGCAAGTCTCGTGGATGGCTTGTTGGCGTCGTTCCGATGTTCGCAATCGTCGCGGTTCGAATTGTCGTACGCGCCCCGCGGCGGTTGGGCACGATCGCATTGGTCACGGCTGTCGTCGTCGCAGGCGGGGTGGCTGCGACATTGGCTCGCAGCAGTTCCCAAGCGGAGAACAACGTCTCGATTCGAAAACGCCTCTGGGTTCGGGCAGCAAACCTCATTTCACAAAGTCCGATCATTGGGATCGGCCCAGGTACATTTGAGCAGCAACATGTTCGAATGCATGTGATCGTTCCAAACATCGTGAGCCTTCGCCGTTCAGGGCACGACGTCAAGTCACCGGAATTTGACGATCCAAACGGTGGCGCTCATCCTCACAACAGCTACCTTCAAACGGTTCTTGAGTTTGGGTTTGTCGGAGCCGCATTTTATGCTGCCCTGGCGGCGCAGATCGCGTGCCGCGCTGTTTACGCGGTGAGAATTCGGACGCATTCGCCGGGCGTTGTCGATGTTGTTCGCCAGCACGCCATATTCCATTCGACGGCAATCATGCTTGTCTCGGTTGTACTGATGGTGGCAGGGGTGAGCGAGGGTTATACGTTCATCGGTCCAATGCAGATTGTCTATTTCGGAGTGTCCGCCGGAAGGCTCGTCGCAATGACTGAATTTCTTCGCGCTGCGGAGAAATCCCGAAATCCGACAAGTCACGGGGTGTAATTCAACTGGCTGGAAGCGCAGATCACCAGACATGTGAGCGACGATACGATGCTGAGGGACAAGGACATGGAAACGGGCAGGCCAGATTTCTTTCTGATCGGCGCACCGAAATGCGGGACATCAGCGCTGGCGAGTTACCTTTCGGAACACCCGTCAATTTTTTTTTCGATTCCCAAGGAACCCGCTTACTGGTGCAGTGACTATCCCGAGCACGGTCGTGAGATGGGGATGAGATCCCTTGACGATTACCTCGAATTGTTTCGCGGAGTGAAGCCTCATCATCTTGCGGCTGGCGAAGGATCGACGCGTTATCTGTGTTCAGAAGTCGCAGTTCCGCGAATCCTGGAATTCGCACCGGACGGACGATTTATCGTCATGCTTCGAAATCCGGTTGATGCCGCTCAATCGATACACGCCGAGCTTTTGTTCCGGTTCGAAGAAGACGTTGCCGACTTCGAGTCCGCGTGGCATTTGCAATCTGAGCGGAAAGCGGGCGGAAAGATTCCAAGAAACTGCCAGTACCCGGAGTTTCTGCAGTATGGGCGAATGAGTTCCTACAGTTGGCAGGTTGAGAGACTCCTGTCGAGAGTCCGGCGCCACAAAGTCTGCTTTGTCCTGTTCGATGACTTCGCCAGTGACCCGCGCACCGCGTATCAGCAGGTTCTTGGATTTCTTGGGGTTCCCGACGACAATCGCACGGACTTTCCCAAAGTTCGTGGACTGCAGTCACATCGATTTCCCCGATTGTCACGCTGGCTGATGTCTCCGCCGCCGCCGTTTCGCAGCACCATAACCTGGCTGAAGAATCGCGTGCGACGGTCGTCGTGGGGAGTTCAGCAGTTTGGCTCGGCCCTGAAGGTGAAACAGCCGAAGGCGGAACTTCGTCCGGAATTTGCGAATGAGTTGCGGGATTATTTCCGCGCGGATGTTGTTCGTCTTTCGGAACTCTTGAACCGAGATCTCACGCATTGGACACATCAACAAGCCAAGTCATCCGTGTGAAGCTCGCAAGAAACGATTTTTTCAGATTGTCTCCGATTGCCTTCCTGAGCAACCGCCCCGTCACGAGCGCGATTCATGGAAGGCGAATCCGCCGATTTCAGGATGGTCCTGGGCGAGTGGCACGCTTGTCCATTCGACGATATGCATCGTAGGCAGGGCGCGGCGTCCAGTCCGGATTCACGATGCCAAACTGGTCCTCACGATCGTTGGGGTTGGCACCCCTGCAGAGAAAATCGTACCAGAATACTTTCTCCACGAACGGAAGGGACAACAGGGCAGGATACTGCGTTGCCAGATGCGCCGCTTGTTCTTCTTGAGTGACTGCCATTTGTGGAGGGTTTAGCAGCGTCGATAAACCGATTTCATTCACCCAAATCGGCTTGCCTGCGTCGCCATTGGATTGCATGACCTCGTAGGCGATCTTGACTTTCCTGGCGGGGAATTCTCTACGTCCTTCCCTCGGTTGGTGGTAGGCGTGAATGGCGAAGATGTCGAAGTTTGTTGCGGCACCGAAGTCGTACAGTCTCTGGAGTGTCCGATTTTCGGATCGGACCTGGCCGTTAATCACGATCGCGTTGACCCCGTTCGTGGCCAATCCAGCAAGAATCACGCGCTGACTGCGATCGACTCCCTTGATCACTCGGTAAGCAGCTTTCAGGCAGTCGACATAGCGTTCAAGTCCAGATTTCCAGAAACGGGGCAGGTCAATTTCGTTCCAGATTTCCCAATGACTGGTCTTCGCGCCGTACCTCCGCACCAGCATTTCGACGTGACGCGACCAATCGTCGAGGTTTTTTGGGGCAAAGCTCCAAAAGTCCTTGTCGTCCGGCGCTGATGATGCCCACCGCGCCGAACCAATCAAATAGAGGCAGGCCTTCAAGCCAAGCTTTGCTGCCTGATCGAAGACCATGTCAATCCGTTCGAGTTGCGGTTCGTTGAATTGCCCTCGCTGCGGCTCGATTTGTTCCCAGGAGGCTTCGGTGCGTATCCATTGAATCCCGGCGGCTTTCATCATCCCCAGAGCACGGATGACATCCGCTTCATTCTTGTAAATGGAACGCCGGGTGAGGAATTCGTGAATTCCGTAGGGTTCAAAGGGCTCGCGGTTCTGGCTCAAGACGTTCGTCAATTCAGCACTGGCTTTCATTGGTCCAATCGATGAGTGCATTCCTGTTGCTGCGATTCCAGAAGCTGCGGCAAGAAGGAAGTCGCGTCGCGGAACAATGGGCTTGGGTTGGGCCGAAGGGAAAACGTCCGAGGGGTCTGGTCCTGCACTTGTCGCTTTTCGCATGCACTTCCCCAATCCGTGATAGAGTGGACTGGCAGTCGTTCGAACGACTGCTGCCCGCTGGAAACGCAGAATTCAACTCGAAAATGCCAACCGCCTCTGACGAGCGTGCTTCCGCAAGCCGGCATGGGTTGAGGCTGGTTTCGTTTCCGTTCTTAACGTGCTTCAGCGCTTGAATACAACGCTACTGTTCTGGTCACCATTTTGTCCAGCGTAAACTCACCGGCCTTCTGCAGCGACGCCTGACGGAATTGCTGTCGCTGATCGGAACTCGCGAGCAAGGGTTCGAAGGCCGCAGCGAAGTCATTCGGGTCGCGGCTGGGGACGATGAAACCGTTGCGTCCCTCAACGATGGCGATGTCAACGCCTGCATATTCGGTGGAAATCATTGGAAGGCCGGTGAAGAGTCCTTCGATCAGCGTGTAAGAAACAGCGTCATAGCTGCTCGTTACTGCCAGCAAGTCAATTGCGGCCATCAATCGCACGCCCGAACGGTATCCCAACCAAAACACCTTCTCCTGGATTCCGAGGTCGATCGCCAGTTGCTTCAGCGATGCTTCCAGGCTCCCTGATCCGACAACTGCCAGAACCACATTCGGATGCCGAGACATTACTTGACGCATGGCATTCAGCAGCAACACAGGATCCTTTTGCGGTTCCAGTCTTCCAACGAATCCGATGATCACCGCGTCTGCCGGCAGTCCGAATTCGGCACGCGCCACCGACCGTTCCAACGGAGGGTTCGGCGCGATTCCGTAATGGATGTAATGGACCTTTCGCGCAGGCACTCCAAGTGCCACGATGTGACGTTCCTCTTCTGGAGAATTTGCAATCAATTCGTCTGTCCGGAGGGCCAGCGCCAATTCGATCCGGCGGTAGATGTGATACGCCATCCGGCTGAGGTTTGGATTCATCGTGTACATTGTATGTGGCGTATAGATGAACCGCGTCTTTCGGCAGGGAATGGCGAGTCGCGCAATGGCACCCCCTTTTGAACTGTGGCCATGAATGACATCGAACGGACCATGTTTCAGAATGTATTGATTCACGAGTCCAACAGCGGCGATGTCGCTGGGGTGAGGCGAACGCCGCATCTTGACGACGCACTTCTTGAGGCTCTCGCAGTCCTTCACGGCGTTGAGGAAAAATGAATCCGCTCGCGTCGGCGAATAGATCAAATGGACGTCGTGTCCGCGCTCCACGAGTTCAACGGAAAGTTCGCTCAGGTGTCGACCGACTCCCGCAGATGGAACTTCGGTGATCTGAAGAATTCGCAGCGGTTTCGACATCAACGCTTCTTTGATCTGGAATTGACCGAGTCGATCCAAGGCAGGCCAAATCGGTTCCTCCGATGTCTGCGAAACTCCATCGGAGTGATCGGCGAAATCAGGCGACGTGTCAAATCGCTCCTCGTCCAGCAATGACCGCAGGGATGGTGAGGACGAGGATCTTCAGATCCAACCAGAGAGAAAACGTCTCGATATACTCAAGATCGTGCGAAATCATCGTGAGGGCGGTTTCTCCGTGGATGCGGTCACGCAACTGGAACAGCCCCGTGATTCCAGGTCGAACTCGCGCCCGCAATAGCTGCTGACTCTCCGTCAATCCACCCAGCAGCGCCGGTATGAGTGGTCTCGGCCCGACGAGACTCATCTGTCCGTACAGAATGTTAAAAAGTTGAGGCAGTTCATCAATGCTCGTTTTCCGCAGAATTCGCCCGACAGGCGTTATTCTGGGGTGGCTGGCGCTCTTGAGCAGCACGCCAGTCGCCTGCATTTCCATTTCACCAGGCTTTGCGGCACGCATCGAACGAAACTTGTACATCCAGAAACGGCTATCGCCCAGACCAACGCGGTTCGCCATGTAGAATACGGGACCGGCGGATGACAATTTGACCGCAATTGCCGCCAAGATCAAAATTGGCGAAAGCACGACGATCAATATGATCGAAGCGACAATGTCAATTCCGCGTTTGATTGCGAATTGAAACGGGTGCGCAGGCATTTTGGCGTCGAGCATTCCGTCTTGGCTGCCATCCGGACAATCCGGCACAGACACCGCGCTCGGTTCGCTCACCGCACTCATATCCAAGGTCTCCATCGCTGTCCCCATTCAGAAAACAATTGCACCAACACCAATGATCAAAAGGTCTCGCAGGAAATACAGAATCCATTCGACTGATTCCGAGGATTCACCCCCCCGCAGTCGGGAGTTTGCGGGCCCTCGGGCTGATTTCGAATTCCGAGACACGCGGGGTGACGTATTTCTTTGCAGACTTCAGCGCCTGAGCCACGATCTGGTGCATGTCATAGTACTGATACGTCGCCAGACGCCCCCCCAGGATGATGTTGCCACCTTCGCCGAGCGCCGAATACTTTTCTACGAGTGCCGTATTCCGCTGATCTTTGACCGGATAGCACGGAATGCTGTTCAGATCGTGCTTTTGCGGGAATTCCCATGTGACAACCGTCTTGGGTGATCTCTTAAATTCAAAGTGCTTGTGTTCGACCACCCGGGTAAACGGCACGTCCGCGTGCGTGTGGTTGATGATTGCGTTTCCCTGATAGTCTCCATCCAGAACCTTGGTGTCGAACCTCAACGATCGGTATTCCAACTCTCCGAAACGAAAATCGTAGAGTTCATCGAGCTTTCCCGTGTAGACGACCCGGCGAGCCGATCTCATCAACTGCTCGCGACCCTGGAAAAAGTCGACTCCGATCTCAACGTCAATATTCTTGTGGTCCAGCATGTTGTCGAACATGTGGGTGTAACCATACGTTGGGATCCCCTGGTACCTGTCGTCGAAGTAGCGATCGTCATATGTCAGTCGGATGGGGAGCCGACGGATGATGAATGCCGGCAGCTCCGACGGATGGCGTCCCCATTGCTTCGACGTGTACCCCTTGATGAACGTTTCGTAGATCTGGACTCCAACTTCCGCCAAAATCCATTCCTCAAGATTCCGCGGATTCGGATTCGGAATCTTAACGGAATTCAGTTTCTCAACAGCTTCTGCAGGGGTCTTGACGCCCCAGAGCTCGTGAAGCGTCGTCAAATTGATCGGAAACGAAAAGATTCGATTCTCGTATTCCACCTTGGTGTGGCACTGGAAATGATTGAACGTGGTGAATCGATTCAGAAATCTCCAAACCTCCTCGTCGTTCGTGTGGAAGCAGTGTGGACCATATTTGTGAACATTGATGTCTTCCACCTTCTCGGTATAGCAGTTCCCCCCAATGTGATGGCGTTTGTCGATCACCAGAACATGGTTGTTCTGTTCAGCAGCGACGCGGGCGAAAGTGCATCCAAAAAGCCCGCCGCCAACGACCAAGTAGTCATACATTTGTTTGCTGTATCTTAATGGAATAAATGACGTTACATCGCGTGGTCACCAACATCCCACCCGCAATTGAACTAATTCTCTGCCTGTTCGCGGAAATGTGAACCTCATTTTTTGCCACGACCACATTTTTTTGGGAAAACCGACCACGCGCCAATCCATTTCATGCTCCGCGAACATTTCATGCTAACCTAGCGAAGAATGGTCGTCGAGGAGTTTTTTGGGGAATTTTCCACGAAATGCGCGTATCGCACACGGGCCGCGCTCGTGGCCAACGTCCGGCTGGTCTTGATCAGTCATTCGTGGATGCGGAGAGACATCAAGGATTGACGAGCGTCGGAAGTTGGGCGGGAACGTTTGTGAAGTCCCGCGAAATGGTGACACTGAAATTGAAGAGGTTCAACAGGTAATTGCCGACGACCTGCATTGGGGTGAATTGCAGGAGGATCGTGTCACCCGCACGAATGGGAATTCGTTCCCTTCTGTCGTGCAACGCCTTTCTTAGGTCGACGTGAATCAAGATTTTATCACCCCCGGCGACCTTTCGTTGAATCAGGATCCGTGTCGGCGGAAGAATCGCGCCCGGACTGCGGCTGCTAAAGAGCGACTGCCCCGGTCCGGCGGGTGATCCCCCTGCCATCGCAATCGCGCTGATCACATCGAGATCGTAGTCGCGAGGCAGGTAGACCTGCTGGCCCGTCAGCAATCCACCCACAAAGAAGTTTTCGCGATCACGAGCGGGGATAAAAACGACGTCTCCGGATTCGAGAACCATTTCCTCGGCGGCGACGCCAACTTCTTCTCCAGGCTGGGTTTTCAAACGAATCTTGACAATTCGAGACGCCAGCGAGGACGGAATCGCTTGATCCATGTCCACCCGCTCTCGCGCCTTGCTTAGTTCCTCGGAAATTTGATTCCATTGGGTCTTGTCGGCCCCATGAAGAACCCAAACTTCATCGCGCGCGTCAGAACCCGGCAACCCGCCCGTAACGGTGAGCGCGTGCAGGACATCGTTCTGGCAGACGGGAAGGTCGATCACCTGTCCACTGCCGCGCTTCACCGCCAACGTTTGGTTGTTAAGTTTCAGGATTGGCCATAGCATGACCGAATCCTCTCGCAGGACCAGCACCTGGACGCTTCGAGATTTGATTAACGTGACGTTCACCACCTCGCCTTCGGGTTGCAGTAATTTCATTCCTGCATACACGTCCCGGATCTTCGCGGCCGCGTCCGCCAGCCGAAGGTGAGCCACTTTGATCCCTGGTACAAACGGAAGCGCAATTGTTCCATCCACTTCCACCGTGATCGGAGCGCCGACTGCCGGTTTTGAAAAGTCACGCGACTCCGAATCGTCCTTGGGTGGCAATAAGAAACTGCCCGTGTCGGCATCGCCGAACTTCATTGGAAAATGAGTTTCGAACTCAATCCCTTGATTTCTTCCGAGCACACCCTGAATGTAGATTCCAAGGATGTCGCCAGGGCCAATCACGTGTGATTGGCAGGTCGACTGCCCCAGCAGCGTGAAGTCGATCGGCACCAGATCGTCGCGAAATGGATGGAGATGTTCGGGCGAAAGTTTCTGGGCGGGAATCGTGTTCCTGAGGGAATTGACGCAGCCTGCGGAGCAGAACAGGGTCAGGACGACCGTACTGCATGCGATTGCGCGAAGCAGGCAAGCGGAGGCAGACATCTGATTCCAATCGGAATTGGATTCAAAACAGAACATCATGGGACGGCGGTGAAGTAGCTTCGCGAAATGCTTGCGTTGAAGTTGAACATGTTCAGCAGGTAATTGCCGACGACCTGAGCAGGCGTGAATTGAAGCAAGATGACGTCGCCCGGGCGAATCTGAATCCGTTCACTTCGGTCATGCAGGGCCTTTTTCAGATCCACGTGGATCGTGACTTGCCCGCCGCCGGGCATCTTTCGCAGAATCAAGACTCGTGTCGGCGGCAGAATCACGCCGGGACTTTGGTTGTTGAATAGAATCTGACCTGGCCCCGCGGGCGATCCCCCCGCCATGGCAATCGCTCCGATCACGTCTAGCTCATAGTCGCGGGGAAGGTAAACCTGCTGACCGGCGAGTAGTCCGCCGACAAAGAAGTGTTCTCGATCCCGTGCGGGGACGAAAACGACATCCCCGGTTTCGAGGATCACTTCGGCGGGAGAAACATTGATGGTCTGTCCTTGCAGGATTTTCAATGGAATTTTTGTAATGCGAGTCGGAACCCCGCTGGAATTATTCATCGAACGATTCAGTCCGTCATTCTCACTGCCAAGCGTCGCCGTCACACTTTCCCAATGCTCTTTGTGAGCTCCGTGCAGGATCCAGACTTCGTCGCAAGCGTCGGAACCGGGCAGTCCGCCTGTTTCAGTAAGAGCATGGAGGACGTCATTTTGGTAAATTGGAAGGTCAACCGCCTTTCCACTTCCTCGCTTTACTGCCAGAGTTTGATTGTTCTGTTTGAAGATCGGCCAGTTCATGATCGAATCTTCCCGCAACACCAGCACTTGAGCGCTGCGCTGTTTGATGACTGTGACGTTGATCACATCACGTCCCGGCTGAACGAGTTGCTTGCTGATGTACGCCTCGCGAATCTTCGCGACCGCCTCGCTCAGCGTTAGACCAACGACATGGACCGCAGAGAGATACGGCAGAGCGATTGTCCCGTCTGACATGACCGTAATTGGCGAACCGACCGCTGGCGACAGGAAATTGCCGGAGTCCGAATCACCGAACTTCGATGGAAAGTGCGTTTGCAGTTCAACACCCTGGCCGCTTCCGAGCACGCCGTGCACATAAATTCCCAAGATGTCATCGGGACCGATCACATGGGCTGGCGGCGGCTTTTGACCCAACATTGTGAAGTCGATGGATATTAATTCGTCGCGCGAGGTATCAAGCAATTCCGGCGGAAGACAACTGGCTGGAATCGTATTCCGGAGTGAATTGACGCAACCGATCGAGCAGGTGCAAACCATCGTGGCAACAGCACATGCGACTACTCGGAGCCGAAGAGCGGCGGGGGCGTACATCAATTCCTGATCCGATTTTGGGTAAACGATTGTAGTGCTTCAGCAAGCCCGTACCTGTAGCCAATGCATTCTTTTCACATATCGGCGAAGTGGATACATCGCGTTTGAGGATTTTGCCGATTGCGTAGAACCTGCCCAGAATAACGATTTTGGCGGCGAATCCCGCTCTTCCTCATTTCGCACAACAGGTCTGGGATGTCTGGGATGTTCGGGGGGGGAGTTGCGGAATCGAGTTGACGTTGCTCCGAACCAAGCACTATTCTCGAAACGAAGTTACGTCTGGTTATTTCGAATTCCAAGTATTCATCAATGATTGACGCCCGATCAAACGCTGTATCGCACGAACACCCCGTTCGTTCTGAACTTCAACACATCCGATGGGGAATCATTGTTAGCATAATGATTTATGGGTGCGTGGCGATGGTGGCCGGTTACTGGGTTCGGCAGACAAGCGATGCCGCCGCGGCGTACAAGGCCTACCACCGGGCAAAGATCGAATTCGGGTTGGGGCAGGCCTCGCTTGAGGATGTTTGCTCCGCATCTCGACGCTGCTGCATCGCCCAGTGCTGCATTCCGCGACTAAGCAGTGCCGACGTTCTCGAATCCCACATGAGGCGGATAAATGGCATACGACCACCGCAAACAGGGGTTGACACCGGTGCGGAGTCTGGAGACCGGGGTGCGACCAGAGCATGGAAGACGTTTCACGACGAAGCCGAAATGTGGATCAAGCTTGGAAAGCCAAAATAGCAGATCCTGATCAGGAACCATCACTGTGACAATGACTCGGATCGTTTGCCGGAACACACTCCTCACGACCTCAGCAGCGTGCGGCATTTTCGTAGCGGCAGTATTTGCCTATTTGACGCGAAATACCTGGGTCGACGTTCCTCTGGAGAATGTGATCACGATCTGCTTTGCGGCTCCGGCGGCAGCCGTTGGAATAATCGCATTTCTATTTTCGCGCGTTTCCCGTGCTGCCTGGCTCCTGCAAACCTATGAGCATTGCATGATGCTGGTTGTCTTCTCCGCATCGTTGTGGTGTGGACTGCCTTTTCGAGAGGTGTTCGCCTGGTACGATCAAATGAAGGCGAGAGATTTCTGTGCGTTTCTTGTGCCGGCGATCGAGCGCTACCGTGTCGACCATGTCGAGTATCCAGAGAACATCACTTGGATCGTGGCGGAACAAGGCGGTGGAAAGCTGCCGAAGTTGATCGAGAACGGAT
>Ga0206999_10236_pt1 | contig 13246 bp, 7 predicted proteins | sample Alteio_BWMinCont_92_FD_153482 | JGI IMG/M metagenome (GOLD analysis project Ga0206999, IMG submission 153482) | Enriched cells from forest soil in Barre Woods Harvard Forest LTER site, Petersham, Massachusetts, United States -... | ecosystem: Environmental > Terrestrial > Soil > Temperate forest >...
GGAAAATCTCCTCCCCCTTCGATCACGAGTGAACCCGTCATAGCCGGCTCACTCTCGCTCGCCGGAGCCATACCGGAGACTGCAGCCGGAGGCGCTTCCCCGCCCCCCATTTTTGCCCGCTGCTCTTTCAAAATCGCCTTGCGGGACAACCGGATGCGGTTGCCCTCCACCGCCAGCACCTTCACCAGCACCTGGTCGCCTTCCTTCAACTCGTCGCGAACGTCGGCAATGCGATGCTCCGCCACTTCGCTGATGTGCAGCAGCCCGTCGGTGCCCGGCAGAATTTCCACGAACGCGCCAAAGTCCGCCAGTCGTGTAACCTTCCCGAGATAAGTCTTCCCTACTTCGGCGGTTGCCGTGATGTCGCCAATAATCTGCAACGCCTTCGCCGCCGACGCCTGATCGCTCGACGCAACCTTGACCAGTCCGGAATCTTCCACGTCGATCTTCACTCCGGTTTGCTCCACGATGCTGCGAATCATCTTCCCACCCGGCCCGATCAGATCGCGAATCTTGTCGACCGGAATCTGCACGGTGTAGAAGCGCGGCGCGTAATCGGAAATCTTCTCGCGCCCGGAGGTGATGACTTCTTCCATTTTGTCCAGAATATGCAACCGTCCGCGCTGCGCCTGTGCCAGCGCTTCGCGCATGATCTGGGAAGTGATGCCGGCCACTTTAATATCCATCTGCAGCGCGGTAATACCGTCTCGGGTGCCGGCAACTTTGAAGTCCATATCGCCGTAGTGATCTTCCGCGCCCGCAATGTCGGTCAGAATGGCGTACTGCTCGCCTTCCTTCACCAATCCCATAGCAACCCCGGCCACTGGAGCCTTCAAGGGAACGCCCGCATCCATCAATGCAATCGAAGCTCCGCACACCGTCGCCATCGACGATGACCCGTTCGATTCCAGAATGTCGGAAACCACGCGCATCGCGTAGGGCCACTTCTCTTCGCTCGGCAGTACGGCGGAAACCGCTCGCTCTGCCAGCGCTCCGTGGCCAATTTCGCGTCTTCCAGCGCCGCGCATAAACGCGACTTCTCCAACCGAAAACGGTGGAAAGTTATAGTGAAGCATGAAGCGCTTTTTAGCCTCGCCTTCGAACCCTTCGAGGCGCTGCATGTCGTCGCTGGTGCCCAGGGTGGTAGTGACCAAGGCCTGAGTTTCGCCGCGCGTAAAGATGGCGCTGCCGTGAGTTCGAGGCAGGACGCCGGCTTCGATCCAGATTTCGCGGACCTCGTCGAACGCGCGCGCATCGGGACGGCGCTTCTGATTGATGACCTGCTCGCGGAAGATGCGCTCGCGCAGAGCCTCATAGTAGTGAGCGAGTTTATTCTTTGCTTCGTCGTCATCTTCCTGCAGTTCAGCAGCTAGCTTCTTCTTGATGTCTTTGACCAGGGTGTGGCTTTCTGCCTTGGGATGCTTTTTGGTGTCCAGGGCGTCGGCCAGTTCCGCGCCAATGCGCTTCTTCAAGTCGTTGTAATAGGCGTCATCAAATTGCGGCGGTTCCACCCTGCGCTTCGGCTTGCCGGCCCTGGCGCGTAGATCGTTGATGGCCGCACAGATCTTCTTGATTTCGGCATGGCCGAACTCGATGGCGTCGAGCACCGTATCTTCCTTAACTTCCTTGGCGCCGGATTCGATCATCACGATGCCGTCGGTGGTGCCCACGACCATGATGTTGACCAGACTCTCGCGCATCTCGTCGTAGGTGGGATTCACCACGAACTGGCCGTTCACCAGGCCGACCCGCACGGCACCGATGGGGCCCAGGAAGGGAATGTCGGAAAGCGTGAGGGCGCAGGACGCGCCGTTGATGCCGAGCACATCGGGATCGTTATCGGTGTCGGCGGAGAGGACGAAGGCAATGACCTGAGTCTCGCACTTAAATCCCTCGGCAAACATCGGACGCACCGGTCGGTCGATCTGGCGACTGGTGAGCACTTCGCGCTCACTCATGCGCCCTTCGCGCTTGATGAAGCCGCCGGGAAAACGTCCGCCGGCATAGGTGTATTCGCGGTAATCGACGGTGAGCGGAAAGAAATCGATGCCTTCGCGAGGATCGGGGTTGGCGGTGGCGGTGGCGAGAACAACGTTTTCACCCAGGCGGACGACGGCTGCTCCGTGTGCCTGCTTGGCGAGCTTTCCGGTTTCAAATGAGATTTGTTTGCCGCCGGCGAGATTGACTGTAACGCTAGTTGCTTCTGGTTTCATAATTCATTCCTTTGAGATGAGACAGGCAGGCATATCTTTCCGCATCGCGCGGAAAGGGCGGGGCACCCAACGGGTGCCGGGTAAGGGCGTGGGATCAGCGCTAAAAAAACGCACGTGTGGAAAATTCCTCGATGCTGGACCGTCTCTCCAGAGACGGATTTCCAGAAATAGCCCGGCGGCACTTCGCTGTGGGTGCCCATCCTTGGGGTGCCACATTTCTCGCCTCTTTTGCGAGAAATGGGAATTCTGGCCCCGGGCCAAGCGGTTACTTGCGGATGCCGAGTTTCGTGATGACGGTTTTGTAGCGCTCGGAATCGTATTTCTTAAGGTAGTCGAGCAAGCTACGCCGCTTGCTGACCAGCATGAGAAGACCGCGGCGCGAACCGTGGTCTTTCTGGTGCGTCTTGAAGTGCTCCGTCAATTGGCCAATGCGTTCGCTGAGCAATGCGATCTGGACTTCAGGGCTGCCGGTATCGCTCGGATGCGTGCCGTATTGGTCGATGAGGGATTTCTTGTGCTCTCTGGCTAACACTTGCCTGGTGCACTCCTGTCTTATTCGATTGTCTGTGTGACGTTTAGAGAATATCACGGGGGGTTGGGGAGCGTAAAGCAGCAGTCTTTTCCAATGCAAGATGAGCCTGAAGGAGGGGGCTTGTTTCCAATACAAGATGAGCCTGAAGGATAAGGCATGCTGAAGATGGATGATCAGCGTACACGAAACAGAGAAATTAAGTTTGCAGCAGATTGAGCAGTTTCTTTTGGCCGCGAAAGAAGTACGGTTCGAGGCCAGCCAACGGGAAGAGATTTACGGTTGGGTGGAGCGGTTGTTATGCCAACAGGAGTACATGGGGCAGGGACGGCGAGCACGCGGCTTGCTCCGGCGGTACCTCGCTCTCGGACTTCCCCAGTCCCAATACTCCCTGGCATCGCTGCGCTACAACCTCTCCAAACTGCGCGCCAAGCACCGACTGGGCTAGACAAACTGCCCCACTCTCGTCGCTAGCGTCTCGCCAACAAGGGCTATTCCATCTGCGTGCTCTTCCTCAAGCTATTCGAGCGCATCTATGCTCCACTCACCGCGGGTCTCCTCAAGCCTTTCGCCGGCGATCGCACCCTCGCCCGGACAAACGTTGTCAACCTGAGCCTCTATCAACGGCTCACCGACGATCTCGACGCTCTCTTAATCCGCAGTCGGCCTCAAAACCGCTGATTAACGAATGCTTAACGAATACAACGAGAACAAAATTCTCGTTTCGCGGTACATAACTGACTAGCGAACATAATTGGCTAAACGTCTAGAATACCGGTATTGTTCAATTTTTTTCTTGACAACGATTGCACGTCGGGCGCTTAATCGTGTGCGAATGCGGCCAGCCTAACTGAAAAGAATTAACCGAAAGCCACTAGAAACACGATATTGCTGCTAACAGGCAACGTGTGTGGCAAGGGCGGTTTGGCTGGGTCGAAATATTTGTCCGCTAAATGAATTGGATATATCAGACTCTCAACTCAAATTCACAACTAAAAGAGACTCCAATCTTTAGACATGGGAATAAGGATTAGGATCTCAGGAGAAACTCCATGACGCGTTTCGCTGGTTGTGTGCGTGCGCTCTTTATCGTTGTTCTGATGGTAGCGCCAGCATTTTCGCAAAGCAGAAATACTGGTGAGATCCGCGGCACCGTCTCAGCGGGAGGGGCGGTTCTGCCGGGGGCCACGGTAACGGTCACCAATATCGATACCGGCGAGAAAAAGGATTTCGTCACCAACCAGGATGGCATTTACGACACGGTGTCGACACCCACCGGAAACTACAGCATCAGCTTCGCCGCGCAGGGTTTCAAGAAGCTTGTCCGGGGGCCCATTACACTGCAGATAGATGTGATCACGGAGGACGCTGCCCTCCAAGTTGGCAACATAACCGAAACCGTCGAGGTAACAGGCGGAGGAGTGCCGCTCCTGGAGACTGAAACCACGAATCTGGGAGCCGTCCTTGAAGCGAAGACCATCCAAGCGCTGCCCCAGATCGGAGCCGGAATCACAGGCAACGATTGGGCGAACTTTAACATTCTTCTTCCCGGAGCGGAAGGAACCAGTTCGGGGGCTGGCGGCGGCGAGGGCAGCGGCAACTACAATGCCGGAGATGCCATCGAGATTAACGGCAACCTACCCAATTACGCCAACTATCTGCAGGACGGCGCGGTAGTTCAATTGCCGGTAAGCAACAACGTGGACAACCTGGTCTTTGAGGCCGTACAGGAAGTCCAAGTCACGACCTCGTCGTTCTCGTCGGAGTACGGTATTGGCGGCGCGGTATTCAACCAGATCAGCAAGGGCGGAAGCAACGGATTTCACGGATCAGCTTACGAATTCTGGCAGAACAACATTCTGAACGCGCGTCCCTATTTCGAAACGAATACAAACGGGGTTATCGCGCCACAAAAGGTGCCGTATCTGCGCTACGACGAGTGGGGCGGCTCCATTGGCGGGCCGATCCTAAAGAACAAGTTGTTTTTCTACTTCGTCCGGGACAAGATATACAACCTGAGCGCACCGAGTGTGCATACCAGCACAGTGCCTACTTTGGCTGAGAGAGGCATGGGGGCGCTGTTTCCGGGCCAGTACGATTTCTCCGCGCTGACGGATTCGAAGGGCAACCCCATCACGATCTACGATCCCGCCACGACCTCAGGTGGGGCGCGTACCCAATTCGCAAACAACGTCATTCCGGCCGGCAGAATCGACCCCGTGGCGGCGAAGCTTTTGTCGTATTACCCGCTGCCTAACGGAGGCGCCCCGGGAGCCCTCACAAACAACTTCAACTTTGTGGCGGCCGCTCCCAACCCGAATCTCAGATATTTTGGGCGCATCGACTACGATCTTTCTCAAAAGCATCGCATTTCCTTCTCGATCAGCCAGAAAGACAACCCCGCAAAGAATATCAACAGCACACCCTGCCCGCTCAACTGCTATTCCGGCGACATCGACGGTTACAACGCGCAGGTTACCCTAACCTCGGAAATCAGCCCGACCTTGGTCAATTCTCTTCGGATGAGCTATACCAAGCAAGGCAATTGGTTCGTGCCGCAGACCATTGGGTTCGACGCCGCAGGCAAGCTGGGCTTGCAATACGCGAAGGCGAACGTTTTCCCAGTCGTAAACGTGAGCGGCTCATGCTGCGTACAACTCACCCCGGGCACGAACGCCATCTATATCGAGGGTCTGTATGATCCGTCGGATGTTATGACGCTGGTCCGTGGCAAGCACATCCTGCATTTCGGGGTCGAAGTGCTTATGGGCGACGGCGACACCACGCCCTGGGGAAATATTAACGCCGGCACATTCGGCTTCACCGGGGCTTACACTTCGAACGGTGGCGCCACGAACACCGGAACGGGCCTAGCGGATTTCCTGCTTGGCGATGTCGAAAACTGGGGCGCGACCAATCAGAAGACGTCCTATATGCGGTTGAAGAGTCCGCAACTCTTCGTTCAGGATGACATCAAAGTTCGCCCGAATCTTACTCTGAACCTGGGCTTGCGCTATGTTGCGACCACCGGCATGAGCGAGATACACAACAGTCTGGGTGGGTTCGATCCGAATCTTGTGAACCCTACCGATGGCTCACTGGGCTACATGTGGTTCGCGGGCCAGGATAACCGAACCACATTACAGAAGCCGAGTTATGCTATCTTCCTGCCTCGCGTTGGTTTTGCCTGGTCGGTAAGGAATGACACAGTGGTCAGAGGCGGGTTCGGGATGTACTCGTACAACTACAGCCAAGACACGTATGGCAACGGAGTGGGTGCTGGAGCGTTGAGTACCAGTACGGGTGGCGCTAATGACCTGGCTCCATTGAACGCCGTGAATCCACTGGTTTCTCTCTCTGAGTCCGCCGCGTCGGCTAATCCCGTGCTGAATTACGTCGTTGGTTCGCCGCATGCGAATAACCCGGGCACTTACTTCACGCCCGGGAAATTCCATAACGAGACCTACGTTCCGTACAGGGTCCCGCCAGCTAGAATCAACGAATGGCAGTTGAGCGTGGAGCATCAGTTCGGAAAGAGCTACATGGCTTCGATTGCCTATGTGGGCAGCAAGGCCTCGAATCTGCAATACCCGACCGACATCAACCAGGTAACCAATCCGGGCACTTTGGCCACTTTTGCGGCGGCTAATACGGCTGGAACCCTTAACTCGGCGCTCATTCAGCCCAACCGTCCGTTCCAAGACTGGGGAAACCTTGGCGGCGATAACTACATCGGCATTTCGCGCTACAATGCGCTGCAAACTGCGATCAACAAGCATTTTTCCAATGGCTTGCTCTTCAGCGTCAATTACGTCTGGTCGCATTTCCTGGATGACCAGGATTCGGCCGGGTGGGGCAACCGCGCGGGGACGCAGTTTTGGCAGATCGGGAACAACCCCGCCGCCAACTACGGGAATTCGAACTTCGACATCCCGAATGCGTTCAAGGGGTACGCCTCCTATGACTTACCGTTCGGCAGGGGAAGGAGCTATCTGAGCGGCAACAGAGTGGAAGATGCCGTGGTCGGAGGCTGGCGAGTCTCGGGAACCTTTATCGCCCAGAGCGGGGTTCCGTTCACCATAACCACCAACGGCAACAACAACAGCTTTTCCCAATGCGGCAACGGATGCTCGTGGTACCCCAACGTTGTGGGCAATCCGTTCTCCGGCGTTCCCGCTGCTCCACCCGCGGAGATCGGTTATTTTAATCCGGCGGCGTACGCTTCCGCTACACCCGGAACCTTTGGCAATGAGGTTAGGAACTCACTCAGAGGGCCGAATTTGAAGGTCGTTAACCTGTCTATGGCTAAGGACTTCCACTTCGGAGAACGGGTCGCCTTACAAATAAGGGGAGACTTTGTCAACGCCTTGAACCATCCGAGCTTCAACCCACCGGGCAATTCGCTTGGCGGATCGAATTTCGGTGTACTCGACAACGCAACCGGCGTCGCAGTTGCACCCCGCAGCGGTCAACTTAGCGCGCGCGTTACATTCTAATCAACTGAGCCAACAGGAAGGACGGCATCTCTGCCGTCCTTTTTCTTTTTCTTTTTCTTTTGTTTGCCAGGACGGGTGAGATTCTAAACCCGACTTCACCACGTACAATTATCAGATGAGGACAGAAAAGGTTGTTTTATTTTGGGTGGTTCTCTACCTGGGTTTGCTTCCCTGTTTCTCGCAATCTAACCCAGGGCGCCAACAGCAAATCGAGGTACACACCCGTAAGGCTGCCGAGTACTTGAAGGAGAACAAACCTGATCTGGCAGTACCAGAGTTCAGGGCTATTCTTGCCCTCGATCCCAGTAACGTTGATGCCCACGGGAACTTAGGAGCAGTCCTGTTTTTTCAAGGGGCGTACGCAGATGCGCTCCCCCAGCTGCGAGCCGCAGTAAAATCGCGGCCCACGTTGTGGAAGACTCACGCTCTGCTCGGCATCGGGGAAAAGCGCACCGGCGATATTGAGGCGGCCCGCCGCGATCTGGAGAAAGCATTTCCAAACCTGCAGGAAGAAAAGATTCGAACCGATACAGGTATGGAACTGATCGAACTCTATTCCGCCGAGGGCGAACTCGATAAAGCCGCTGCAACCATCGCTACGCTGAGGAGGCTCTCTCCCACTGATCCGGCGATTCTGTACTCTGCCTACCGGCTCTATACCGACTTGGCGGATGATTCCCTGCTCACTTTGTCGATCGTGGATCCGAAATCCGCGCGAATGCATCAGGCCATGGCGCACGAACTGGCCAAGCGAGGGAGCACCGCGGAAGCGATCGACAATTACCGAACGGCCCTCAATCTCGATTCGCACCTTCCGGGACTTCATTTCGAGTTAGCGGAAATGTTGAGCACACTCGGAACTGCGGAGGGCGGCAAAGAAGCTGAAACCGAGTACAAAGCGGCTATCGAGTCGAATCCCTTGGATGAACAGTCCGAGTGCAGGCTTGGCGACATCGCCTTTCGAGCGAATGATTTGAAAACCGCTTCCGAGCGTTACAGCAGGGCGTTAGAACTGCAGTCAAACGACCCAGAAGCGAATATCGGATTGGCCAAGGTGCTGATGTCGCTCGAGCAGCCGCAGAAAGCGGAGGCCCTTCTCAAGCATGCTCTCCAGCTCGATCCCACCTCCCCCATCGCTCATTTTCGGTTAAGTACGATTTATCGGACCAGCGGACGCACGGCAGAGGCTAAACAGGAACTCGAAGAATATCAGAAGTATCACAAGATGAAGGAACAGCTCCGCGAACTCTATCACGACTTGCATCGGAACCAGCCCACGAATGAGAACGACAGTCCCATGTAGGGACTTGCGCAACTCCGAGAGAAGCTCAGCCGCGCTGCCAATATTCGCCGGCTCTAACTATCGCTCCAGGTTCGATGACGCCAATGCGGTATTTCTGCCAGGCCGATTTCTTCGTCGGTGGAACGAACTCGATAATCTTCCCGCGTTCTTCACGGGAAACCCCATATTACAGTTCTTCAGAACTGATTCGGTATGTAGCATTACTTTTGCTACAGTCACGCGTGCTTTCTTTTTTAAGATTCACGCACGTTTACAGAATGGCGACGACTTCCGCTCGTAGGGCCCTGCCGCTGTTACGCCGTATGGAATTTGGACTTGTGCAAGGGGAGCTGGGACGCAGCAGAGTTGTCTCAGAATTGTTATTTTGAAACCCTTGATGGTTCCGAATTTGCCTGCCGCCTTCCTGGCCACTCAAAAACAATAAACAATAAACGAAGACTCGCGGATTCATTGCCAACTGCTATCGCGCATTTCTCATCCCAACTGGGCGCACTCGTCCATCAGGCGGAATACCGTTGGAGGAGAATTGAAATGAAAGCCCCTTTTCTTATCGGTCGTTTGTTGTTCGCAGGATTTTTCATTAACAGCGGTGTCAGCCATCTGCAACACCGCAAGTCCATGGCAGCATACGCGCGTGCCAAAGGCGTGCCGCAGCCGGAACTGGCGGTAACCCTATCCGCCGTGCCCCTGTTGCTCGGGGGGGCCAGTCTGCTGCTCGGCGTCAAACCAAAGTTGGGGGCCATGGCCCTGCTCGGTTTTCTGGCCGGAGTTTCTCCGGTGATGCACGATTTCTGGCGCGATGAGGATCCCGATACGCGCATGAACAACATGATCATGTTCATGAAGAACCTGGCGCTGGCAGGCGGAGCGCTGGCTCTGATGGGCGTGGACGAGCCTTGGGAGGCGAGCATTCCAGTCGGCCAGCCGAGCCTGGGCGACAAGGTGCGAAAGATCGGTCGCCGAATCGCTGCCTAGCCAGCGAGCACCGGCCAGATGAAGAACCGTCTTTGAAGTTCACAAGACGGCAGCCCCATCAGTGCTGTAGATTCAGCTAGCCAGCGGGGAGCCGACCTGGCCCGCTCGCTATAATTGCGCACGCCCATGAATATCGACCGGCTTGCTCACGCCTTCCGCCGGTTATTCGACTCGGAACAGGGCGCCGCCGACCGCCTGATTCCCCGTTGGCTCGTGCTGCGTGCCTTGGGTGGAATTTATTTTTCCGCCTTCTTTTCCCTGATCTTTCAGATCCGCGGCCTAATCGGCCCCCAAGGAATTCTTCCGGCAAACGAATACCTCCAAGCGGTAGCGCATTCCTTTGGCCAAGGTCGAGGCCTATGGTTCGCGCCCACGCTACTCTGGCTTTCTAGCGGTCCGCATATGTTGACCGCTCTGTGCTGGGTCGGCATGATCGCGTCCCTGCTGTTGATAATGAATGCGTGGCCGCGCGGAATGCTGGCCGTGTGTTTCGTGTGCTTCCTGTCATTTGTGAGCGCAGCGCGGGATTTTTCTGGGTACCAGTCGGACGGCATGCTGCTCGAAATGGGCTTCATCGCACTTTTCTTTGCTCCCTCCGGGTTTCGCCCAGGTCTCGGCCGGCCGTCGCCACCATCGCGCGCCAGCCTTTTCCTCCTGCAGTGGGAATGGTTTCGCATCTACTTCGAATCCGGGGTCGCGAAAATTGCCGGTGGAGACCCGGAGTGGCGCCACTTCACCGCCATGGACGAGTACTACCAGAACGGCCCCCTGCCCACCTGGATCGGTTGGTATCTGCAGCATCTGCCGCACTGGTTCCACGCTTCAACGGCCTTCGCCACACTCGCCCTGGAGTTGGCTTTGGTTTGGATGTTATTTCTGCCGCGGCGCTGGCGTATCGCGTGTTTCCTGATTGTCACGCCCTGGGAACTGGGCGTAATCCTCACCGCCAACTACACTTTTCTGAATTACCTCGTCCTGACGTTGGGAGTCCTGCTGCTGGATGATCGTTCTCTGCTGGGCTTTTTTCCCGCGCGCTGGCAGAAGTTTTTAGCAACCGGCGCGACACCACAGGAGGATGGGGTACAAACCTCGGGACGTTTCCTTGCTCCGTTCAAAATCGCGAAACTGTCCCTAACCGCCGTCGCGCTGAGCTGGATTTTTTACGCCACCATGGCGGAGTTGATCTGGATGCTCTCTCCACTCCCCCTGCCCGCCTCTCCAGTCGAGGCGCTCGAACCTTTTCGCGTCGCCAATCGTTACGGCCTGTTCGGCATCATGACGCGAGGCCGATACGAGATCGAATTCCAGGGTTCCGAAGATGGAAAAACCTGGGTGCCCTATCCGTTTCGCTACAAACCTCAGGACTCGAACCAGCGCCCCGGCATTTACGCGCCTTATCAGCCGCGATTCGACTGGAATCTCTGGTTCGCTTCCCTAGGCTCGTGGCAAGACTATTCCATCGTGCCCCGAACCGAAGTGCGCTTACTTTCCAACGACGGCGACGTGCTCAATCTTTTTGCGACCAACCCCTTCCCGCAAGGGCCGCCCCGGGAGGTCCGCGCCGTGATTTGGCAATATTGGTTTACCACCATGTCCGAAAAACGTACCCAAGGCCTGTGGTGGCGCCGTGAATTCCTGGGACTGTACGCCCCCACTCTGGAGGCGCACCCGATGGCACGATCCACGGCATAGAATGGCCAACGGCAGCTCCCCGCGAATGAGCACTCGCAGCTTTGCTTTATTTTCTATGGAAGAGCCGCCTCGACTGTCCCGGCAAGCAGCAGCCACCCCTCACGCCTTCCACCTCGACAACGCCATCTTCGCCGCATGATACCCGCACATCCCATGCACTCCTCCCCCGGGCGGCGTAGACGACGAGCACATATAAATATCCCGCGCCGAGGTAGCATAATGTCGCCAAGTCGGGCGATACACAAACTGACGGATGTCCATCACGCCGCCTCCGATATCCCCTCTGACCAGGTTCGCGTCCATGCTCTCCAAGTCGGCAGGAGAGAAAACCCTCCGCGCCAAAACGCAATCGCGGAAGCCCGGAGCAAAACGCTCAATCTGATTCTCCAGTTTCTCCAGCATGTCAACTTTGGATCCGTTGGGCAGGTGACAATAAGCCCAAGCCGTGTGTTTCCCCGTGGGGGCCCGTGAGCTGTCGAACAGACTAGGCTGCGCCAACAGCACGAACGGGCGCTCGGCGGGCTGTCCGTTTCGTACCGCCTTTTCCGAGGCGGCAATCTCCTCAAAGCTTCCCCCCAGGTGCACACTAGCCGCTCGCAGGCACTCGCGAGCTTTCCAGGGAATCGGTGCGCTCAACGCGTAATCGACTTTGAACGCGGCCGCTCCGTAACGGTATTTTCCCAGTGTCCGCTTGTAGCTCTCAGATAGCCTTGGCCCGGCAACCTTCACTAGCTGCCGCGGAGTGAGATCGCAAAGGAAAAGATTGTAGTTGTCTGATGGGGCCAAACTCCGGACGGGAGATGAAATTCTCAGGTTACCGCCCAGGGACGAGAGCAACGAGCACAGAGCGTTGGTAATCGACTGAGCGCCGCCCCGTGGAATCGGCCAACCCACAACATGTGCCGGCACCGCCATCAGCATGGCAAAAGCCGCGCTTAACGGTTCGTCGAGACGAAGGAACGAATGGGCGGCCAGTCCGGCGAACAGCGCCCGCGTTCGCGGCTCAGCAAACCGGCGAGCGACCGCCTGGGCCGACCGCAGCCCGACCATTGCAAAGCGCGCCATCAGAAATGGATGTCGCGGAACCAGAGAAACGGGACGCAGTACCTCGGCAGCCAACTCCGGCCAGTGCTCCACGAACGGGAGCATGAGCGTCTCCCACGCGCGTCCATCGGTCCCGAGCGACTTGGTTGCTTCGCCCAGGTCGCGCTCCAACATCACCGCTGTGCCGTCATCCAGAGGATGCGCCAAAGCGGCAGGCGATTGAATCCATTCCAACCCGTGATCACGCAAAGGCAGGGAGGAAAAAAACGGCGACCCCGCGCCCATTGGATAGATTGCCGATCCGAAGTCATGCCGAAAGCCCGGCAAGGTCAACTCCAGCGTACGCGCCCCCCCCGCCCGGCGTAGACTCCGCTTCCAGCACCTCGACCTGCAGCCCGGCCTGAGCCAAAACGATGGCCGCTGCCAACCCATTCGGGCCCGCTCCGATAACACACGCCTTACCGCTCATTGCGACTCACCGTGCGCGGCCTCATAGAATATCTTCTGTCCTCTGGTTTGAGTCCCTTACCGATTGAACGGGAACAGAGAATTGTATTCGCCGCGATGCTAAACTCGGCATTGGCATGCTGACTCATCTTGAATGCACTCGCTGTGGCCAACACTATCCCGCCGACCGCCCGCAAACGGTTTGCGGCAAAGACGGCGGCATCCTTTATGCGCGTTACGATCTCGCCACCATCAAGCGCACATTTTCGTCCGCACGCCTCGCCGGACGCGCGCCCACGATGTGGCGCTATGATGCCGTTCTGCCCGATGCCAATCCGGTTTCGCTGGGCGAAGGCTTCACGCCCATGCTATCGAGTCGCGAATATGCCAACGTCTACATCAAAGACGAAGGCCTGAACCCAACTGGCTCGTTTAAAGCGCGCGGCCTGTCTGCCGGTGTGACCATGGCTCGTCACTTCGGTCTGAAGAAGCTCGCGATTCCCTCCGCCGGCAATGCCGCCGGAGCTCTCGCCGCGTATGCCGCCGC
>Ga0206999_10237_pt1 | contig 13244 bp, 7 predicted proteins | sample Alteio_BWMinCont_92_FD_153482 | JGI IMG/M metagenome (GOLD analysis project Ga0206999, IMG submission 153482) | Enriched cells from forest soil in Barre Woods Harvard Forest LTER site, Petersham, Massachusetts, United States -... | ecosystem: Environmental > Terrestrial > Soil > Temperate forest >...
TTGATACTTCTTCACTACCGGCAGATCATTGAGAGCGTGAATTACGCGCATGAGAACGGGATTGATAAGAAGTAGATTCGAGAGTGGAAGTGGCCGCTGTAGTTTTCGGCCGGAACGATAAAGTCCCACCCTCGAACAGGGTGGGGCTTTTTCGTTTGTGCTGGGCGAGTTGGCTAGAAGAGGATCTTCGCTGCCCACTCGGTATTAAAGGGTTCGCCAGGACCGATGGTGGGGTTGCCTAGATAGGGTCCAATTGTGGAGCCGATTGTCCCGCCCTCGCCGGTCGACGGAAGACCGACCGGAGCCAGATTCGTTCGGTTGAAGAGGTTATACATATTTGCTTTGATCTGAATCTTCACCCTCTCTGTGATCGCTGTGGTCTTGATGACAGAGAGATCAAAGGCGCTGTAACCGGGGTTAAAGTTCTGCCCACGGCGTGTTGGGGAATAGGTTCCGGGTGCAGGATCAACAAAGGCATTCGGATTGAACCACTGAACTGAGCCCTGGATGATGGCGTGGGAGACGCCGGCTGAGGGGTTCTGAATGACCTGCACCGCTCGGTCTGCATTGTCGCCGTTGCCGCTGACATTCGAACTGGCAACGACTGTATATGGCGTTCCACCATGGAAGGAGAACCCGGAACTCAGCTCCCAGCCATGGGTGAGGCGCTCTGGTCCACGGAAGGCTGGTATTGCGTAATTGAAGTATCCCGTGAAGGTGTTACGAACGTCGTAGTCTGAGTTGCCATACTCTGGCTTCTCGTTGAGCGGATCCTGCGGAGCATAGGGCAGGAAGCCGGTCTCATAGTCGAGTGCGTGCGACCAGGTGTAGGCCAACTGCGAGGTCAGGCCGTGCCAGCTCTGGAGGCGGAGGGTTGTTTGGAGCGAGTTGTAGATGGAGCCGAGGTTACTTCGTGCCGCAGCGATCACGCCGAATTGAGGAAACTGTTTGTAGTACGGGCGGGTTGTGGTGTCTGGTGATTCGAAGTGGTTGGGTAGCGCGGAATTGATGTCGAACAAGCCCATAAGATGAGTTCCCTTTGAGCCTACGTAGCCAATCTGGGCAATGACTGAGTTGGTGATGCTGTGCTGGAGGTTCAGGTCCCATAACTGGACATTGCCGGGCTTGAAGTTCTTGTCGAAGGTGGAGATATTGATGCTGCCCGGCGAAGCAGCGCCGCCGCTCGCTTGGGCAAAGGTGGGATAGATATCCACACCCGGCTTGATCACCTGGTTGAGTCCGTGGGCGTTCGCGACTTGATCGCTACCCGCAGGGTTCAAGCCTGGTCCGAAGACCGAGATGATCTGGGATCCGTTGTTCTGCAGGATCGACTTCATATAGACGGTGTCATAGTAAAAGCCGTATCCACCACGAAGAACTGTGTTGCCGGTGCTATCCACCTGATAGCTAAATCCGATTCGAGGGCTTACTCCTCCCCAGAACTTTGGGTAGATATTTGCGACGCCTTGTCCTGCTACCGCAAGGCCGGATGCGGTGGTTGGGTCAAAGATCGAAAGGTTTGGATAGTCGGAATGTACGGGGCCTGCATAGTCGTAGCGCAAACCGTAGTTGAAGTTGAACCGATGAGTGATCTGCCAGTTGTCCTGCCCATAGAGGGCAAAGGTGTTTAGGAATACCTGCCGCTTTGGATTGCCGAGGACGATGCTCGAGGCGCTCGGGTTTAAGCATCCTGCCAGAAAGTCAGCCATGAACAGGACGTTGGATGGCGTGCCTGCTGGGGGCGCAGCGCCCTGGTTCTTTGTCGCTAAGGCGGCGCAAGGCTTCAGCGGCACTACGCCCGCAAAGTTCGATGTATTCCAGGGGCCTTGAGAGCCATCGAAGTAGATGGTTCCGCGTTGTCCGGTCTGATAGAAGTCGTCGACCTGGGCTTGACGGATTTCACCTCCAAAATGCAGCTGATGTGCGCCCTTCGTCCACGTGAGATCGTCGTCGAGATGTCCGGTGATGTCATTTCTTCCAGAAGGCGCAGTAACGCCGGTCGGATCGAATCCAGTGTTGCCGGCGGTGAGCCCAGAGCCGCTGCCGGTCGGCCCTATAACCAAGTGGGGGGAACCAGGCAGAGCCGGATCTGTAACGCCGGTGTTCAGTCCGAGGCCGATGGGATTGAACGATGTGTCGAAATCGCTGAACACCTGGTTGAAGTAGCTGACTCCCGCGGCGAGTTGATTGGCCATCGACGGGCTAATAACACGGTTGTAGATGATGGAATAGTTTTGAACGTGGATTGGCGCATTTTCAAAGTAAGGAGTCAGGTCAGAGGAGGTTGGCGCAGTCTGGGTGCCCTGGCCTATGAACCACCTGGCGGAAAGATGATCTTTGTCGGTGATGTTGTAATCGAGTTTGATAACACCGTTGAAGCTATGGCCGGTCAGATTGCCGGAGGCCTGATAGTTTTCCGGTTGGGCAGGTCCGGTGAGGGCGGAGGCTGGCCAGAGTCCCTTCAGAGAGCCGTTTCCGTTCAGCAGGTTCACGGACACTGGGTTGTGCGGGACGCCATAGAAGTCGAGGACCGAGTAGGCAGCAGTCTGATATGCGGCCGACGGTTCCGTTGCGTGATTCAGAGCGCCTATCAGGAAGTTCTGATGTTCACCACCAAGAAAGAAGAAGAGCTTGTTTCTGAGAATTGGTGCACCAACAGAGAAACCGTAGTTCTGATTCCTCGACGCGGGCTTCGTCGTGGAGAAGGGATTCTGCCGTTCAAAGAATTCGTTGTGGTTGAAGTAGTAGGCCGTGCCGTGAAGCTGATTGGTGCCGGATTTGACGATGAGGTTTGCGGTGCCGCCAGGATTACGCCCAAGCTCGGTCTCCCCTGTGGTGACGAACGAGAAGTTCTCGATGGCGTCGATGGGAAAGATGACGCCGGCGATGGCAGAGACTCCGCCCTGGTTGACAGCGGGGATGTTCCACCACAGGTCGTTATTGTCCGTGCCTTCAATCTGCCAGTTTACCGCGTTGGTCCTGGTTCCATTCACACTCGCATAGCCTCCGCCGCCGTTTGTGGACAGTCCAGCGAATCCCGTGGTTTGTGAGATCAATTGCGTAAAGTCGCGGCCGCTATTCGGCAGATTCTGCACGACCGTCTCCGGCAAGATTGTGGCCTGCACATCTGAGGCCGTATCAAGTGTCACGGTTGCGGCTGTTACCTCTACCGTCTCGGTCGAGGAAGAGATGAGCAGCTTCGCGGGAAGAATGTAACTGGTGCCAGCTGCGACCTGGACGTCGTCGTACTTGCCCGTCGAAAAGCCGCTAAAGCTGATAGTGACGGTATATGTGCCCACAGGCAGATTCGGAAAGTTAAACTCGCCAGCACTTGAGGACACGGCGTGATAAGACGTGTTGGTCGCTGTCTCTACGGCCGATACATTTGCGTTGGCGATGGCCGCTCCGGTGTGATCAGTGACGGTGCCGTTGATGCCTCCGCGGTAGGTTTGTGCGTGAACGGGAAGATTGCAGATAAGAGCGAGGAAAACAGCGGCGAGAGTGCGGAGAGCTGATTTGTACATAAGACCTCCAAAGGACAATAAGGATTAGCCGACCTGTGAGACGGATTTTTTAGTGTCGTGTAAGGCGGAGATACCCTCCGTCGCGGCAGGCTCGCCATTGAAATTCCAACGCCGGAGAAAAGGAAGGAAGGCAGTCAGAGCTGCAATTTAGAGTGCCGTTACACTAAAACTCTTTTGTGAAGAAATGCAAGAATTATTTAGGGGCGAATGGGGTAATTCTGCGAGGAGCAGTAAAAAATCTGTGACTACCTTTTGGGAGGATTATTCAGGCTCCGCTGCGCTGGAACTCTTTTATTTTTATAAGGATGACGGGGTGCTGCCCCTCTCCAGGACATGGGGGAGTTCTGGTCCGGGACCTGGGCGGCAATGGAATCGCGCCAGATCACGCTCGCGGTCAAAATCAACGTCTGCACAGGAAACGAAAGGTCGAGAATCGTCCACTAGGGCCCGACTATTCAAAATTGCTCTGTCTTCTCAGCGACTTACAAGCGAACCCCGTTGTCGCTTTAGATCTCGTCGTAGATGCTCCGAGGCCATGTTGACCGAGCAACGGTAGCGAAGTTTCCGGATGGTCCGTGATTCGCCAGGAACCATGTGTTGCACACGAAAAACCTTGCCACAAGTCGACTTCAGGGCACCAATCTTTGTCTCCGTTCGACGTCGCATTTCACTCATGTGTTCTGCACATTCATAGTAGCGGTACCTGAGGCTATGCGGTAGCCTGCTCTGCATGGCCCTGAAGACCCTTGCCCTGGCTGCCCTTCTTACCCTCTCTCCATTCGCAACAGCTCAAAACGAGCGCAACCCCGCCACTCCTCTGATCGCCTTTGACCCCTACTTTAGCGTCTGGTCGATGGCAGACAATCTTACCGACCAAAATACGAAGCATTGGACCGGCACCGAGATGCCGATGCGTGGTTTCGTCCGTATTGACGGCACACCGTACCGTTGGATGGGCCGCAGTCCTGGCGCAACTCCAGCTATGAAGCAGACAGGGTTGCAGGTCACGCCGACGAAGACTGAGTACACGTTTGAGGCGGCAGGAGTCCGGCTGCAGGCGACGTTTCTCTCGCCCAGTATCCCTACGGATCTCGACTTGCTCGCGCAGCCGGCGACCTATCTCACATGGAAGGCCGCCGCAACGGACGGAAAGCCGCACTCAATCGAGCTCTACCTGGGGGTAGATGCGCGCATCGCGGTTGATTCCGCGGATCAGCAGGTAACGTGGCGCCGCGGCAGGGTCGGCAATATGGAAATCTTGAGCGTCGGTTCCTTGGAGCAGCGGGCACTCGTCCGGGCCGGCGACAATCTTCGCGCCGACTGGGGATACTTCCACCTCGTCGTGCCGGCTGACTCGCAGGCGATGACTTCAACCGCTGCTGACTCGCAGGTCGAATTTTTCAAGACGGGCGGCATCCCGCACGACGACGATCTCGATCAGCCGCGGCAAGCCAATCGCGCCCCGTTGCTGGCCGTGGCAGAGAAGCTGCAGGTGAGCGAATCGCAGGCCGTCGAGCGGCATGTCGGTCTAGCGTTCACGCAGCCTCTCGCAATCGAATATCTGAACCGCCGTCTAAGGCCCTACTGGGCGCGTAACGGCAAGACGGTGCAAGCAATGCTCATCGAGGCGATGCAAGGGTATGCATCGGCGGTGTCGAAGTCCGATGCATACGACAAACAGCTCACCGCGAAGCTCACGAAAGATGGCGGGGCAGTCTATGCACGGCTCGCGACGCTTGCCTTCCGGCAGACGCTGGCGGCCAACGGCCTGGCTGCCGATATGGATGGCTCTCCGCTGCAGTTCCCCAAAGAGAACTTCTCCAACGGCTGCATCGCAACAGTCGACGTGCTTTATCCTTCGTCGCCGTTCTTTCTCTACTTCAACCCGGCGTTGCTGGAGGCACAGCTGAAGCCGGTGATGGAGTACGCCGCGCTGCCGAGATGGAAGTTCCCCTTTGCGCCGCATGACTTGGGCACGTATCCGCTGGCCAACGGCCAGGTCTACGGCGGCGGCGAGAAGACCGAAGACAACCAGATGCCGGTGGAAGAGAGCGGCAACATGCTGCTGATGATCGCAGCGATGGGCAGGGTCCAGGGCGACTGGCACTTCGCAAAGCAGTACTGGCCGCTGCTGGTCAGGTGGGCGGTCTATTTGAAGGACAAGGGGCTTGATCCGGAGAACCAGCTCTCCACTGACGACTTTGCCGGCCATCTCGCGCACAATGCAAACCTGTCCATCAAGGCGATTGACGCGCTCGGGGCCTTTGCGGAAATGGCAGAGGGAGTCGGCGATGACAAACTGGCCAGAGAATACAAGGCTGTGTCGAAGGAGATGGCGAAGAAGTGGATTGACCTGGCCAAGGAAGGCGACCACTACAAGCTGGCGTTCGACTCGACGAACACATGGAGCCAGAAATACAACCTGGTGTGGGACGACTTGCTCGCGCTGAAGCTTTTTCCTGCGTCAGTGAAGAACACCGAGCTGGCGTATTACAAGACAAAGCTCAACCAATACGGTCTCCCACTTGACAGCCGAAAAGACTACACGAAGCTCGACTGGGAGCTGTGGACGGCAACGCTGGCCGATGACGATGCAACCTTCCGCACGCTGGTCGCCCCGCTGGAAAAGTGGCTGGATGAGACCCCGACCCGTGTCCCACTTACCGATTGGTACGACACGAAGACCGGCAGGCAGGAGGGCTTTCAGGGGCGGTCCGTCGTAGGAGGCATCTTCATCAGATCGCTGCGGCAGTCAGGGCTTGGCCACCAGTAGTGAATAAGCCCCGTCTTCGACGGGCTTGACGAAACCTGGCGATCGATCACGAGGTTCTCCCTCTTCCTTATGAACAGAGAGGAAGTCTCTGACGGCGTAATCTTGTCGAGTATATGAATTCTGTCAGTGAGGGGTTCTCCGTGGACGCCGCAGGCGAGAATCTCTCGATTACTAGCGAGAGAGGCGCTTCTCGTCACGGCCAACGACGGGCAAGGTGCGGGTTGCCCGCCATCCGGGGCGCAACCCAAGAGGCCTCGCTAAAGGGGTTTTTGACTTCCTCACCGCTCGACGGTGAGGAAACGGCCCCGAGTGCATGCTTTGTAGTCATCATTGCCTTAGTTCATGCGCTCAACGGGAAGGGGTACAACCCGTGGGATTTCACCTTGGGTTCCTATTACATGCCTAGGAACAATTCTGAGTTGCTCGGATCATTTCCGTTGCGCCTAGCTTTCGTGCTTGTGTTGAGCGGAGCTATTCTCATCGTTTTGTCGATTAGATCTGTGGAAAAACGAAATTGCCGAGATAGGCGACTTCTGGGAAGCTACGAATTTCTTTCAGATCCAGCGACCTGACTCCCATGTTCAAGGAAACAGCGTAGTACGCGGTCAAGAAAACTTCTTGACGCGATGTGACACGTGTGACACATTATATTGCTATGACACATTTCGGACTTGTTCTTCAACCCGGCCAATCCATCTTCGATCAACTTGTATCGGCTGCCCAGAAGGCCATTTTGAGCGGCGAGCTGACAGAGGGGCAGGCATTTCCTTCCGTGCGCACTTTAGCAGCCGATCTAAAGATCCATCCCAATACTGCGCATAAGGCCGTGCAATACCTGGTCCACGAGCGGTGGCTCGAGATGAAACCCGGGATTGGGACTGCGGTTGCATCTGCGCCCCGCACACTGGCGGAGATGCAGCGCCAGTTGATGGAGCACGAGGTTGCAGTATTGATAGCGGAGGCGCGCCGGATGGGTTTGAGCCCTGACGAATTGAAGCGTGCGATCGACGCGGGTTGGGAAAAGACGGCGGCGGCTGTCGAGGTGGGCCGATGACAATTGAGATTCGTGAGCTTTCAAAAAAATACAAGAACCATGGCGCCCTGCGGGATCTTTCGCTGCATGTACCCGAGGGAAGCGCGTTTGTGGTGGTGGGACCGAACGGCGCGGGCAAGACGACGATGATCAAGATCCTGATGAATCTGCTGGAGGCGACTTCGGGGACCGCGGAGATCTTTGGAGTGGACTCGCGGAGGCTGTCTCCGAAGGAGTTGGCACAGATTGGATATGTCTCCGAAAACCAGGAGCTGCCGGGAAGACTGACAGTGGCGGAGTACCTGAATTATCTGCGCCCATTTTATTCGCAATGGGACAAGTATCTTGAGGCGGAGACGCTGCGTCAGTTCCGGCTGCCGGGGCACATCGGGATTACTTCCGGTTTGCTCGTCAATGAAAACTACCAAAGCGCCGCGACAAGCTACTCTAGCGGTCCGTAATTGAGAGGGCGATTTGCCATCAACCGAAGATGACGATGCGAGAGTTCTTGAGGTTGCGATGCTCTACAAACGGCGAAGTAACCAGACTGCGCTTGTAGACTCGAATCAGGGCGTTACCGGCCATTCATACGGCTTAATTAGCAATTCCCGAGCCTCGTCGACAGCGCCCCGAGTGTTGTCGTTCGTCTCTACCGCAAACTGGTACTGCATCACCGCTCGGTCACGCTGGCCGGTCATATCAAAAATCTTACCCAATTGGACGTGGCTCCAGACTTTGGTCCAGCTCGGATGCCCGTCGCCCCGCAGCGCGAGCCGACAGGCAATTGCGCTGGCGTGGTACTTGCGTTGGTTAAAAAGCAGTTCGGCGATTCGGTAGTTGGCAAGGGAACTTCGCGGATTGTCCTCCAGCAGCTTCTGGTACTTAGCCAGCGTTTCGGTCTGGTCATCCTCCACAGACAATTGTCGGCGAGTGGAGGAGAAGAGCATAGGCGCGATGCAGTTTGTCCCAATCTGGATCGTCTGACCGTGGGAATGGATCTTGGGGATCAATGGAGCCACTACTGCATTTTGGGCTTACAGTGAGAGACGCTGGCCGAAGGACAGATGCGGACGAGGCAGCAGGAGATGGCAGAGTTCTACGGTGGCTGAACCAACCTGTTCCGCTTCGTTCCCAAGTCGAGTGTCCAAGTGGCGGTGAACACTGTCAAGGGTCACGATCAACGTCCTGCGGGACGCCCTTGACAGTGTTCATCGCCACTCCCCGAATCGCTGGGTAGCTGAGACTAGGACGGCCGCCACGTCGGCCTTGACATTTATGACCTTCTCATAGAAGCCGGTTTTACGGCCACATGGATTAGTTCTGAGTAACCGGTAATCCGGCCCAGAATCCTGAGCAGTGGGTAGATTGGGAAGGCACGCCGCTTTTTTGGCGTTTGCTGAAATCTCAGCTTGGAACTAGCGGCGCGTAGGAGTTCGGCTGCCCGTCCACACCATGAGACGAGATCCTGGGCAATTACATTACAGTGCGTTCAGGCCACAGGTGCGGTCGGCATCGACGATCTACGAGGAAGCTCAAGAGGACCTGAAGCGGTAACGGCTTATCCCCAGTTTCCTTACTTTTGATTCGAGAGTCTGCCGAGGAATGCCCAGCTTAACGGCGGCGCCCGTCGGACGTCGAGGTTCTCATGATCTGAAGAGCGGGTCTTCATGACCTGATGCGATGCCCACACACAGCATGGTGCGTGAGTCACGATGTTTCTTGGTCGTCATCTGATGTGGTACTTGCGAGCAGTCCTGGATGCCAATGCTCCGTTTTCGCAAAAGTACACCAGTTGCGCGCTCTAAGAAGTTGTCGATTAATGTGTCCGCAGTTGTTGCTTGACCGCGTCTCGTACGCAACGAACAGCCGGAGTTAGCCTCCCGACGTGTCTGGAATGCAGTATCCAGACATTTTGCATCAGAGAAAGGCCCTTCACGGTGACCGGCTTGATGTGTTCGCGCAAGACGGAGGAATGAAGTACCTGAGGCATCACGAGCCCCAACCCCACCCCTTCAGAGACCAATGAAAGGTGCAGTTCATATCCTTCTGCCTCCACTGCGGAAACAAATGGCAGGCCGCGCTGCAAGAACGCCGCCTCGAGCGACTGGCGAACACTGCATCCATGGGGATTCAGAACCCATGCGTTCGAAGCAAGCTCTTCCAAAGTCGCGGGCTGCGACAAGCGGTTGGTTTTCGCAGCAACAATTGTGAACGGCGTTGCTCCGAGGCACTCAGACGTCAGGGAGGCCGGCGGCGTGCTCCCCTCGGGCAGCAGCACGACCGCGCAGTCCAGGGCACGAGTCGCGAGGCGCTCCAATAGCACTCCGCTCCACTGCACGAAGGCCTGAATACGTACCTTCGGCAAGTCAGCGCGGAGACACCTGATCGGCGATCCTATTGCAAGATCCCCAAGCGACCTCGACATGCCAAAACGAAAATCACCTGATGGCTCGCCCCCCTCCATGACGCCCGTTTTCAAATCGTTCACGGAACTTAGCACTGGCTTTGCGAACTCGTAGGTCTCCTGCCCAGCGCGAGTAGGCATCATGGGCCGAGTCTGGCGGTCAAGCAGCGAAGTGCCGAGAGCATCTTCCAGGTTCTGGATTCTGCGAGTCACGGCCGACTGGGTGAGATGTAGACGCGCTGCTGCCGCCACCACAGAACCGTGATCCACAACAGCAACGAAAGCCTCCAGGTCAATGAGATTCATGAGCTTCTAATCCCCTCGTGCATGATCTTTCTGATGCTCGTACTCGACCGAAGATTCCGCATTTGGTGATCGCCGGCTCCATAGAATGCTAAGTGCGCATAGTGAATATCAAGAAGTTTCATGGTTCCTAATATGTGGAAGTTGAATCTATCATCCCGTAACGGAATCCTGATTCACAGTGAACTGCGGAGAAGGCAAACGCAACTGAGCCTCAAAAGGAGAAGCGAAGCGAACGCTGGTTTTAGGTGCCGCGAAGCGAAAACAAGGCTATGTGGATTGTCAGACTGGCTCTCAATCGACCCTATACGTTCATCGTTCTGGCGCTACTCATTCTGCTGTTGAGCCCGGCCGTGATTCTCCACACACCAACAGACATCTTCCCAAATATCAATATCCCAGTGATTTCGGTCGCGTGGACTTACACCGGGCTGAATCCAGAGGATATCGAGGCGCGGTTGACCACACCTTATGAGAAGGTGCTGACGACGCTAGTCGATAACATCCAGCACATCGAATCGACCTCATACAATGGCGTTTCCGTAGTAAAGATTTATCTCCAGCCTGGATCGAGCCTCGATACAGCAAATGCGCAAGTCGTGGCAGCGGGCGGGTTTGCGCTGCGGCTTCTTCCTCCCGCCCTCCAGCCGCCGGAGATCATCAACTTCAGCGCGTCCAGCGTTCCCATTCTGCAACTCGGGCTCTCGGGAAAAGGAATGTCCGAGCAGGCGCTCAATGATGAAGGGTTCAACTTTCTGCGGCCCCAACTGATTACCGTGCCGGGCGCGGTGATCCCTTATCCGTATGGTGGCAAACAACGCCAGGTGATGATCAATATGGATCAGAACCAGATGCAGGCGAAAGGAGTTTCCCCCAGCGATGTTCTGAATGCTGTGAACGCACAGAACCTGATTCTCCCTTCAGGCACGGCCAAGGTTGCAGAAAGTGAACTGGACGTGCGCATGAACGTGGCCCCACGCACAATCGACGCGCTCAACAACATCCCGATCAAGCAGGTCGGCAACACTACCATCTATTTGAGGGAAGTGGCCCGCGTGAGTGACGGGTTTGCGGTTCAGTCCAACGTGGTACGCCAGGATGGTCACCGCGGCGTGCTGGTCACGATCCTCAAGGCAGGAACCGCATCGACTCTGGATGTCGTCTCAGGAATCAGACAGTTACTGCCGCGCACTGCATCCATTCTGCCCCCCGAGATGAGGGTCACGCCCCTGGCCGATCAATCGGTCTTCGTGCGCAGCGCCATCAGCGGTGTAATCCGTGAAGGCGTGATTGCCGGGGCACTGACAGGATTGATGATTCTGCTCTTTATAGGCAGTTGGCGCAGTACGGTCATCATTGCCGTCTCGATTCCACTGTCCATTCTGACCTCCATCCTCATCCTGAGTTTTCTTCACGAAACGATCAACATCATGACGCTTGGCGGTCTCGCTCTTGCGGTCGGCATTCTGGTCGACGATGCCACGGTCGAGATTGAAAACATAAACCGCATTCTGGAAGAAGGCCATGAGACGGATATCAAGCAGGCAATTCTTGACGGCTCGCAGCAGATTGCGGTTCCTGCGCTGGTTTCGACGCTGTGCATCTGCATCGTCTTCATGCCGCTGTTCCTGCTAGGGGGTGTGGCACGTTTTCTCTTTGTTCCGTTGGCAGAGGCAGTGGTATTTGCCATGCTGGCGTCCTACTTCTTCTCCCGCACGCTTGTGCCGACGCTGGCGATGTACATGCTCAAGCTGAATGAAGGCCAGGGCGAGTCGCGCAATCCTCTGGTGCTCTTCCAGAGGAAGTTCGAGCAAGGCTTCGCAAGAGTCCGGAGCGCACACGAACGTTTACTGACTCGTCTGGTCATGCGCCGCAAGATCTTCATTCCGGCGTTTCTCGGACTCTGCCTCAGCGCCTTTCTTCTGGCGCCGTGGCTCGGGCAGGATTTCTTCCCCGACACGGATGGCGGTCAGTTCAGCCTGCACATCCGCGCGAAGACCGGGACACGTATCGAAGATTCTGCACAGATTGCCGATCTCGTAGAGGCCTCCATTCGCAACGAGGTGCCTCCAGATGAAATCGACAGCATTCTGGACAACATCGGCCTGCCCTTCAGCCCCTACAACCTGATGCATTCCACTTCGGGTGTGCTTGGCCCCAACGACACCGATGTGCTGGTCTCGCTGCGCACGAAACACCATCCCACTGCGCAATATGTTCGTGCCCTTCGTCAAAAACTTCCCCGCGAGTTTCCCGGGGCAACCTTCTATTTTCTGCCTGCCGATATCGTGACTCAGATTCTCAACTTCGGTCTACCCGCGCCGATCGACGTACAGATCGAAGGAAACAACATGCAAGTCAATCACGACATCGCCGAGCAGATCATGACGGAGTTGCACCAGGTATCCGGACTGACGGACCTGCACATCCAACAGCCGCTCGATTATCCGACGCTCGATGTAGCGGTGGACCGGACCAAGGCATTGCAGGCGGGATACCGGGAGATAGACGTTGCTTCGAGTGTGCTGAATTCGCTGAGCGGAAGCTTCCAGATCACGCCGATGTTCTTTGTCAACTGGAAGAATGGCGTGAACTACAACCTGGTTGCGCAGACCCCGCAATACCGAATCCAGTCGATCAAGGACATCCGTAACATCCCCATCGCCGGAGGCTCCAAAGGCAATCCGGAGATTCTTGCCGATGTTGCCTCGATGAAGCGGGGAAGTGAGGTGGCCGTCATCAACCACTACAACATACGCCGTGTGATCGATATCTACGGGACACCGCAGGACCGCGATCTCGGCTCGGTGAGCGGCGAGGTACAGCGCGTCGTCGACGCCCACCGCAAATCCTTGCCGCGAGGGACTTTCATCACCATACGAGGCCAGGTGGAGACCATGCATGCGTCGTATAACGGCTTGATTACCGGATTGGGGTTTGCCATTGTGCTGGTATATCTGCTGATCGTCGTGAACTTTCAGTCCTGGCTGGATCCCTTCATTATCATCACCGCTCTTCCTGCCGCCATGGCGGGCATCGTTCTGATGCTTTTCTTCACGAACACGACACTCAGCGTCCCAGCGCTCATGGGGGCGCTGATGTGCGTGGGAGTTGCTACGGCCAACAGCATTCTTGTCGTCTCCTTCGCCAAGGACAGGCTGCTGATTCACGGCGACGCAGTAAAAGCTGCCCTTGAGGCCGGTACCA
>Ga0206999_10100_pt3 | contig 13161 bp, 11 predicted proteins | sample Alteio_BWMinCont_92_FD_153482 | JGI IMG/M metagenome (GOLD analysis project Ga0206999, IMG submission 153482) | Enriched cells from forest soil in Barre Woods Harvard Forest LTER site, Petersham, Massachusetts, United States -... | ecosystem: Environmental > Terrestrial > Soil > Temperate forest >...
ATCGACTGGGACGGGGGCGGGCCCGACCTGCGACTGGGTTACACCGATGAAGCCGGCGGCAAGTATGAGACCGCATTGACCCGCTATGCGAAGGCCAAGTCGGATTCCGGCGCCAAGAATCCCAGCGACCATCTGAAGGCGGAATTCGAATACGTCATCGCCCGCGCCACGGCCATGGCTTCGCTGTCTGAAACCGACCCCGCCAAGCAGGATGCCGCCATCCAGAAACTGCTGGCGATCCAGAAATCGCGTCCGGAACACTTCCGGTACTACGAATCGATCCACGTTCTCGGTCAGGTCCAGCTCGCGAAGGGAGATTTCGCGGCAGCCCGTGCGACATTCGAACTGCTCGCCAAGGCTCCTTGGAACGATTACAAGATGCTGGCGAAAATCGCCTCCGGCCGGGTCGCCGTGCAGGAAAACAAACTGGACGAGGCGGCCAAGCTGTTCGAAGAGGCGGCTGCGGCCGCAACCGATTCACCGGCCGATCAGGCGCGCAAGTACCAGGCGATGCTTGGCCAGGCGCGGGCTCTGATTGCCCAGAGCAAGTTTGAGGAGTCTCTGGTGATCCTGGAACTGGTCACCGACAAGGGTCCGGCCGACGAGTCGTCGCTGCAGGCGGAAGCCTTCGTCCTGGAAGGAAACACCCTGCAGGCCCTCGGTCGGATGAAGGAAGCGTGCCTGGCGTACCTGCACGTCGATCTGCTGTTTTCGCGAGAAACCTCGGTGCATGCCGAGGCGTTGTACAATCTGGCCAAGACTTGGAAACTGGTTCAGCATCCCGACCGAAGCACCGAGGCGGAAGGGAAGCTCGCGAAACTTTATCCCAACAGCGTCTGGCGAAAGAAATTGACCGAGGGGAAGTAGCTGCTGGAAACAAGGGGAGCGGGGCTTTAGAATTTCCACGGGTTGTCACTTTTTTTGAACTGGGAAGCAGGTGCCACGGTCACGGAGTCTTCGACGTGGCCGTGCGAACGGGAAATCGCCTTGACGTTCTCACACGGCCACGTCGAAGACTCCGTGACCGTGGCACCCATAGTCGAAATGTTATTGGCCCTGTAGAATTTTCGCCGTCGCCTTTCGGTGACGGCACATTCACCACTGACTTCAACAATCATCGAACGGTTCGCAACGGACCGCCAACTCAGGGGACGGCTAACGTGAAGGGGATTGAATTGAATCGCGCTTGTGGACTCGGCAGCTTCTGGTGGGCGGTCATGGCCGCCTTCATGTGTGTCTTCCTGATTGGCGGCCCGCAAACGAGCACGTTCGCGCAGGATGACGGTGCTGAAAAGAAGGCTGACGCACCGGCCGGTGGCGAAGAGAAAAAGGATGCGCCCAAGCAGCAGGAATCGTTCCTGATGTGGATGATCCGCGCCTCGGGGATCTTCGGATTCCTGATCATGCTGGTGTCGTTCGTGATGGTGGCCATCATCATGATGATCGGCCTGCAACTGCGCCGCGACAATTACCTGCCGGCATCGTTCATCGAACAATTCGAACAACGGCTGCAGGCGAAGGACTACCAGGGGGCCTACGAGGCGGCCAAGGGAAGCGATTCGTTCATCGGCCGGATCCTGTCGGCGGGGATGGCCCGGCTGTCGCGCGGCTTCGAGGAAGCGGAAGCGGGAATGCAGGAAGTCGGCGAAGACGAAACGATGGCCATGGAACACAAGATCGGCTACCTGGCCCTGATCGGATCGATCGCCCCCATGCTGGGGCTGCTCGGAACGGTGCAGGGGATGGTGCTCAGCTTCCAGGTCATCGCCTATTCGACGACGTCACCCAAGCCTTCTGAACTGGCCGACGGTATTGCGACGGCCCTGTTCACGACGCTGGAAGGGCTGGTCGTGGCAATCCCGGCGATCGTCTTCTATGCCCTGTTCAAGAACCGCCTGGCTCGCTTCCTGATGGAGTGCGGGTTCGTTGCCAGCAACCTGATGAAGAACTTCCAGAACATGGGCAAGGCGGCCAAGCCCGGTGGTGGCGCTGCCGCCGCCCCCGCCGCACGAGCCGAATGAACGCGACAATGAAATCAGGGAAATCAGGCGTGGTGCCCGCGACCCGCGTGCGTCCAAACTTGTTTGGCGACCAGTGCCCGCGCCATTAAGGTGAATTGATGAAGCCTCGCAAGATCGAAATGGGGTTCCAAGAGCCCGACATGACGCCGATGATCGACATCGTGTTCCAGTTGCTGACATTCTTCATGATCGCCATCAACTTCGAAAACACGAAGGCCGACGAACGCGTCAAGCTGCCGAAGGACATGCTCGCCAAGCCCCCCGACGTCAAGCCCGAGCACGAACTGATGCTCAACTTCGGCTACACACGCGACAAGAACGGCAATCGGGTGCCAGGTATTCCTCCGAAAGTCTTCTACAACGAGCGGCTGGTCGAAATCGAACAGCTTACGGCGGACTTGGAGCAGGAAAAGCGCGTGATGGAACTGATCCACGGGAAGAACGTCGTCGAAAAAGTGACGGTGACGATTCGTGCCGACTCGGAAGTTCCCACGGGGCTGGTGCAACAGTTGATCAAGAAGTGTCAGGACAACCAGTTCACCAAGTTCTCGTTAAGGGCCACGGCAGAAGAAAAGTAATTGCAAACAGAATGAAAGGGGCATCGGATGGAGAGAACCAAAGCCAGCGAGCCATCAAAAGTCGAAATCCCGATGGCCCCGATGATCGACATCGTGTTTCAATTGCTGATCTTTTTCATGTTGAACCTGAAGATGATCGCACCGGAAGGCGATTTCAACGTCAACCTGCCGCTGTCACCCAACCCCGGCGGTGATATCGAGCCACCCCAGATCAAGGTGAGCCTGCATTCCGATCGCGATGGAAACCTGACCCAATTGACCATCGGAAACAACAACCTGGGCAATGACAACGCGGCCTTCGAGCGATTGAATCAGGAAATTCTCAAGATCATCGGTCGTCCGGGGAATCCTCTGACGAAGGATGTCGAAGTCGAACTCGATGCCGACTATGAGTGCCAATACAAGTACGTGGTCAAGGCGATCTCAAGCTGCACGGGTCGCCTGGATCGGCAGACGAATCAAGTCGCCCGCTACGTTGAAAAGATCAAATTCGCGCCGGCGCATCATCCGAAGGGCTGATTGTCATTGAGGTGACCCCGTAGCTGAATTCGCAAGAATTCAGACGATTGGAAATCCGACTGAATTCTTGCGAGTTCAGCTACAGAATCGAAATCAGCCCGATGGGCTGAAAGGGAAGACAATGAAGTTAGCGAAGGCCAGTGGACTCACCAAGGTCGAGATCCCGATGGCGCCCATGATCGATATCGTGTTTCAGTTGCTGATTTTCTTCATGCTGAACCTGAAGATCGTCGCGCCGGAAGGCAATTTCAACATCAACCTGCCGGTCTCCGCTCCGGCGAACGCGGCACAGGATGTGAACCTGCCCGAGATCAAGGTGGGTTTGCGTTCGGATCTCAATGGCAATCTGACTCAATTGACGCTGGGGGGAAACAATCTCGGCAACGACAACGCGGCCTTCGACCGGCTGAACAAGGAAATCCTGGCCGTCATCGGGCGGCCGGGGAATCCGCTGACGAAGGACGTCGAAGTCGAACTCGATGCCGACTTCGAGTGCCAGTACAAGTACGTGGTCAAGGCAATCTCAAGCTGCACCGGCCGTCTGGATCGGCAAACGAATCAGATCGCCCGCTACATCGAAAAGATCAAGTTCGCGCCGCCGCACAAGCCGAAGGGCTGACCGGCAACTCTGTATGCGATTTTCTTGGCCCCAACGGGGTCGGATTCGATAGCCCAGGCTGAAGGCCTGGGGTTGGCCGAAATGTCGTAATCTCAGCCCCAACGGGCAACGCCGTGAACGATTTTTCGTCGAGAAAGCGAGTTCACCCCACCTTCCCCTGCGGAGGTGGTTCACGGGCTTTTGCACAAGTAGGGGCAGAGACATTGCCAACGGGTCCACGCAGATCTTAATCGCCTTTTGCTCCTGGGCTGGTGCAAAAGCCCGTGAACCACCTCCGCAGGGGAAGGTGGGGTGGTCCAGGATCCCCTGTTTTCTCGACGAAAAATCGTTCACGGCGTTGCCTGAAGGGGATACATCGATGATCGAGCACCGACTCACGAATTCGGTCATTGCCAGCGTCGATCGAACCGTTGCAGGGTACGTGCATCTTGTGTTTCCCGCATCACAGGGTGCGCGAAGCGCGACCCTGTGCTTCGCTATGAATCCCCGTTGGGGAAAAGACGAAATCCACTCCCGAAAAATCGTTCACAGCGTTGAGCCCGTTGGGGCTTGGGTGGAAACGTGTGGACTGCTCCCCAGGCCTTCCGACGCCAGGGGTCAGGTGTCCGATAATTCGAATTTGGCGGGTAGTAAGCTCCAATTGCATGGATTGTGTGTTTCCCGCCAAATTCGAATTATCGGACACCTGACCCCGGACTGTGTGGGGCAAATACATTAAGAGACCGGTTGCCGTTTCCTCACAGGCCGGACAAACTTCGGAGCGGGAACCTCAACACCGGACGGCTCATCGACCACGTTCGAAATTGGTTCCGGGGAACCGCTCTCCTCCTTTTCCAATTCTTCCGTCGGAACGATGGCGCGCCAGGAAAACGATTCCATCACGTCGGCGACCAGCGTCATCGTGGTGTGCGAATTCGGTTCTCGAACGGAACGGATCAACAGCAGAGCCAGCCATCTCAGGACAATGCTGGCTGCGAACATCACCTGGAAGTGGCCAATCGTCCAGCCGCCGATTTGCCAGGTCTGGCCAGCCAACTGCGTCATGATCAAACCGGCGGCAATGGAGGTCAGCCCGCCGACAATTCCAGCCAAAGCCTGCGTGGCCGCGATGTACATCGTCCGGTTTTCACTTGGCGAGTGCTTGATCATGAAGCCGTTGTTGGCAATCAGGATGCCCGCATTCTGAGCGGCGTCGAGCATGAAAAACGGGGCCAGGACCCAAAAGGCAACATCGGGATTGTGCGGCGTCAGCAGCAGCGCGAGCATGTTCGCCGACTTCGAGGCGACGCAGATCACCAGCACGGGACGCGTTCCGTAACGGTCGGCCCAGCGGCCCAGCGTCCTGGAGAACATGGCACCGCCGACCCACGAGATGGCCCACAGCAGCAGCACGCGGAACAGGTCCATGTGCACCTCTTCCAGCAGGTACAGGCTGATGAATGGGGCTCCCGCCATGGCCGCGAAATTCCAATAGCACATGAAGCGAATGTAGCGGCGAAAGTCCTTGTTGCGGAACGGCGCGCCCAGCACCTGCCGCAACCGGGGACTTGGCACGCGGGCCACGGGGGGTTCGTCAATGCGGTGAAACAGCAGCAGGTCCAGCACGCCGCACAGCGTGCCGATGCACGTCAGGACGGCATACCCCGCCTCGATCCCCAGGTCGCTCTTGAACAGCAGGAATGCCGCCCCCGTCAGCGAACTGGCGGCAGTGATCTGCATCCAGAATTGGCGGCTGCCCCAGTAATGACTCAGTCCCTGGTGAGGCAGGTAGTCGCCCATCCAACTCAGCCACAACGGCGAGCTGAAATGGAGCAGCGCCTGGTTGAACGCGGTCGTGATCAGCAGCGTGGCAATCCAGAATTCGGGCGACATCCCTGGAAACAGGTACGGCCCGAGCGCCGTCGGCAGCAGCAGCAGCCGGTGAGTGATCGCCGACCAGAACCACAACCGGCGTCGATGCTGCAGATGATTGACCACCACGCCCGAAATGAATTGCATGAACAGCATCAGCGTGGGCAGGGCGCCTAGGATGCCGATGTGCAATTCGTTGGCCCCAATCGATCGTGCATACCGAATCGTGGCGGGGGACGTTGTCAGTTGGGTATAGGCGGCAGCCAGGCAACCGGCGACGATAATCGCCCGCTTTGCACCGGATAAAGACCACACGGCATTCTCATTTCATGTCAAATTGCGCGGCATCAATGAACGACACTTCGTCTTCTGGCTGACAACTCAAGTCACGGGGAAGTTCGGAGGGCGGGGTTTTATCACACGAGGCGACCTGGGAACAGATCGATCTGCGCGGCACGAGTTACGCGAGTCACGCCATTCCACCATGCATGCCGGCAATCGCAACGCTGCATTTCACAAGGGCTTCGGAAATTCGCGTGAATTCCGTTTTGGCAAAGAACTCTGGCAGAATGATGGGGGCAGAATCATGGAAAGAGAATTCATTTTCGCAGGCTTCATTCCTGAGGGCTCGTGAATCAATTGAAAAGGTAAGAGAGAAGAATTCGCACCCCCAAAATCGGTGGCAAGAAAGAAGACAATGGGCTGGAGTCTTCATTTTTTACCACCGGTTTTCTTGCCGCAAACTCTTCTCTTCCTCTTTTTGCCTTTCTCTGCGGGCTCTGCGCCTCCGCGTGAGAATTCTGCATTTCATAACGGATGGGATGTAAGCGACATTCGCCTCACGGCACCGGGCTCGCATTTCGCCGAATGAATTCCACATTGTCCGCGTGCGAGATCGCCGTTTCCAGTGTGATTTCGCCAAGCTGAACCAGGCTCAGCAGGCTGGCATCCATCGTCTGCATCTGAAACTTCATCCCGGTCTGCATTTCGTTGCCCAGTTGGTGCACCTGCCGTTCGCGAATATGAGTCCTGACGGCGGGGGTGCTGACACAGACTTCGCAGGCCAGCACCTGGCCCGCTCCGTCGGCTCGCGGCAGCAGCCTTTGAGCCACCACGGCCTGCAGGCTGTTGGCCAGTTGGACAACGATCGTATTCTGCTGCCCGGCCGGAAATACGCTGTAGATCCGCTGGATCGTCTGCACGACATCGGGCGTATGCAGCGTGGCCAGGACCAGGTGTCCGGTTTCGGCGGCGATCAGGGCGGTTTCGATCGTTTCCAGATCGCGCATTTCGCCGATGACAATGACGTCTGGATCCTGTCGCAGCACGTGCACCAGCGCCGATCGGAACGATGCGACGTCGGTCACCACCTCCTGCTGAACGACGATGCTGCGTTGGGACGGATGCACAAACTCGATGGGATCTTCAATCGTGACGATCTTCAACGGACGTTGACGGTTGATGCAATCGATCATGAAGTTCAAAGTCGTCGTCTTGCCGGCCCCCGTGGGACCGGTGACCAGCACCAGCCCGCTTGTCCGATGCGTCAATTCTTCCACAATGGGCGGCAATCGCAGCAGATCGGCAGACCGAACCGATGTTTCACTCAGCCGGATCGCCATCTCGGGGCAGCCAGACCGCTGGTAAACGCTGACGCGAATCCGGCCGATGCCCGGCCGTTCGATCGCAAAGCACAATTCGCGAAGGGAGCGAAACAATTCCCTCTGAGCCGGCGTGGCAAGTTCCGTCAGCAATCGAAGCAGCGTCTCTTCATCAAGTGGAACGCCCGCCAGCGGTTCAAGTTCACCCGCAATTCGCAAAGCCGGGGTGACGCCCCGCACCAAATGCACATCGCTCGCCCCGCGCTGCCGCGCTTCGCCCAGGATGGAGGTCAACTGCCACATGATGGTGGATTCCGTTGCGGCAACAGCGGTTTGCAAGCAATGGGACTGATGGGACTGATGGGACGCATGGGACTGATGGGACGTGACCACTGACCACTGACAACTGACAACTGACAACTGACCACTGATGCTATCGCCCACCGACGACCGGCTTGTTGCGATCCATCCGAAGTGTCGCAGGTTCTTCCAGCCAGGCCTTGATGGTGCCCGCCACCGCGTGCAGATCACTCAGTTCGGCCGCGGCACCCGTGGAGAAGGCGGGTGCCGATGTTGTCGGGCGTGGCGCGGATTTTCTACGGAACGCCAACAGGCCGATCGCGAGCAGGGACAGGGCCGCGATCCCCAGTGACGAGCCCTTGGCGACGGCACCATAGTTCTGCCAGGCCTGGGCGACAACGATTTGTTGATCCAGCGCCTCTTCCACAGGTGTCTCGGCGGGCTTGCCGATGCTGACCTGGATCTGATCGCGTCCTTCCTTGAAGCCAATCGCCTGCTTGACGAGCAACCCCGCTTCGTTCGGAGTGATGCCGAGCGACTCTTCCAAGGGCGTCTCGTCGACCGGGATCGGCGGGATCAACATCACGGCCACGGTCAGGCGATGAATGGTTTCCCGCTGCTCTTCCTGCGACAGGTTCACGTGGGAAACCGCATATTCGCTTTCCAGGACTTCTTCGTTGGCACTCGGTCCGCTGATCGGCGGACCGATGGCGGGGACGGGAGGAATGTTGCTGGCCGTTCCGGCCGGACCCCGGGGGCCGCCGGGAGCGGTTGTCTTGGAGGAACTGACGGACTCGCGAGTGACCACTTTTCCTTCAGGGTCGAACTTCTCGCTCATTTCCTTCACGTGCTTGAAGCTCATGTCAGCGGTGACGCGAACCACGGCTCGGCCAGGCCCCAGCAACCGGGTCAAAATCTCCTGCGCTTTCGACGCCAGCAGCGACTCCACTTCGACCTGGTGGGCCAACTGGTCGGTCGACGCCATTCCCTGAGTCGACTTCTTCTTTTCGGAAAGGACAGTCCCGACCGTATCGAGAACCGTCACGTTGTCGGTCGTCAATCCTTTCACGCTGCCAGCCACCAGGGCCACGATCCCCTGCGTTGCCGACCGATTCAACGTTGCACCCGGCCGGGTTTTGATCACGACGCTGGCGGTGACGGGTTTCTCTTCGCGCACAAACGGGCTTGGGTCCGGTTGCACGATATGCACGCGCGCATGGGCGATCGGGTCGAGTGTCATGATGGTCTTGGCCAGTTCTCCCTGGATCGCCCGCACGTAATTCATGTTCTGAATGAACGGTGTGGCTCCCATGGACATCGAATCGAAGATCGCATAGCCCTTTTCGCTCCCCTGCAGCACGCCCGCAACCGCCAAGCTCATTCGAGTCTTTTGAACTCGGTCGGTGGGGACCAGGATGGTTGTCCCGTCGGACGACAACTTGTAGGTGGTCCGGTCCGCATCCAGTTTTTGGGTAATGGCAGCCGCTTCTTCGGTGGGCAGTCCCGAGTAGAGCACCGCATAGCTGGTCTGGCTGGCCCAGAAGCCGACGGCAACGACCGCCAGCGCCAATATCGCCGTGGCGCCGCCCAAGACCACCCGGCCCACAAGACTCTGACGGGACCAGAGTTGCTGGATTTGTTCGAACAGGGCGTTCATAGTTCGTTCACATCCTGCGAAATCATCAACATCCTCGTCGAACCAGGGCTTCATCAACTGTATCGGTTCGGGGGACTCTGCCGGTTAAGGCGAATAGTGGGCCGACGATCGACAGCAGCAGGTTCGGCAGAAACCGCCGGACGGTGGTCGCCGTCGCACCGTCCCCCGTCACATTTCGTACATCGTCGGAACGGAATGAATTTGAAACGCAGAGAGCGCAGAGATCGCGGAGGTAGACAGAGGAAAGAATTGAACTCTGTGCGTGGACAAAGCACTACTTTCTTCCTCTGCGTCCTCCGCGCTCTCTGCGTTTCAAATCTCTCTGCTTCTTCCGCTTTCTGCAAACTTCAGTCAAGAAAGAAGCCTGCCAAAATGAATCTTCTTTCTATTTTTCTGCCCCCCATTTTTTTGCCAAAGATTCTTTGGCAAAAAGATCCGGGGCAAAAAGATGAAGAAGAACGTTGGCGGTCTGACGCAGTCAGATCTGGACGTGGAATCTCGCCGCTCTGTGCGGTGGATTGGTGCCCGGGTGTTCCGGCGACGAATCGACCGTATAATCTGGTTGTTGATTTTCCTGTCAACCATTTTTCTGTCGCACGCCTTCGAATGTTCGCCCTCAAAGCCCGATATCTTGCCAAACTCCGAATTCCAGATTTCCAACCCCTCCCATTACACCGCGGTGGCACTGGTGATTCTGCTGCTATTGCTGAGCATTCGAGCTTGGGTTGGGCTGATTCAAGCGATCTCGAACAAACAACCATGGCTCGATTGGTCCGATGAACCACGTGCGGCATGGAGCAGTTTTTCCGAACGGACCGTCGTCGCGCTCATGATCTTGTTGCTGGGACTGCACCTGGCACCGAAGTTCGCCCCATCCTCCAAATCCCCCACCGACGATCCGAAAATCGTTGTGGAACGGGTGGAACCGACGGAAACCACCGACAACAAGCCGTTGGTGAACACACGACTGAAATCGCTGATCCCCGATCTGATTCTCCGCCTGGGGATCGCCCTGTTGCTGCCAGCGATCCTGGTCTGCAGCGACCGTCCCATGGCGGTGTTTGGGATCAAGTTCAATCCATTCATCGCACAGGCTCGCGACGGAGTGAACGGGTTCCTGCTTGCGCTGGCACCGATGAGCATTCTGATGCTGGCAACCGCTCGTCTTCGCAATCGAGAGACCCAGAATCCGCTGTTGACGCTGCTGTCAGACAGCCCTGACCCGTTGACCGTCGCCACGATCTGGATCGCTGCCGTCGTGATCGCGCCGCTGTTCGAAGAGATGTTATTTCGCGTGATCCTGCAGGGATGGCTGTCGACCAAGGTTGCGGCCAGCGAGGCGATTGCGATCACTGCCGTGGCGTTTGCCGCCATCCACGGCGTCACGGACGGACTTGCCCTGATCCCGCTGGCGCTTATTCTGGGATACGTCTTCCACCGCCGTCACAGCTATGTCTCGGTGCTGGTGATTCATGGGCTGTTCAACGCTACGATGCTCACCCTGGCCCTGCTGATGCAATCGTCGACCGGGATGCCGCAGGGCCAAGGCGCTTTTCACATTGAGTAAAGTTGACCCAGAGCCGCGACCGTGAGGGAGCGGGAAATTCAGCCTGATCGTCCGCTCCCTCACGGTCGCGGCTCCGGGTCAACCTCGCACATTTTGAAAAACGTGACTGCCCCGCGGCATGCCGCCGCGACCCTGAGATTCCTGAAAAAGAGATTCATGACATTTCCGCCGATTGAAGAACAGCTTGCCGTCATCCGTCGCGGCGTCGAAAAAATCGTTCCCGAAGAAGAACTCGCTTCTCGGCTGACGAAGAGCCGCGACACGGGAACGCCGCTGCGCATCAAGTACGGCATCGACCCAACGGGCATCGACGTCCACCTGGGTCACACGGTCCCGCTGCGAAAAATGCGTCAGTTTCAGGAACTGGGGCATCAGGCGGTGATCATCATTGGCAATTACACGGCCCTGGTCGGCGATCCCAGCGGACGCGACCACGCGCGCAGCAAGAAACTGACCGCCGATGAAGTCGAAGCCAACGCGCAGGACTATCTCGCCCAGGTGGGCAAGGTCGTCGACTTGTCAAAAGCGGAAGTTCACCGCAATGGCGACTGGTTCGGCAAGATGAGCTTCGCCGACGTGATCCAGCTCTGCGGCAAGGTGACCGTGGCCCAGATGCTGACTCGCGACGATTTCGCCAAGCGTCACGCCGCCGGCACGCCGATCTTCATGCACGAATGCCTGTACCCGATCATGCAGGCCTGGGATTCGGTGGTGATCAAGTCCGACATCGAACTGGGCGGCACCGAACAACTCTACAGTTTCATGCTGGCCCGCGACCTGCAGCAAGATCAGGGTCTGTCGCAGCAGATCGGCGTGATGTCACCCATCCTGGTCGGCCTGGACGGCGAACGCCGGATGGGCAAGAGCCTGGGGAACTACATCGGCATTTCCGAATCTCCCTACGAGATGATGAAAAAGTTCATGCAGGTGCCTGACAACTGCATGAAGATGTACTTCGAACTGCTGACGTCAATTTCGATGGCCGATGTGAAGACGATCTTGGACGGTCATCCCAAGGAAGCCAAAATGAGTCTGGCGCGGGCCGTCATCGGCGGATACCACTCGTCCGAGCAGGCAAACGAAGCTGCCGAACGCTGGCAGCGGGAAGTCGGTGGAGGTGAGCTGCCGACAGACATCCCGACGGTCACCCTGAGCCTGTCGGCATTGATTGCCCAGCTACCTCAATGTGCGGCAGACCTGAACCAGCGGAAGTTATCGGCGGCCCAGTTGATCAAGGTCATGGGACTGTTCCCATCGACCAGCGAAGCCTCGCGCCTGATCGCTCAGGGGGGAGTCTCTGTCTATTACAACGACCAGCCGACCCCCGTCACCGACGCCAAATCCGCACTCACCCTGGAAGACAACATGCTGGTCAAAGCCGGCAAGAAAAAAATCGCGAGGCTGAAGATCCAAGAATAGCAACAGGTTTTCGGAGCGGCGGTGTGAGTTCAATGGAATGCATTGGAACCCAATGATTTTGAAACGCAGAGAACATAGTGCGGTCATCCGCCGCAACCACAAAAGAAAGCAAGAAATCGTGTCTCACGCAGAGGCGCAACGCTCGCAGAGTTTAGAATTGATGGCTTTCTCTGCGAGCTTTGCGCCTCTGCGTGAGACTCATTTTCTATCTCTGTTTCCTCTGTTCAAGGATCGTTTGTTTGATAACAGAAGCGAGCATGAATCCGGTGATTTGGAACACTGTAACTCCAGACACCACATGCAAAATGACGCTCATGTCGTCATTCGTGTCTCGATTGTCTCTGAGCTTCGCCAGTCGGCCGTGAGAAAGCCAGACCCCGACTGCAAGCACAATCCCGGCAAGCGAAACCGCGATCCGCAGAGCGAACAACATGTAACAGATAGTCATTGGCGTAATTCGAGTGATCGTGTTGGAGCTGCCAACAACAAATCCAACGCACGCCACTACCCAGATTGACCAGCAGCACCACGTCAAACGGTGACGTGAGTCCGTTTCACGTCGAATGCAATCATCTTCAGTCATTTGGACAAGCCTTTTGCTGCGGGCAACCAAATCCAAAGGCAGTGTTCCGTGTTGATGTTAGCGGTGGACAATCAGTTGTCGATCGATTTTCGATTCGATTCCGCCACTTGTTGGGATGCGTTTGTCAGGTGCCGCGAGGAATTGCTTCAGATCTGCGAATACTCCGTCGGTGTCAGCAGTTTGTTGGTGATCTTGGAGACGATGCGTTTGTCTTCGTATTCGGGGATCGACTTGAGCTTGATCCATTCGGGGTCGGTGCGAAAGCGGTTCCAGGCTTCGCCGCGGGCGGTGTCGTCATCGAAGGCCAGCAGATAGGTTAGGTTCGGGATGCGCGTTCCCAGGATTGCTTCGCCGAATAGGACCGGGGTCAGGCCGACTCGACGGAAGATGGCGATTTCGCCCTTGTTGAACATCTCGATTTTCTTTTTGCCCGCCGCTTCGTTGTG
>Ga0206999_10238_pt1 | contig 13126 bp, 12 predicted proteins | sample Alteio_BWMinCont_92_FD_153482 | JGI IMG/M metagenome (GOLD analysis project Ga0206999, IMG submission 153482) | Enriched cells from forest soil in Barre Woods Harvard Forest LTER site, Petersham, Massachusetts, United States -... | ecosystem: Environmental > Terrestrial > Soil > Temperate forest >...
CCGCATTTAAGCAGTTTCCAGCCTCCGCGCCCCGATGCGAGTTTGTCGGTCGAATTGCCGGCGTCAACCTGGATCGACGTCCTGTCGATGGTGAAACTGCCGAACCATGCGCTCGAAGGCAACTTCCGGCGAATCGATGGGAACATTGTTTCCGATCAAAACTCGGTTTCGCGATTGATGTTTCCGATCGCCGTGCATGGAGGATACGAAATCAAATTTGATTTCACGCGCGTGTCGGGTTCGGAACAGATCTTGTTCACGCTTCCGATTGGCGATGAAGAGTGCATGTTCGTGCTCGGCTCGGATAAGACGGTGCACGGGCTCATGTTGCTGGATGGTCGGGAAAGCAAGGACCTGCCGAATGAGTCCGGAGCAGTCAGTCGAACGGGCCCGCTGATCAACAGTCAGAAATATCAACTGAAGATCAAAGTCTCTGACGTCGTCAGCGATCGTGTTAACGTTACAGCGGACCTTAATGACCAACAGATCATCAATTGGACTGGTCGCCCGGCACAACTTACGAATTCTCCCTGGCACGCGACACCGGTGTTTCAGGCTGTCACCGTGAGATCTTGGGGAACAATCCTGAGAATCCACACCTTCGATCTGAAGATTTCGACCAACGCAAAGGCCTGCCGATTGGGTGCCGATTGGAAGAATTCCGCCACGCCCGTGGCGGAAGTTCCGCCGAAGAGCATCAAGTCCAAGTGCGTCACATGGAACGATCGAAAGTATTTCCTGTCAGAAACGCCGATGGCTCGCGTCGATGCGCAACGTCTCGCTGTGCAGCTTCAGGGTCGACTCGCAACGATCTCGTCAACCGAAGAAGAAGCGTTCGTGCAGAAGCAGTTTCCAAGTACATACCTGTGGATTGAAGGATGGCAGAAGCCCGGCAGTCCCATTTGGCGCGACGAAAGAAATCGTCCATTCAAATTCCAACCGACGTGGGCTGCCGGGCAGCCGAACTTTCAGGCGGGTGAACACTTCCTGGCGTATTGTACGCTTGCCGCACAAGGGCATCAGCCGGGTTTGCACGATACGCACGCTTCGGCGGGCTTCCTGCATGCGGTTATCGAATGGGGCGAAGAGTACCCATCCAGTCCCTAGCAACAAGCCGCCTCCTTCGCCCTGAGCGACCTATCTCTCCCTAAACGTTCTCTCCGGGCTGGGTGGCATCGCTTTAACCTTCGAAGTAAAGAGGATGTGCCACTGCTTGGCCGCTTCGGACAAGCAGTGCCAAATGGGGGCAAATCTCTTGAGAGGAACTTTTTCAAAGGTTCTTTCCGCACCCGGCACTGCTTGTCCGAAGCGGCCAAGCAGTGGCACATCTTTGGTTATTCGAGTGCTGAAAACAAGAACACCATCTGTTCATCGTTCGTCACCGCGCTGTAACAGCTAAACGATGCCACCCAGCCAAAACAGTCAACAACCCACACAATTGCCACGGCGTTAAAATGAGAGCCATTCGTCCCGTTCGATTTTGCAGTCCGGCAACGCCTCTCGAAGCATTTCCACGCCTTCTTCCGTGGTTCGTGTTCCGTGGAGTTTGAGTTCTTCGAGTTTGGTTAGTCCCTTGAGATGTTCCAAACCAGCGTCAGTGACTTGCGTGTCAACGAGGTCGAGAAATACGAGGTTGGTCAGTCCCTTGAGATGTTTCAAACCGGCGTCAGTGACCTGCGTGGAGTCGAGCAAGAGAATCGTGAGGTTGGTCAGTCCCTTGAGATGTTTCAATTTGGCGTCATTGAATTGCGAGTTCGTGAGTTCGAGGAATACGAGGCTGGTCAGTTCCTTTAGATGCCCCAAACCGGCGTCAGTGATTTGAGTGTTGCGGAGGTCCAGAAAAGTGACTCGGCTGAACAGTATCGTTCGGTCCCGCATGGACTGCGGAATCCAATTTGGTCCACGGTATTGAAACTCGACTTTTCCACCGTGGACTCGAATTTCCTTCGCTATCCGCTGCTCCCGCTGGAACGTGGCATAGATGCTTATGACACCATAAACCGCCACCACCAGAACCGCACCAATCCCGATTCGGACGAAATGTCGTCGAATGAATCGCCAGACGGTCAGGGGTTCGTGGTGAGTCTCATTCATGCGTGTCACGGGTCCGGGTAGATTTCGCAATTCGGCAATGCCTTCCGAAGCATCGCCCTGCCTTCTGCCGTGACTTTTTTGTCGTCGAGGTCGAGATGCTTGAGATTGGACAGTCCCTTGAGATGTTCCAAACCGGCGTCAGTGATTCGCACGAATTGTCGTCGCAGGAATTGTGTCATGGTGCCGCCTTCTTTCGTGGCTTCCAGAGAAGCAGGCAGGCGGAGAGCAGCGTCAACAGCAGGACTGGCAGATTGTATGGGATGATAATGTGCGTGGAATGCCTGTAACCGAAAACTCCGAATTCGTCGTCAACGTCGGTCGACCCGATGTCGATCAACCAGCATTTGAACCGCCAGTCAAATCTCTTTATCTCAGGGTTGGGAATATCGAGATGATCGGAGTAGGTGACTTTGCGTGAGGAGTAGGTGGTGTATGAAGTCTCTGAAACGACTGCCGCCCCCCCGTCTGTCGTCCATTCCAGCCAACTGATGTTTCCCTGCTGCGAACCAAGAGTTTTGTAGATTCTCCGTGCTGGCGGAAATGGCGGACTGATGAAAACCTCATCGACGACATACCAGCTTCGCATCCACAGAATCGCCAATAGGGATGCCGCAGCCAGCAAGCCGACCCCCACCTTCCGTCGCCAGCCGTGGAAGAATTCGCCCATGATTCGCCTTGCAACTCCCGCTGATACGGTATCCAGACGAGCATTGCCCCGAAGACCAATGATGCCAAGACAATACCAATCATGATCCGAATGGAAAGCCGTCGAATGAATCGCCACGTCACGATTGGCTGGTGGGAAGTCTCGTTCATTTCGGCATTCCCCTTCCGATCTCGCCGTCATTGCGGACATCGAGTCATGTTCAATGGCCGATGCCGATTTGGAACCCATCAATCGGATTCGGAGAAACTTCGCAACCATACGGCAATGCCTCCCGAAGCGATGCTCTTCCTTCTGCTGTGGTTTGTGTGCCATCGAGAATTACGTAGCCGAGGCTCGGCAGCCCATTCAAATGCTCCAGCCCGATGTCAGAAACTTGTGTGTTTTGGAGGGAGAGCCTGTGGAGGTTGCCCAGACCCTTGAGATGCTCCAGCCCGGCGTCGGTGACTTGCGTGCCATCAAGATAAAGATATCTAAGGTTCGTGAGACCCGAAAGATGTACCAGCCCGGCATCGGTGACATGCGTATCACTAAGTCGGACATCGCAGAGATTCATCAGCCCCGTCAGATGCTGCAATCCGGCATCAGTGATTGGCGTGTGTGCCAAATCGAGTGTGTCGAGTCCCGGTGCGGTCCAGAGATATCGCAGTCCAGTGCCCGTGACTTGCGTGTCACTGAGATCCAGTTCAGAAAGTTTTGTCAGTCCGTTGAGTTTCTCCAGCCCGGCGTCGGTAACTTGCGAACCGGCGAGGATCAGGTCTTCGAGGTGCGTGAGCGACCCCAATTCCGAAAGCTCTTCCGATGACATGTCTCCAAACCATTTGACTGAGAAAATGCGGTGAAAGAACGGCAGACTTTTGTGGAAGGACTTTGGAATCCAAGCAGGTCCACGGTATTGGAAAAAGACTTTTCCACCAAGGGCTTCGATCTTCCGTGCAATCCGTTGTTCTCGCTGGTACGGCATCCAGACGCTGATGGCCCCAAAGACCGCTGCCACCAAAATCGTACCAATGACGATTCGCACAGAATAGCGTCGAATGAATCGCAAGGCGGTCAGGGTTTCGAGTAGTGGCTCGTTCATTGCGTGTCATGGGTTCGGGTTGATTTTGCAATTCGGCAATGCCTTCCAAAGCATTGCTCTGCCTGCTGCCGTGCTTCGTGTTTCATTGAGGTTGAGATATGTCAGATTGGTCAGTCCCTTGAGATGCTCCAAACCGGCATCGGTGATTTGCATGCCATTGAGGTCGAGCCAGTCGAGGTTAGTGAGTCCCTTGAGATGCTCCAATCCAGCATCGGTGACTTGAGTGCCGAGGAGGCCGAGCGATACGAGGTTGGTCAGCCCCTTGAGATGTTCCAAACCAGCATCTGTGACTTGCGTGCCGACAAGGTCGAGTTCCTTGAGGTTAGTGAGTCCCCTGAGATGTTTCAAACCGGCGTTAGTAACCTGCGTGTTGTTGAGGTAGAGATGCGTGAGGCTGGTCAGTCCCTTGAGATGTTCCAAACCGGCGTCAGTGACTTGCGTGCGTCGGAGGAAGAGTGCTTCGAGATTGGTTAGCCCGTTGAGATGTTCCAAACCGGCGTCCGTCACCTTCGTATTGGAGATGTCGAGAGTGTCGAGGTTGGTCAGTCCCTTGAGATGCTCCAAACCGGCGTCAGTGATTTGAGTGCTTTCGAGACCGAGAGCTTTAAGCTGCGTCACTCCCTCCAGATGTTTCAGTCCCACATCGGTGACTCGTGTATTATCAAGACCGAGGCTTTCGAGGCTCGTCACCCCATTGAGATGCACAAGCTCTGTATCGGTGATGTCGGTGCCACCGAGATTCAATTCTCTGAGGGCCGTGAGCGATCTCAATTCTGAAAGCACATCCGAAGGGACGACTTCAGCAGTCAGATCGACCCACCAAACTCGGTCAAATAACGGCATCGCTTCTCGAATCGAATCCGGAATCCAATCTGGCCCGCAGAATTCGAAATCAACTTTTCCACGAAGGGCTTCGATCTTCCGTGCAATCCGTTGTTCTCGCTGGTACGGCATCCAGACAAACACTGCGACGGAAACCACTGCCACCAAAACTGCACCAATCACGATTCGCACGGCATGTCTCCGCAGGAAATTCCACGTCATCAGGCGTTCACGGATCGGCTCGACCATTGATTCGTGTCCTTTCGCACATCAATCGCCTTGGGCGGCGAGGCTGGGCAGAGGCGATTCTAGCAAATTCTCGGCGGCGGATTTTGCGAGTCCGTTTTTTCGCAGGATCTTCAGCCCCCGAGCGTGTTTGATTCGTCTCACGCCGATCAAGCGGGTGTCTTGCATGCATGACCATTCAGCAGCGACAACCTCGAATGAATCACCTTCTCACTTTGGCGTGTCATCGGTATTCTTCGGATGTGCGGCTCCACGAAGGAACTCTCACGAAAGGAATTCCATCCATGTTTGCATCAACCCGGATCGTGCTGGTCTTAACGGCAGTTATTGCCGCCAATTTGTCGAAGGAGACAGTCACAAAAGAGCGACTGGCGGAAAAGGACTTCCCCATCCGGGTATTGGTGTCGCCTGCTGCGTTTCATCGCGAAATGGTGTCCTTGCGATTTGAATTCGATCATGGAAATGCAGGTGACTCTGAATGGGCCGCTGTGGAACTCATCGTCAAGGAACCCACCTCCAACAAGAAGATCGCCGTCGTGCCCGTGGAGTTCCGCCGAGACGGTGATGAGCGAAAGACCATTGCGAAAATCGATGTCGATGTGGAGTTCGCCCTCTCGTGTGACGTGGTGATCTCCAGATGGCACGGCTCTAGTGAGCACGAGTTTCACATTCCACTGAAGCTGTTCGCCGATGAAATGAAAGACGAGCAAAAGGCGGCGAAGAAGTGAGTTGGTTCAGCAAATCGATCCTGACGAAAAGCAGCGAACCCGTTCCTGCCGAGGGAGCGTGAATCATCGGCGAGTTCTTCAGGGGATGGCGAAGGAAGATTGCCCACTTCGACTTGTATTCTGCAATGTTTCTCTTCCATCTGGGGCATCATTGCCGACATTAAGTCGTGCTCATCAGGCGTATCACGGGTGCGGTGTGATATCGCAATTCGGCAACGCCTGCCGAAGCATTGCTCGGCCATCTGAGGTGACTTGCGTACAACCTTCGAGGTCGAGCCATACGAGATTGGACAGTCCCTTGAGAGATTCCAAACCGGCGTCGGTGATCTGTGTGCCACCGAGTCGCAGGTCGAAGAGCAGTGTCAGACCTTTGAGATGCTCCAAACCGGCATCGGTGATCTGTGTGTCGCTCAGGTCGAGCCGTTCGAGGCTCGCCATTCCTTTGAGAAGTTCCAAACCAGTGCCAGTGACCTGCGTGTTGGAGAGGTAGAGTTCGCAGAGGACTGTCAGACCTTTGAGATGTACCATCCCGGCGTCAGTGATCTGTGTGTCGGTCAAGTGGAGTCGTTCAAGGCTCGCCATTCCCATGAGATGTTTCAAACCAGCGTCAGTGACCTGCGTGTTGTCGAGGCGGAGGTCCGTGAGGTTGGTCAATCTCTTGAGATGTACTAGTCCGGCACCTGTGATTTGTGTCCGGTTTAGGTCGAGAAATTCGAGGTTGGCCAATTCCTTGAGATGCTCCAAACCGGCGTCGGTGATCTGTGTCTTGTGAAGGCGGAGGCCCATGAGGCTGGTCAGTCCCTTGAGATGCTCCAAACCGGCGTCGGTGATTTGTGTTTCGTTGAGATCGAGATATTCGAGGTTGGTCAGTCCATTGAGATGCACCACACTTGCGTCGGTGATTTCCCAGTTGTCAAGGCAAAGAGCTTCCAGACGTGCCAACGATCCCATATCCGAAAGCAATTTGCCAGATGCCTCGTAATGTAAATCGACCCCACAAATTCGGCTGAACAACGGCACTCTGTCCTGTATTGAATTTGGAATCCAATTCGGTCCAAAATATCGAAACTTGACCCGTCCACCGAGGGTTTCAATCTCCCGTGCAATCCGCTGCTCCCGCTGGTACGTGGCATAGACGCTGATGCCACCATAAGCCGCCGCCACCAGAACCGCACCAATCACGATTCGGACGAAATGTCGTCGAATGAATCGCCAGACTGTCAGGGGTTCGTGGAATGGTTCGTTCATTGCGTCAGTTCCGATTCTGAATGAACCGATATGCGGGCTTCAAGATTGAAGATCCGATGTGGGTGCTGTCGAGTTTTGTGTTGGCTTTGCGGGCTTACGTTTGACCGGACGGAGAATCAGGAAGCCGGAGAGCAGGCTCAGGGGGACGGCGATTGACCAATACCTGATGGCACAATATCGAATTCCGAAATGCCAATTGATTCCTGTTTCATCATTCCAATCAGAATCAATCGTCTGTGATCCCCATTTCCATTGATCCATATCTGGCATTTCGAGCCACCAAATCCAGCCTCTGTCCGACCCTACGCAATAGTTACGAATCAAGACAGTGTCTTGCACGACAAAGCTTCTTATCCACGCGCCCGTGAGCAACGCTGCCATCACCAGAAGAAAGCACCCCGCCTTCCGTCGCCAGCCGTTGAAGAATTCGCCCATGATTCGCCTTGCATGATCAAATGGCATGTCACCGGCCTCTCAGTATCCGCAGCTTTCCCTGAAGTACAGATATCCGTGCTCGTATTTCGCAAGAACAACCAGTGAACCTTTGGCGGTATTGTCATGGTATGCTCCGGCAATGCTTTCAGTCGGATTCCACCAAGCTTCGCCAAGGTCAGCATGTCCACCCCAGTAGGATTTCTCACGCCGGGAACCTCGACCGTCCTCCAAATTTGACAACTTCATTCGGTTGACGAACTCCTGAAATTCATTTTCGGTGATTCGAGCCTTTAGCAGATAGACGTAATCCATCGTCACTCCTGCGTAGGAGGAATGGAATTCATGAATATCCTCGGCGGATGTTGGGAGTGCGGCTCTGGCGGAGTGCAAGGCAAACAGCGCCAAATACAGAACAATGCAGAGCAGTGCCGATGCGGTCGACAGCACGATACCCAGCAGTACGCTGCTGAATTGTGTCCGGCTGGGTGGCATCGTTTTAACCTTCGAAGTAAAGAGGATGTGCCACTGCTTGGCCGCTTCGGACAAGCAGTGCCAAACGGGGGCAAATCTTTTGAGAGGAACTTTTTCAAAGGTTCTTTCCGCACCCGGCACTGCTTGTCCGAAGCGGCCAAGCAGTGGCACATCTTTGGTTATTCGAGTGCTGAAAACAAGAACACCATGTGTTCATCGTTCGTCACAGTCCTGTTACAGTTAAACGATGCCACCCAGCCTCGCAGAGTTAAATCTTCGGTCTTTCTCTGCGAGCTTTGCGCCTCTGCGTGAGACTTCTTCTTTATTGGACATCTCTCACGGCGCGATGATTTGAATCGTTTGCAGTGCAGAGGTCGCGGAGGTCAAACAGAGGAAACCCAAAAAAGGTTCTCTTCCATCATTCTGCCCGCATCGTTCTGCCAACAATCTTTGGCAGAACAATGTCGGCAGAACGATGAAGCAGAAATCTGACGAGAAGATTCTCAAGAAGGATCAAAACACAAAGGCACAGAGAGAATGGGCCAGAAAGAATTCCGCAACTTGAATTCGCCAAACACAGCTCTTATGCCGATCCTCTCATTCTTCTTGATGGAAGTGCGACGGATTCTGCCAGAAAAACAAATCGTGTCAAGCAGATTCGTGAAAAGCCCTGAAAACAGGGGAAAAGCGCGCAATGCGGGGTTGGCCAACCGTGGCCCGATTTCGCCGAAATCGGGGCTGCGACGCCACGCTCACCAACGTAGGCCGGGTTCGGTTGTCAATCCTCTTGCAGCAGCAAATACGGACGTGCTTTCTTCAGATCCGCCCGACCCGCATCCGTGACCTCGGTCCCCCGAAGTTCGAGTAACATGAGGTTTTTGAGTCCCGCCAATTCCTTGAGGCCCGCATCCGTGGTCTTGGTGTCTGTGAGATAGAGAACTTGCAGTTTCTTGAGTCCTGCCAATTCGTTCAGGCCAACGTCGGTGATCTTGGTGCCTTTAAGGTGGAGGAACCGTAGTTTTTTCAGTCCCCCCAATTCCTTCAGGCCAACATCCGTGATTTGCGTGCTGGCGAGCGTGAGTTCCCTCAAATTCTTGAGTTCCCCCAAGCCTTTCAGGCCAGCGTCCGTGATCTGGGTACTGCTGAGATGGAGCGACTCCAACTTCGTGAGTCGTCTCAATTCCTCTCCGGGAGAGTCTGTGATCTGAGTGTTCTGGAGAATGAGCATTTTCAGATTCTCAAGTTCCCTCAATTCCTTCAGGCCGATATCTGTGGTCTTGGTATGGTCGAGGTTGAGTTGCGTCAGGCTCTTGAAATGTTGCAATTCTTTCAGACCAGCGTCCGTGATCTTGGTGTCGCTTAGTCCGAGTCCCGTCAGATTCTTGAAATCCCTCAATTCTTTCAGGCCAGTGTCCGTGATGTTGGTGTGGCTGAGGTCGAGTTCGGTCAGGGTTTTGAAACCCCTCAGTTCCTTGAGGCCCGCATCTGTGATGTTGGTTCCGGCGAGGTGGAGCGTCGTGAGGTTCTTGAGTCGTCCCAATTCCTTGAGGCCCGCATCTGTGACCTTCGTGCCGTAGAGATTGAGTACCGTCATGTGCTCAAAAACGTGCAGCAGATGCAAGTCTTCGTCGCTTAGCCTTTGACTCTCACTCATCGACACTTCGACCACCGGGCGACCCGGCAGTTTGTCATTTCGCTTGACCTCGCCCCTCAGCAGTTCAATTTTCTCAACAGCCTTTGATTCATCGGGCTTGTCGTGAGCGATCACAACTCGGACAGAAAACACAACCACGGTGAACAACATCAGGAATTGAGCACGCATCGTTTGGCCTCGTCGTCCGTGTCTTGAGAAACGACCTTCGATCTTGGGGTCACGTGGTGAAGCGGCGACTCATTTCCGAATGTTCCAACAGCCCCTTCGACAACCGTCCTTGCAAAATCGGAACCTGAGTAGTTCGACGGTCCTGTTTTTCAACATTCATTCTCATTTTATCTGCACGTCGTCTCCGCTCGACAGTTTCCACACCTTCAATTCAGAATCGCCATTGACTGTTGCGATTGCATCTTGGCGATCCAACCACGTGTATCCATTCAGAAACTCGTGGTAAATGACGAATCGTATTTTTGCCGTATTCGTTTCCCAGCCGACGATGCGATGCATTCCGACACTCGCAGTGACAATCCGTGAATCACTGGAGAACCTCACGTCGCTGATTTTTCTCCCCGCATAACTTGTTGGCAATTTGAATTCACGCTCGGTGATTGAAGAATCGTTCGTGACCTTCCACACATGCACTTTCCCAACCGATGTTCCAGTCACAACGGCAGAACCATCGGGACTGAAACCCACCGCTGACACGGAACCAGCGTCGGGTAGAGTGGCGACTCTCAATTGTTTGCCTGACAATTCCCAAATCCCAAGCGTAAATTCAGCCTTCCCCCTCCAATGGCGTCCAATTGCAATGCGAGTGCCTTGATGCGAGACCACGGCTGGAAAAAGGGCGCGGTAATCCCATTCCGTATCCACGGCCCTCGGCATCTTGTCGTCCAAAACATCCACAGCCTGAAGTACCGTCCCACCGTCCTCAAGAAATGCGATGACGCACTTGGCATCCGTATGCGTGTGGGGAATTGCGAAGATAAGGTCGTTTCCAAGGTCTTTCTGCCGTACCAGAGACAATCCGCTGGGAGTGCAGTCGTACACATAAAAAGTGCAGACCAAACCCTTAAGGCAGTCCGCAACGAGCGTTTTTCCCGATGATGAATTCGACAGACCAATGCCATCCTGACGCTGAATCTTGGTCTGCGACACGAGAGCCATGTCCTTGCTGGAAAAGAGACGTATTTCGACACCATGTGGCGGCTCTTTGCCACCACGAGTTTTTCCGCAAACGGCAATTTGATCGACGGCAGCAACGTAGGTGAGATCTGCTGCCTCAATGCCGTCGAGCATGTGTGAGGATACCGATGTTGCTCCGACGATCCCGTTTGGCTCCGAATCGTCGCTGTATCCGGCTTGGCACATCGCAAGGAGAATCAGGCTGAAACCCGCCATCCAAAGAATCGACCTTCTCATGTTCTGCCCTCACTTACATCGTCGTGGATCATCGGGCTGGGTGGCATCGCTTTAACCTTCGAAGTAAAGAGGATGTGCCACTGCTTGGCCGCTTCGGACAAGCAGTGCCAAATGGGGGCAAATCTTTTGAGAGGAACTTTTTCAAAGGTTCTTTCCGCACCCGGCACTGCTTGTCCGAAGCGGCCAAGCAGTGGCACATCTTTGGTTATTCGAGTGCTGAAAACAAGAACACCATGTGTTCATCGTTCGTCACCGCGCTGTAACAGCTAAACGATGCCACCCAGCCCGTCAATCATGGGCATAGAAATACGAGACCTGTGTCTTCGGAAGCAATTCCTGCAACTTCTTGACCTGTTGTTGATCCAGCCCCCAGCAGTTGACCAGATTGAGCCACTTGAGGTTCGTCAATTGCGCAAACGATGCCGCCGTCGCATCACTGATCTTGCACTTTTCGTAACTCAAACTCTCAATGTTCAACTCCTTCAAGTGGGCAACACCAGTTTCCGAGATTTCAAGACGCGCCAGTCCTAAATTCCGCAGGCGTGTCAACGGCTTGAGATGGGCCAGCCCGTCATTCGTGATGTTCGTGTAATCCAAACCCAGCGTTTCAAGGTTGGCCAGACGCGACAGTTCAGCCACGCCCGCGTCGGTGATGTTCGTGCCTGATAGACGTAGATCCGTGAGTTGGGTCATATCCTTTAAGTGGTTGGCACCGGCATCGGTGACGCGCGTCCCGGACAGATTCAGAAACGTGAGTCGGGGCAGGTCCTTCAAAACCTTCATTCCCGCGTCGCCAACTTCGGTTCCCGTCAGGCTCAGGGTTTCCAGTCTGGCGAGTTTCCGGATGTGAGCCAACCCGTCGTCGGTCACAGGCGCGCCGAACAGGGTCAAATGCTTCAGGTGCGACAGGTTCTTCAGGTGAGCCAGCCCCTGATCGGAGATCTGCGTGTCGCCAAGAGCGATTCTTTCGATGGCGGTCAGCCCCTTGACATTCGACAAATCGGCGTCGGAAAACTTGACCGAGGCTCCACGTCCCCGTGGCCACACGCTCACGTAAACGACATCGCTTCCCAGACATTCGACGTCCGCGCCCAGTCGCCGTAGCTCCCGGACTGCCAGTTCCTGTGCGGCGTGGAAGTCCGTCGGACCAGTCACGCAGTAGCAGACAGGATTGAAAACGCGACACCGATGCCTCGCACCGAAGGCGGGCTCACCGCAACAAACTAATGTGAAGACCACTACGGCCAACACAGTTCGCTCAACTCGTGAGTTTATGAGGCATCGTCTGTCAAGGACGTTCAAGAGTCGCAGTCCCTTCCTTCAAGCGTCGCAGTTCCGCTGTGGCGATCATGGCAGGAAAAGCCGCCTTTTCTCCGTGGTCGCGAATCCATTCGAAATGTTTCTGGGCGCGGTCCCGATGTCCTTTCGCGATCGCGTCGAGTCCCAGATAACAGCGGACTTGTTATTGCGTTGTCGAAGTCAGCGATGGCCTTGTCAAATTCGCCCATGACGCTCCATGTCGTGGCACGATTGTGATAACCGGTCGAATCCTGCGGATTCAAGCGAATCGCCTCGCCGAAATCGGCGACCGCTTTGTCATATTCATTCTTGTTCAGCCATTCAGTTCCGCGATTACTGTACGCATCGGAATCATTCGGATTCATCCGCAGGACCTGATTGTAGTCTTCGATCGCCTTGTCATGCTCCTGTTTATGGGCCCACAGGACGGCGCGCCAGAAGTAGTTCGTCGAGACCTTTGGTTGGAGTCGAATCAAAGCGTCGCAGTCGGCGATGGCCACATCCGCCATCTCGACGGGTCCCTCAACCATCAACAATTTGACACGATCGCTGTATCGGGAGATATTTGTCGGCTCGAGTCGAATCGCTTCGCCGAGGTCATCGACCCCCTTCTGCAACTCCCGAAGATTCAACCAGACGGAGGCGCGGCCATCATACAGCCGCGCATCGCGCGGCGTGGCCTTGATCATGGCCGTCAGTCGGGCAATCGCCTGACGATCGACGGGAATCACCTGCGACTTCTGCAGCCACCCTTTCTTTCCGTTGTGATCCAACCACAACCATTCCCCATTGACGGCATCGACCATCAGAACCAACCCAGGCCAGACTTTGTCGACGATCTGAGAGCCGTTCACCTTCAAGTGCGAATCGGCGATCACAACAACCATGTCCCACTTCTTGTAATCCGCCGCGGAAGCGAATCCTGACGATAACAGGATCAGCCCCGATATCAGCCAGCACTG
>Ga0206999_10239_pt1 | contig 13114 bp, 10 predicted proteins | sample Alteio_BWMinCont_92_FD_153482 | JGI IMG/M metagenome (GOLD analysis project Ga0206999, IMG submission 153482) | Enriched cells from forest soil in Barre Woods Harvard Forest LTER site, Petersham, Massachusetts, United States -... | ecosystem: Environmental > Terrestrial > Soil > Temperate forest >...
CATCGTCAAGTCCCTGGATTCCCGCACGTGGGTCAACGACAGTGCAGTTTCGGAAATGGCGTTGCGTCCTGGCGACCGGTTGAGTGTTGGACCGCTGACATTTCGCGTCCGCCTGGCCACCCGGGACGAAGAATCCGCCTTCGAAGTGCCCCCAAAGGAGGAAGTGGAAAAAGTCGATGACGTGGAGCCGATCCCCAGCCCGTCCGTTCAGGCAGCATCGTTGCCGGAACAGGCCGCGCGCCCCGCTGTTGTGTCTCAAGATCGGCCCAGCGTCGTCGGTGGCAACTTGGAGAGCAGTGATGTCAACGATGTATTGAAAGACACGATTTCCAACATCTCACCATCGTCCACGAAGGACGATAGTGCCCGCTTGGATTCGCGTCTGGATGAAATTGAGCAGCGATTGGCAGAGCTTTGCCAGTCGACGCTTTCGATTGCCCAACCAGATCGGCCCAAGCCCGCAAAACTCGAAGCCAATCCCCCTGCACCGCATCCGATTCAGCAGCATCACGAGGAACTGCAACGTCGTGCCGAAGAAATCGCGGCGGAAACAAAGCGCCTGCAAGAGCGAGCCGATCGCGTCACCGAACGGGAAGTCCAGGTCGAGCGCTGCCAGCAGCAGCTTGTCTTGGAAGGCGAACGAATTGCCAGTGTTGCGGAAACAGCCAGGCGAAGCCTGGCCGAGGACCATGCACAGCACATTTCCATCTGGCAGGACTGGGAAGCCTCGTACCAGAGAATGACGGGCGACCTGGCCGCTCAAATGGAAGCGATCGACCGGCAGCGTCAATCATTGCAGGCGGAGGCGGACCGGTTGGCCGCGGCGCACTCCGAGATGCATCGCGCGCGTGCTGAACTTGAGCGGGACCGGCAGGTTTGTGCTTTGGACCGGGTCAAGCTGGCAAACGATCGAACCGAGTTTGCGTCACTTAAGTCTCAACTCGACGCGCAGCATCGCCGCATGCAAATGGAAGCCGACAATCGACTGGCTCAATTTGAAGGCGAACGCCGAGAGTTCGCACTTCGTGAAGCAGCACTGTCGGCTTCCAAGATCGAACTCGAGTGCGAACGACAATCACTGAAGGAAGACAGGTCCACGCACGCGGCAAGAATCGAGCAAGAAAACCAACAATCAGCCGCATTGCAGTTGCAATTGGACGATGATCGAAGACGATTGCTGCAGGAACGTGAGGAACTTCGAATTCAGGCTGAAGTTCGAACGCGTCTTGAAGAGGATCGGCTTGAACGGGGGCGATTCCCTGCGGCGTCAGACGTTGCCGCCGCAGTCGAAGAATCTCCGCGACCAGACCAAGTGGCATGGAACAGCAGTTCGTCCACGGAGATTTGTCCGCCATCACCGGAAACGTCGTATCCTGATCAATCGGGTGAATTCGGTGTCGCTGTGGATTGGAGTGCGCTGGCAGCGGTGGACCGTGAATTCGGACGTGCGTCCGTCATGAAGTCCACGGAGAATGTCATGGCTGACTACGAGCCGGCGATCCAACGCCAATGGCCAGACGCCTCAGGACAATCGGGTTACAGTTCGGCTGCATCGCCGGCGTTGCAGGCATCAACGGTTGAAGTCGCTCAGTTTTCAGACGATCCGTGGGCCAGATTCTCCCCTGCAGCGTCTGAAATCAACGAGTCTCACGACTTCACGGCGACCGGGGGTTACGGAGCGAATTACGGTCCAACAAACGGTTCGGACGAGAACCCGAGTGCATATGACAGTGCGACTGCGAACTTCCCGTCTCAATTCGCGACTCAGGACGTCGACCTGCCTGGTGAGGCCGGTCAAAATCCGAGTGTCCACGAGACGCTGGCCGAAGTGAATCGTGAGTTTGGTGTGCCAAACGACGAACCATTCACGAACCAAACGGCCGCGGACTCGCTTCCCTCATGGTGGTTGGAAAGGCCGCAGGGAATGCCCGAGCACGAGCAGCGGGCAGAAGCCGAGCAACCAAGCTGGGTGGTTGAAGCTCGGAATTCGGGGACGCCCGCAACTGGCGATCTGTCGAACGGTATTGAGGCCGCAGGTCCCGCAAACGACCTGCGAACACAACTGGCAATGCTCTTCGACCTGCCCGGAACTGCCGTAAACGAATCGACAAATCCGGTCGCGATCGAAGATTTCAGGGAACCCGAAGTAGCGATTCCGAATGTCGTTCCAGTATCGAACTATCGGAGTGATGCGCCAATCGTGGAGGCGAATGTTGAGGAAACGGAGACTCACGTTGAGGATTCCGTTGAATCATTCATGGCGAAGTTGCTGGCCCGCAGCCGGACTGGTGCCAGTGAAATGAGTACGGCCAATTCACAACGAGGTGGCAGTCAGGCTGCCATTCCAGCGGCTGAACCGGCGGCTGAACCGGCGGCTGAGACCACCTCGTCGATCCCGTCGCAACAGGATCGTTCGCACTTGATGGCCGAGCCGAAACATAAACAGGACAAGCAGGCCGTTCGAGAAAACCTGCAGTCCTTCCGCAATGTGGCTCACCTGTCGGCGCGATCCGCTCTTGCCAAGCATTCAATGCGACAATTGCGAAATGCCACAACCGCCAAGGGATTGTTGCTGGGCGCAGCCACCGTTTCTGCCGTGTGGTTTTTTGCAGAGTCCCCGGTTCAACTCTGGAAGGCAGTCGGCTGTGCCTTGGCGACATTGCTGTCAGGCGTGGAATTCGTCCGCTCGTGGAAACAGTTGCACAAGCCCTTGGAAGGCACAGCGCCAGCGAGCGCGGCGACGACGACCCAAGAATTGCCGACTGCCGGCAAGCCAATCGCGTCTCAGGAAGTACGACCACCTGGCGATCAGCAATAGGTCGTATAAGTTGTATAAGTCACATAAGACTTATGATAATTTGGACGAATCAGTTTCCACTGCCAATTTCATCCGACAGTTCATACGAGTAGAAGAACCGTCCAATCTCGTCGCTGATGCGCGACAAGTATCGCGCCTTGAAGTTTCCGAGCGTTTCCTCAGAGCTGTTGACTGGCTGCTGCTGCGGGAACTTCGAGACTTTTTCCATGCTGAACGTCTTCTCGGCCGTTCCGTCGTCTTCGTCCATTTTCCAGACACTGACAACCGATTCGGAGCGACCCCGATACAGGTTGGCGCTCCCTTCTTCAAACAGCGAAAACTCGTTGAGATCGATATAGACCACGTAGGTCGTTTTGAAAAACGCGCCGATTTCCTCCGGCTTGTCCCAGTCCTTGTTTTCGTCGAGCCAGGCCCGGACCTTGTCGGGAGCGATAATCTTGATCTTCTGCGAGGCGAGTCGGAAGGCGACGTATTTCGCCATTTCGTGATCGATGTTCTCGAAGCTGTACTTGACCTCGGTCGGCGCAAAACAGACGACGGCAACGGTCACGTCCTTGTCCGTCATCGACTCCCCGGTTTTCTTTTCAAACTCTGGCTCCACCTTGGGGGGGCCGCCAATCAGAAGTCCCAGCAGCAGGATCCCCCGGCATCCGCTGAACGAAAAACACCATGCCAGCCCCGCGACCAGGGAGAGCCATTTGTGCTGGATCAGGAGATGTGCTGGACGGATGGACATAAGATTTTCCTGTGACTGGCCTGTGTCATGTCTGGCACACGGAGTCGCGTTTTGTTGATCATGTCACTCGACTATTAGTGTCTTTCAAAGACGATTGACTAAAAGTCTGTTCCGGGGCGATGGTCATAGAACTTTTCCGCCAGCATGTCACAAAAGCGATCCATGTACTGCTTCTGGAAGATCAAAGAGGACTGCCCTGATTCTGAAACTGGCTGGTGTTGGGGGTAGGTCGAGTTGAATTCCTTGCCGAACACATTGCTGACACGGCGGTGACCGCCGATTTCTTCGACCTCGAAGGCGCGGACGAATCCGGTGGCCTGGCCCCGCAACAATTTCGGGCTGTTTGGTTCGCGAAAACTGAAGGACTGAACCTCGACGAAGATGATGTAGTCCGTATCAAAATCGTTGGCCAATTCCGTTGGATCCGAACCGATGCCGCCATGCTCGTCGATCCATTCGGCGACATCGTCCGGGTTGATCACCTGGACTCCGTTGCGCTTCATCCGCCGCGTGATCCCGTCGATCAGGTCATAGGCCAGCGTCGAGTTTTCTGAATCAACCGATTCCGGCGCATTGCAGACGACCAGGACTGTATGCTTTCCCTTCGTCAGGTCGCACTTGGTCATCGAACTGAATTCGGAGGGCGTCAGCGGTTCTCCCTTCACCATCTTGCCAAACATGACGCCCAGCGAGCAGCCAGGGAGTGATGACGCCATGACGCCGCACACGCCAGCGCCGAGGACGTGCATCATCCAGCGCCGGGTGGAAAACGAAAACGGTGATTGTTCGTGCATGGGCGATCCTTCGCCGGAATTGAATCGCATTGCCAGAATTTGGCAGTGCCCTCTTGAATCCATTCAATCGATCAACGGCGGGCCATGACGGCTCAATGACTTCGCCAAATTGCCAACACCCAAGACAACAACGCCAGCGCTCCGATGACCGCAATCAACACCGACAACAGGGTCATTGGTTCATCGACCAGCCACAGGTGACCCCGCGCTGCGCTGAACAAACTCCAGGGAATCATCACGACACAGAGAGTCGCCAGCAGAATCCCGGCCGGATTGGCACGGGCTGCCGCGAGAAACTCGCCGCGTACAAAATGTGAAAAACAGGTAGTCATTCCGCAACCGGGACACGGCCGCGAAAACGTCATTCGAATGAAACATTCTGGAAGACCGAACTGCTGGTGCGTACCGAACCCCCGCGGGTCCGGTTTCAGAAACCGCGCCGCGGCAAATCCACTCAGCAGGAACGTGGCCCAGGCAATGAGAAAAGCGCGGGTCAGGCCCCCGATGGGTGCGTCAGCAGTCCTTCGAAATCGCATCATTTGAACAGGATCAGGGAGAGACGGGGTGATAATGGCGCAAATCATTGGCTGCAAGGGCGTGCCTGAAGAATCTAGCAATTGCGCCCCCGTTTCGCAGCAAAAACGAGGGATCGTCAGGAAATCACGGCGGGAATTGCCGGACGAGGCAGTGGTCAGTTGGTCAGTTGGTCAGTTGGTCGGTGGTCGGTGGTCGGTGGTCGGTGGTCAGTTGGGCGCTGTGCACGTATTGCCGTCCTTTACCTCCCATTATTCCCATTATTCCCATCAGTCCCATGTCTTGCATTAGGCGGGCGGCGGTTAAACGACGCATCGGCGGACTTCGATCAAGTGGCTTGGTGATCCACAACATATTTGTCTGAAGGCAGTTGCGCTGAACCTCTGCCGTAGGTTGCTGGTTGTGGATTTCGGGTGGTTTTTCGGCCTTGCGAGCCCTCGGTCGCAGCCGCCGCAATCTTTAGCCCATTTGGCCGTAAACCCAAATTGACACTGGAAAACCGGCCGCCATATAACCCCCCTTCCATTTCCACCGGGGGTTCCGTCGCGGGCTGATGGCTGTGGGCGAGTCGCGGAGCGAGTCGTCAACGGCGAACACGTCGTAAGTCAGTGCGCGACTGAGGCCAGATCACCAGGGAAGGTCGACTTCGGACTCAATCCACTCGGGAGCGCCCGTGAGGGGCCGTCAAATCCAGTTGCGAACCGGATGGCTGGTTGCAATCTGTACCGCGATTCTTGCGGTGGCAGTTGCGATCATGCGTCCGTACACCCACGGCTTGGCCGCGGAATCGTTCGCAGTGGAAGAGGACTCACCCATTCAGTTGTCCGCCGACTGGTCGCAGGAATGGCATGAGAGTGGTGCCACCATCGCACTCTTCCGCGGGTCGTGCCGAGTGGTTCAGGCAGGCCAGACGTACTCGGCCAACAGCATGGTGGTTTGGGCGCATGACCCAACCCCAGGGAGCCAGCGAAGTCAGGTGACGATCTACCTGGAAGATGGCGTCGAAATTCAAAGCCCCACGGGGACGCGCAGCGAGCAATCACTGTGGGTGGATCTGGCTTCCCGCCGCGGATTGTCGCTGTCGGTCAAGGGACGGGTTGCGAATCAGCCTGGAAAAGACGATCCGCTGTTCCGCCGCGCGGTCGACCGGCCGGGAAGTTCGACCCGCACAGCTCTGCGGCAAACTCAACTGACAGTTCCCGCTCCCCAGGAGATCAACCCGAACTGGCGAAACACTCAACTCGATCCTCAGGCAGGATTGCGGCGAATTCGCGTGTCACCGCGCAGCATTGCCATGCCGTTTAATGTGGATAGTTTTCAGTCCGACATCACGACCCCGGCCGAGCAGGTCACGCTGATCACCGGCGGTGTCAATATCGTCGTTGATGGAATGACGGTGAACGGCGGCGACGGTGGAGGTGCGATCGACCTGAGTGCGGATCGAGTCATCATCTGGACCAATGCCGCGGACGCGGGCGGACAATTCTCTCCCGAAATGCTGCAGCGGCCCGACCAGCCAATCCAGTTGTACCTGGAAGGGAACATCGTCATCCGGCGGCAGTCTCAGTTGCCGGGGGTCGGGAATTCGGAAGTCAAAAGCGTCATTACTGCGACCCGTGCGTTTTACGATGCACGTGAGAACCGAGCGTTGATTCTGAATGCGGAACTGCAGTCGTACGCGCCATCGATGGACGCCAGCTTTCGCGTTCGCGCCGAACGCATCCGCCAGGACTCCCTCAAATCGTATCATGCACAAAATGCCTGGTTTACAACCAGCCAGATGGGCAAGCCCGGCTATATCATCAAGTCCAGCGACATCTTCGTGGACAAGCGCCCCTCTCCAGCGGGGGGGACCGAAATCGATCCTCAAACCGGCAACGTGGTTCCGCGCGAGACGTATTGGATTACGACCCAGGGTTCGCAGTTGATCGTGGAGGATGTCCCCCTGCTTTACATTCCGAAAGTGTCCGCACCTGTGGACGAACAGGGGACGCCCCTGGCGGGCGTCGGTTTCGGTCAGGACCGAATTTTCGGGACGCAGATTCGAACCAAGTGGGATGCATTCTCGCTGCTCAGAATCCAGCGTCCCGATGGAATGAACGCGCAGTGGAACCTGCAGGCGGATTATTTGAGCCTTCGCGGACCACTACTCGGCACCACCGGAAAATATTCTGGAACGGACGAGTACGGGAACACGTTTGCGGGGAACGGATACGTTCACTACGTCCACGACGCCGGCGTCGACAACCTGGGACGCGACCGGCAGTCGTTGGCCGTTTCCGATCAAAACCGCGGTCTGCTGGACTGGCAGAACACCTACAACATTGCACCGTATGGTCTGAAGCTGATCACGGAAGTCGGCTATGCATCCGATCGCAATGTTCGCGAAAGCTTCTACGAGAAGGATTTCGACACCGGCAAAGATCTGGACACCATGGCTTATTTGCGATGGCAGCCGAATGAAAACGTGACCGGGTCGTTGCTGGTCCAGCCCACCGTCAATCAATTCGAAAACAACACCGCGTGGCTGCCGCGCGGCGATCTGACATCACTCGGGCTGCCACTGCTGAGCGGATGGTTGAACTGGAGTCAGCATACGTCGCTGGCCTACGCGATGCTCAATCAGGCCACGGCCCCTTCAAACCCGCAGGATACGTTCAGCCCCCTGCCCTATTACATCGACGCCAACGGGATGATCTCCATGACCCGCCACGAAGTCGATGCCCCCTTCAACTTGGGACCGATGAAGGTGGCGCCGTATCTGATGGGCGAAGCCGCGTATTGGAGTGACAGCTTCACAGGTGAGGGGATCGATCGCTTCTACGGTCGCGGCGGCGTCCGAGCCAGCCTGCAGTTCTGGCGCGCGTTTCCGCACGTGCAAAGCGATATCTTGAATTTGAACGGCCTCGCCCACAAGGTGTCGCTCGATGCGGACTTCGGCTATGCCCAGTCCAGCCGCAGCCTGTCCGAGATTCCACAGTGGAACCAGTTCGAAGACAATGCCCAGGAACGATTCCGTGAGCGATTCCTCACCAACACGTTCGGGGGGACGTTGCCGCCACAGTTCGATCCCAGGTTTTACGCCGTGAGGACTCAGTCGGCCACGAGCGTCAGTGCGCCGTACAACGAACTCGTCGACACTCAGGAAGCTCTTCGACTGGGGCTGAGTCAGCGGTTGCAAACCAAGGTGGGGCCGCCGGATCGCCAGCGAATCAAGGATTGGATGTCTCTGGACCTGGGAGTGACCTATTTCCCGAATCCCAATCGGGATGACTTTGGATCAAGTTTCGGCTTGTTCAATTCGCACTATTCCTGGAACGTTGGCGACCGGACCACCGTTGTGGCCGACTCGATGTACGATTTCTTCACGAATGGTCAGCAATGGTGGAACATCGGGGTGATGAACCAGCGCAGCTTCCGCGGCAGCGTGTATGTGGGAGTCCAGCAGATCAGGGGAGCATCGCTCGACAGTCAGATCATGACCGGCAGCTACAGTTACGCCATGAGCCCCAAATGGGTTTCCACCCTGAGCACGTCTTACGACATCGCGCAACATCAGAACCGCGGACAAACGATTACGCTGACCCGCAACGGCGAATACCTGATGTTCCACTTCGGCGCCAATTACGACTGGAGCAAGAACAACGCCAGCTTCCTGATCTCGATCGAGCCGAAGCTGGGCAAGGGGAAGTCCGCCACTCAGCTTGGAACGTTGGCGACGAACCCGGCCCAAAGGTAGTGGATAGTGGGCAGTGGATAGTGGATAGGTAAGACCGATTGATGCGGTTCAGTCAGGATTCCGGTGCTTGCGCCGTGCATTCCAGCAGAGACGAATTGCATTCAATGCGTTTCCCTGCGGCGAAATGCAGAGATCCTGTTCGCGCCACGTTGCCCCTGACCCGTGTTTGAATTGCGGAACTGAACCCCTCCAGTGGCGGACGGCAGAGGCCGTGGAAATCAGATTTGTTGAAGGGCGGTTGCGACGGGGACGTGTAGCCTTCACAATCGTCGGCAATGAACATCCGGTGATCGATGCGAGGTCTGGCTTGATGAATCGTCGCGAGTACGCGGAGCTGTGGTCTCGGCAGGAATTGACCGAGTGGCAACTGGGGCGGTTGCGTCAATTGCTGGATTCGGTCGTTCCCGCCAATCCCTTTTGGACGGGAAGGCTGAAGCAGGCGGGCCTCGATCCGGCCTCGATCCAGTCCCTTGACGATTTGCGACGCCTTCCGCTGACGTCAAAACAGGAACTCGCCGCCGATCAGGTCGCCTTTCCGCCGTATGGTCGCAATCTGACCTTTGGACCGACGGAATACTCGCGGTTGCACCAGACTTCCGGAACGACAACCGGGCAACCGCTCCGCTGGCTGGATACGCCTGCCAGTTGGAACTGGCTGCTCGATTGCTGGACGACGATTTATCGCCTGATGAAGCTGCGACCTGACGATCGGCTCTGTTTTCCGTTCTCATTCGGTCCGTTTCTGGGATTCTGGGCCGGCTTCGAAGGAGCGCTCCGGCAAGGGAATTTTTGCGTGGCCGCAGGGGGAATGAGCAGCGAGGCGCGGTTGAAGTTGATTCAAGAAAACCAGGTCACCATGCTCGGGTGCACTCCGACCTATGCTCTGCGCCTGGCAGAAGTCGCGGCCGATAAAGGAATCGACATTGCCGCCAGTTCTGTCCGGGCGATCCTGGTCGCTGGCGAACCGGGCGGGGCGATTCCCTCAGTTCGCTCAAGGATTGAATCGGCCTGGGGTGCCCGTGTGTTCGACCATTGGGGGATGACGGAAATCGGCCCCCTCGCCAGCGAGGCTGAAGACGACCCAGGAAACCTAACAGTGCTCGAGTCCGCCTGCATCGCCGAATTCCTCGATCCAATGTCCGGCCAATCGGTCGCACCCGGAACTCCGGGGGAACTGGTGATCACCAACTTGGGACGAACGGGATCACCCGTCATCCGCTATCGGACGGGGGATCTGGTGGTTGCCGACCCCGGATCGCATCCCTCGGGCCGGATTTGGACGCGACTGAAAGGGGGCATCCTGGGCCGCACCGACGACATGCTGATCGTGCGTGGCAACAACGTGTTTCCATCGAGCATCGAAGCCATCATCCGTGAATTTGCCGACATCGTTGAATTTCGAATCGTGGTCTCGCGCCAGAGAGAAATGAACCACATCAAACTGGAAGTGGAACCGAGTCCGCAATTGGTCGGGGAACAGTCCACGCTGAAGGATCGACTGGCAAAAACCATCAAGGAACGGCTGCAATTCCAGGCGGAAGTGATCCTGGTTCCCGCCGGGTCACTGCCCCGCTTCGAAATGAAGGCGAAACGCCTGGTACGCGAGTGAATCCTCTTTCCTTGGAATCCGCAACATAAGGACCGCAATATGCCCGCTTTGAATCACGTCGCCATTGTCACGGGGGGTGGAACCGGAGTCGGACAGGCGACGTGCCAGCAACTCGCGAAACTCGGCTGGGCCGTCGTGGTGAATTTCTCGCGATCGCGCGCAGACGCGGAAGCGACTGCGGCTGCCATTCTTGATGCCGGCGGCCGGGCAATCGCGGTCCAGGGGGACGTTGCCATCGATCAAGATTGCCGCAACCTTGTCGAGCGAACACTTGCCGCCTTCGGACGAGTTGATCTGCTGGTCAACTGTGCCGGGATCACCGAGTTCATCCCCTTCCCGAACCTGGACCAGGTGACCGACGAGGTCTGGGAGCGGCTGTACAAGGTCAATGTTGTCGGAGCGTTTCATTGCGCCCGTGCCGTTCGGGAACCGATGCTGGCGGCAGGCGGCGGGCAGATCATCAACGTCAGCAGCGTGGCCGCTCAACTGGCGCAGGGGAGTTCAATTCCCTACTGCTGCACGAAAGCGGCTCTGGACAACCTGACCGTCTCGCTGGCTCGAACATTCGCTCCGCAAATCCGCGTCAACGGCGTGGCACCCGGATTCATCGCGGGACGCTGGACGCAGCAGGGGCTGGGCGACCGTTACGAGGGGATCCGAAACGCCTACGCGAAATTGCTTCCGCTGGGCAAGGTCTGCACTCCGGACGACATCGCCGCCGGCATCCTGAGCCTCGTCAACGGCAGCCCGCTCGTCACGGGCCAGACACTGACCATCGACGGAGGCATGATGATCGCCGGCTTTCAAGTCAAATTCGATTAAGGTAGTTTGCAATTGGCCCGGCTATTGACGGAACACTGGTGCCCTGACGAAGGGTTTCAGGAGAAGGCGATCGTGTGCGAATTCTTGAGGGGATGGCACCGCAAGTGTGGCATCGCAACGTTGGCAATGGCGTTGGTGTTCGCCGGGGGGTGGGTGCGAAGCTTTGTCATGGAAGATTTCGTCGAATTCCCCTTCGAAGTCGAAACAGACAATTGGTCGCTTTCGGGGCTGGCAACCGAGAACCAGTCGCTGGTGTTGTATGCGGTCAGCATGGTGACGAAACCAGACCTTGAACCCGAGTCGATAGAGGTCCTGCCGGCGAGTTCTGTTCCGGCAATCTCCAACACGGAACCCGCACTTATGGCTATCGAACCGGCGAACGATTCGTCGGGTTCAGTCCCGTTGCCCGCAAAGCGCGATCCTGACGCTCCGAATCAGACCGAACCGGTGGATGCATTATCCGCAGTTTCAGGGTCAGAATGATCAGCAGATGAATGGATCGTCGTCGGGGGCAGTGGGCCAATCAGGACTAACACAACAGTCATCTCGTGTTCTTTTGGCCCACCAGCAGTGCCGATCGTGAAAATACCCTTCTGCTCCATCGTCATTCCGCTCACATTGCTCTCCGCCTGGTTGCTTCTCTGGAAGCGACGTCCGGCCTCGCATCCAGTGCCTGCAGGCATCGTTGCGTGACTCGCACCACCGGTCTCAACTGCCCATCACCGTCGTAGCCCGAAGATGTCTCCCAGAGAAAACTGCCGCGGTCGCTAACGGTCATGCGCAACTTTTGATACTTTCACGCGATCTCGCGCGGCCCCTTCGAACGACTTCACCGACACCTTCCCTCAGGATCACTGTACGTCCATGGAAACCATCGCCGGACATCTTTACGACTATCCCAAGTATTACGATTTGATTTTCGGCTCGGACTGGGCTGCCGAGTTCAAATTCTTAAAGGAGTGTTTCACCGCGTACTCTTCGCGGCCGGTGAAGCGAGTCTTTGAGCCCGCGTGTGGAACCGGGCGATTGCTGGTTCAATTCGCCAAGGAGGGATACGAAGTTGCCGGCAACGACTTGAACGAAAAGGCGATCGACTATTGCAACGAACGGCTGGAACGTCACGGGTTCAGCCCGACGGCATTTGTCGGCGACATGGCCGACTTCACCGTGAAGAAAAAATACGACGCCGCGTATAACCTGATCAACACATTCCGGCACCTCCCCACCGAAGCGATGGCCGAAGCCCACTTCAAGTGTGTGGCCGACGCCCTGAACACGGGCGGGATCTATCTGCTGGGTCTGCACCTGATCCCCAAGACTCCGCAAAAATGCACTGCCGAGACTTGGTCCGCCCGGCGTGGGCCATTGTCAGTCGTCTCCAATCTCTGGTCGATCGGCATCGATCTGAAAAAACGCGTGGAGCGAATTGGCGTCACCTACGATGTCGCAACGCCATCGCGCAAGTTCCGGATCGAAGACGAGACCGCATTTCGCACCTACAACGCCGAGCAAATGTTCGAACTCATCGCGACGGAGCCCCGGTTGCGACTGGTGGAGACGTTTGACTTCCGCCACGACATCGACTGGCCCATCGAGATCACCGCCGACACGGAAGACGTGATTTACCTGCTGAAGCGCGTGTAGGACTGGGTTGGAGTTCAGGCTTTAGCCTGGAAGTCCAGCCTAAAGGCTGAACTCCAACTGAAAGAATAATCGTCAGAACCCGCGGAATCGGTCTCCTCGGGCGCGAAGTTTCACCACGCGGATTGACAGTCCGGCCTGGACGGGTAGAATTTCTTCACCGCTCATCCTTCCTGCTCTCTTTCGCGGGCGACACGAGTGGACACACGCTAGAATTGAGGCAGGTTCCGGAGAACGCTGCTTTTGTCGCGTGCCCGTGTTCCCGCAACCCCACCTGACATTCCGCCCTGATTTCCCGCAGACCGTGGTCCGCCGGAGAAGGAGACAATCATGCTTCCACTTGCGTTTGGCCTCGGTGTATGGGAGTTGGCTCTCGTTGCCGGCATCGCGCTGCTGCTGTTCGGTGGTAGCCGATTGCCGA
>Ga0206999_10240_pt1 | contig 13114 bp, 14 predicted proteins | sample Alteio_BWMinCont_92_FD_153482 | JGI IMG/M metagenome (GOLD analysis project Ga0206999, IMG submission 153482) | Enriched cells from forest soil in Barre Woods Harvard Forest LTER site, Petersham, Massachusetts, United States -... | ecosystem: Environmental > Terrestrial > Soil > Temperate forest >...
GGACCTGCGCGGTGTGTTTCCATCGTCGGATGGGGGACTGCGGTCGCTCGACGAGGCTCGGCATGACAAATCACTCTGGCAGCGCGAGCGTGGCCCCCGATTCTTCCCGATGGATGATCTGGCCAATCTGCAGCGTCAGTTTGCCAAATCGAACGTCGAGCACCGGTACTCGGTCGCCCCCGGCGGACACACGCTCGACTATGTGCTGCGGCGCGGCGAATCGTTCACGCGCTGGTGGCAGCCGCAGGGGGGACGCTGGCTGGTGGCCGAAGGGGATGCGAAAGACAAGGCCCGCCGGGAACTGCTGGAACGCGAACCGCGCGGACCGAAATCGAAACACGCATCATTCACGAGTCACACCCACGGGAATGGGTTGCTCGTCTATCAGCCGAATATGAAACAGAGTGCCGCGGACTTTGAGGACGGCGCGTTCGACTCGCACAATGTCCGGGTGACGGATGACGGGCTGACGCTCGCGCAGCCCGGTGAAGGATGGGCGGTCTTCGAGGTGCGATCGCCGTACGTGATCGTCCCGCTGGTGGGCAAGCTGGACGATCCCAAGGACGACAAAGAGGCTTCGGTGATCGAAGTCGATGCGGCCGAGGCAACACTCGCGTGGTCGCCGGACTTCGGCGACAGTTGGATCACGCTCGAGACCAAGCAGTGGCCCGCGACGGTGGATCTGTCGGCGCAAGTTGCCGGCAGTTACGGATACCTCCTGAAGATTGGCCTGAAGGGAAAGCCCGAAACGGCGCTTGTCCGTTCCTTGAAGATCTCCACCTGGGTGCAGATTGCTCCCGCCGCCTTGCCGGGACTGAAGAGTGGCGAGAACTCGTTCGAATTGAAGACGGGCGATCATTACGGATTGCCGACTCGAGTCTTGTCGATCCAGCCGAACGCCACCGACGAGAACGCGTTCCTGCACTACCTGCTTCGCGCCCCCAAAGAGTACGACCCGGCCAGCCGATCCGAGCGGGCGAAGGGTTCCATGATTGCCCGGCTGCCATCGTTGCCGAAGTCGAAAATCGTCTGGTTTTCGGCGGGTGCCAGTTTTGGAATGCCCGTCGGTCAGGATGCGCCGCCGCCAAGCAATGCCATCGCTTTCGCCATCAACAAGCCCGTCGATTTTCGGCCGCTGTTTGTCGACGGCCATGCGGGAGTGAACCCCATCGACCGCCCGACGTCCCAGTCCCACTGGCACTACAATGTCGATCGCGAACTGAAGGTTGATCCGCCAGCCGACACCGTCTACGTGCGATACAACGCCAGCCCGGCGTTGAACTCGTACCGATTGTTCGCGCATTGCCTGGATGATCTGCCGCCAAAGCCGATGGCTCTGCGCGTCATGCATCAATGGAGCGAGGGGGGACTGCCTCGCGAGCATTCGCAGACGCTGGAACCAGGTGCCGGTCGTTATCAAATCACGGCGGGTGCCGATCCCGTCAATGTGTCGCTCGAATTGTCAGTTCCAAGCGGTCGGGATTAAGGCAGTGCCTGACTTCTGGTTTGTAATCGGTGCTACGGATGTGGAGGTAAATCATGAAAACTTCATGTGTCGTCGGCATCGTATTGACAGCGTTGGCAGGGATGGCTTTCGCCGACAACTCGAAGGACCAAGCAATCACGAAGGAACGCAAGCAGATCGAAGGAGTCTGGCGCGTAGTCGCGATCGAATTGGGCGGCAGGAAGGCGATGGAGGAAGACGCCCGGAAGATCACAGTAGTCATCGGTTCCGACGGATCATGGAACCTGAATATTGAAGACTACGAAGTCAGCCAAGGAACCAGCACCCTTGACCCCGACAAGAATCCGAAAGCCATCGACTTTAGAACCGGTGACCGTGCGGATGGCAAGGGGGAGCAATCCCTGGGAATTTACGAAGTCACGGAGAACACTCTGAAGTTTTGCGTTGCACTCTCGGGAAAGGGACGGCCCAGTGAATTCTCTTCCGTGTCTGGCAGTGAACAAATTCTGATAACGTTGGAGCGGGTGAAAGCAAAATGAAGTCCGCTTGACTTCGCACGGTCTGCGAATCAAAGTATTGGGACTCAGACATTCTGTTTGACTTACCAGATTTCAAGGAGGAATTGGTCATGGCACTTCGAGGATGCGTTGCCGGCTTGTGTCTCGTTCTGGCTCAGACAGCGTTCGCGGTTGACCCGCCGAAGAAGTTGAAAGTCCCCACGGTGACGGCTGCAAAGCAGTCCTTCGTGTCTGGCCGCAGGCAGATTGAAGCAAAGCTGCAGATGCCGGCCAAGCTCAGTTTTGCAGACCGCAAGCGGGTGACCGTCCGCGAAATTCTCGATCAGTTGCATGAGCAGCATCAACTTTCCCTGCGTTTCGACATTCCAACGCTGACCGCGATGCTCGAACTGTCGTCGTCATCTGGCGCCGCCGGGTGTCCCACCGCCCGAGCATACTACCCGTCCGTGCCGTTCTCACAAGGTTCGTTCGTGGTCGGTGTGCCCCCGCAATCAACCGGAAACTTTCCGGGGGCAAGTGGCGCTGGGGTTCCGCCGGCGACATACATGCCGTTGAGACCATTGGAAGGTTTCACTTCTCCGGTTGCGCCGACGGGATCGTATTCGGTTCCCGAACTCTCCATCGCCCAGGTGGCCGCGGTCGCGGAGGACGAAGATGACCCGTCACCAAGGGTGACCGCGCCCTCAAACGTTCCGGGGCGGGTTTCACTGCCGGAAGAATCGAAGGAAACAAAACGCCGTCGGATTCTCGAAGCACTCGATGCAATGCGACGGGCTTCCGCGCAGGAAGAATTGAAAGAAACGGAACCGCAGCCACCGGCGACCCCCAATGCCGAAGAAGCACCACCATCTGGGAAGCCGACGGACATTCAGGAAATGCTGGCGGAACTGCTCGATACCGAGATCGATGTGCAAACGCTGGATCTGTCGCGCGTCAGCATTGCCACGGCACTGCGTCAAGCCCTCGACGCCGCGCCCATCTCCGCCGAAAGCCAAATCTCCGGCCTGCCAATCCTGTTCACCAATGCGACGTTGCTCGACTACCTGGTCGAAGATGACGGATTGCTGATCACGAGCCGGATGAAGGCGCTGACGACCAAAGAGACACGGGTCTATTCCATCAAGGATTTGAGCGACCTGCCTCCCGAGCAACTCGCGAAAACCATTCGTCAATCGATCCGTCCCTGGAGCTGGCGTTCGCAGATCAACGACCTGGGGGACCAGTTGAAAGGGTCCCCGCTGCCGACCGAGACACTGACGTCACTCGTGAAGACGGGCATTCAACTGACCGGTGCCGAAGTCAGCGTCACGCCAACAGACGAGGGTTCAACCGAACCGAAGAAGATGAGCGAGGTTGAGGAAGCCCGGCAGATGGAGATGCTCGGGAACGCGCTCTCCAACGGGTTGGTGACACTGGCGCAGTCGACGCTGCTGGCCATGGAAATGTTTCACTACGCCGAACCGCCGACCGGCACGATTCAAACTCTTGGCAGCAAGCTGATCATCACCCAGTCACAAGCCGCCCACCGGGAAATCGCGGATTTGCTCAAGCAACTGGCCGATGAGTGAAAATCATCGATCATCGGAACCAGTCTCCAATAACTTCACGGGTGAACGTTTTGATACTCCGTCCTTCCGTTGCTTTGGACTGGCGATAGGGTGACCCGACGCCAAGGCACGTTTCCGAGCATCTTCAATGTAAGCGTGAATGTCGCCCTGACAGTCCGCCAGCAGCTTGTCGCGTGCCGCGTAGATTTCATCGAGAATCGGGTTACGGGGCATTCGTTGAGTCTCCCAGGAATTCGGCCGGCGTGCAAATCAGCAGCCGGGGCAGCCCGAGTTCTTCGAGCAAATCATACACGCGTGGCAGAACATGCGCATTGGCAATGTGCCGACAATTCTGCGTCAGAAGGTATTCTACGCCACCGACCGCAGCCGAGGCCACATGTAACGCATCTAATCTCGCTTTCGCGGGCATCAACGATCGCGAAATGATCTCGTCCGCGATTTGTTCGACTCGGGCATCAGGAAGCAGCACAGGAATATCGGCAAGCAATTCGAGCCGACGCATTGCGGCATCGGGATCGCCAAGTGAAGCCTCGTCAATCACGAATTGCGAAGTCACCAATGCGTAATTCGGCGCTTCATCCGCCAGCCAGCGAATCGCCTGCCTCTGAAGCAGGGCAACGGCGGGATCGCCACTGGGCCACGCGGTTGCGTGGCTTACGATTGACGTTTCGATGTAAACGGTGTCCATGGCGCGATTCTACTCTCGGGAACATTTCCGTCTACCGTCCGAATGACTTGCTGACTTTCTCTCGGTCGTCTTCGGATTTCGTCCTCATTCAATACCCATTTGGCCCGTGCATGAACCCGACGACGGCCGACATTATCGACTGGAACGAAGGTCCAATCAGGAACACAAAGCTCAGCACGAGCGTCATGAAGTAGTACAGGCGGTTGCTGTCCAGATCGAACATCAGCAAATGCAGCAGGCCGCTGACGAGTGACAGTGCCGCCAGGCAGGCAATCCCGTTGCCGTATTCGCTGACGACAAAATAACGGTAGCGACGCAACACGAATTCCGTCTGGATCGCCCGGAACTTGTCTTCGACTTCGGGTGCGCTTGGCGGGGCCGGACGCTGGGGCAACTGTGGCGGCTGGAATTGATCCTTGGTGAGTTTGGCATACTCATCCAGATCCTGCTCATAGACCGCCATCATTTTTTCGTAGTGCTTCAACTGAATGTCATAATTCTTCAGGCCGACTTCGTACTGCTTCTGTCGATCCGGAAACGACTCGCGGTTCCGCTGCTGTTCCAGTTCAATCTTCTTTTCATCCGCCGAGAAATGAATCCGGCTGAGTCCCAGGACTTCGGACCGCAGCCAGTATGTCACCACCAGCAGCACCAGAAACCCGCTCATGGCGAGCAGCTTGGCGGCAACGATGCGACGTTCCCCAGACATGGGTCAGTTCTCCGACAAGTGCGAGGCGGAATTGGAGTGTGTCGGCTCAATGAAGATCTGACCCCGGCTCCGTGCGGATTTGCGACTCAGGATTTCCACGTAACTCACAAGCCCTGATGATGCGATTGGGGTACAATTTGAAATTCTCACGACGGAACCGGGTGTTTCTCCGGTCGCTTGCCCGGCCAGAGAATCAGGTAGGCCGAGAGCAGCGTCAGTGGAATGGTCACATGACGATATTGCAAGACGAAAAACGATGTGTCCACAACGAATGTTGGAGCGACCCACTTTCGGGTTGCGTAGGCGAACCCGCAGAATTCCGTCTTTGTGTCAGCCGTCGCCAAGTTGGCCTGACAATTCCCATAGCTGAATATCGCCCCGTCAGGATTCACGAGACTTTCCGAAGTCCAGCTATTCTGCCTGCCATTTTTGCCACGCAAGCTTTTTGGCGGGTCGCCACTGGTATATTGATATCGAGACAACTCCACGACCCCATGTTCGATCGTTAACCTCCAAAAGCTGTTCCACGTTGCCAGCGTCAGTAAATCAATCCTTGATAAGCTCCTAACCCATCCTGCCATGAATAGGCACGCCATCACCAGCGCGACACATCCCGCCTTTCGTCGCCAGCCGTGGAAAAATTCACGCATCGATCTGCTCCATCGGTAAACGAACACGCCCCGGTTTATCGCCGGGGCGTTGCTCGTTTGCAATCCCAGTTCACGAAGCCATGACGGCATCGTACCGGTCTTCCATCTTCCACAGCCGGTCGGTCACCCCGGCTTGGATGGCGGGCGTCCGGCGGAACCGGCCAAGACCAAAAGGAAACCCCCTTCCTCGCACGATGAAATCCATGTATCGTGATCGATTGATGCATCCACAGTCCCGGGTACGGTCGCCATGTTTCACTCCCTGCAACAAATCCGTCGTCGCATGTTGTTGCAGGCCGGCAGTCTTTCGGCATTGGGGCTGACACTTCCTCAATTGCTGGCCGCTCAGGCGGAACGCGTGACGGCCAGAACATCCGGCTCGGCCAAAGCCTGCATCCTGCTGTACATGACCGGCGGACCCGCCCAGCACGAAACATTCGACATGAAGCCCGAGGCCAATGTTGGCTATCGCGGCGATTTCAGTCCAATCGCCACCAGCGTTCCGGGGATCGAGATCTGTGAACACCTGCCCATGCTGGCACGACAGGCCCAACATTTTGCCATCATCCGCTCGACGTATCACAATAGCGACACTCACGGCGTCGGCGTGCATTACAACCTGACCGGACTGCGCCACGCTCCTCGGGCAAGCGGCGAACCTCAGATGGATCGCCGCGATCCTCCTTGCATCGGCGGAGTCATTCGGCAGTTGCGAGGGGACAAGAATGGACTTCCTGCCTCCGTCCACCTGCCAGTCCGCATTGGCGATCAGAACAACTTTCAATGGGGCGGCCAGCACGCGGGATTCCTGGGTCCGAAGTTCGATCCGCTGATGCTGATCGACGAAAAGTGGACCCCCGGCGGGCTTCCCCCCCGGATTTGTGCCAGCGGCGGAAGTGTCGGCCAACCGGCAGTCGGCCCGGATTGACTTGCTGGCCGCCATCCAGACGAGGTTAGCGACCAGCGATTCGGCCGAGAGCAGCTATCTCCGTTATCAGCGCGAGGCGCTTGAGATCCTCGCGTCCGGATCGGCCTGGAGAGCGTTTTGCCTGGATGACGAGACCCCCGAAACAATCGCCCGCTACGGCGACAACAAATTCGGCCGTAGTTGCCTGATCGCGCGCCGACTTGTGGAAGCGGGAGTTGGCCTGGTGACCGTTCCCTGGATGTACCTGGTTTCCGTCAAGAATTTCGACACGCACAGCAATCATTTCCCACTGATGCGCGATCTTTTGCTGCCTCCCGTCGACCGGGCCTTTTCTGCCCTGCTGGAAGACCTGCATCAAAGGAACCTGTTGCCGGAGACACTGGTCGCCTGGACGGGCGAGTTCGGCAGGACTCCGAAAGTGAACGGGAGCGCGGGACGGGATCATTGGGGATCAGTCTACAGCACCGTCCTGGCGGGCGGCGGCATTCGCGGCGGGCAGGTTTATGGTCGCTCCGACAAGATCGGCGGTGTTCCCGTCGACAATCCCGTCCATGCCAGCGACTTCGTGGCGACGATCTATCACGCGCTCGGCTATGGACACGACGCAAAAGTGGTCGACATCACCGGCCGTCCGCATTTCATCGTGCAGGGGCAGCCTGTCGAGACGCTCTTCGGCTGATCGAGGTATCATGAGACTTCGCACATCCCTGTCGCTGCTGCTGACAGTAACGCTGTCTTTCCTTGATGCGGTGGCTGCCGATTTTGTCCGCCCGGCAGATGCGGGTGGTCCGCTGGTGTATGGGGTCAAGAATGGAATTGCAGTGGCGATTCATCCTTTCGGTCTGGACCACCGGGAGCGGGGTGGTCCGCGCGGGCTGATCCGGGTGGGGTATCAGCAGGACGGCAAGTACCATCTGATCAATTATATTGCGGTCGAGCCGGTCGTGGACGGGATCCAGGGGCTCTCCGAACTGGAGAAATCCGGCGACGGTCAGCGCGGCAAGCAATTTTGGGTCGGCGACAGTTTGGACGATGGAGGGGTTGGCAAGTCGGGAAACGTTGCCGGACGAATTGAAGAAACCCCGGCCGGGCAGGTGCTGAAGTTCTTCCTGCACGTCGAGCCGTTTGCCAACGGTGCCCGGCCGGTGATCGAAGTCAGCCTGTTTGAGAAGTTTCCCAACCGGGTTCGATTCAACACCTACTCGGGCCCTGGTGGAAAAAAGCAGCAACGCTGTGTCCTGACCGCCACAATGGGCAACCAATCCAGATGCCGGTTCCTCTGGCTCAGATCAGAGGCGGTGTTTGCGCCGAACCTGTACTCCGGCTATCTGGGAACCGACTTTGTCGAGAAGGGTGCGTTCCGGCTTTCCGACTTGTGGCAGACGAAGGCCGGCGACGTGGTCGCGGCGATTTCACCCGACGAATTCGAGCCACGCGAGGTCTGGCCGCTGCCAACGGATGGCTGGCACCACGACGGCCCGTGGATGGCTCAGTTCTGGATCAAACGCAAGGGGACTTACGACCAATCCCTGCATTGCCGGGTCAACGGGCGACGCGTGTACTGGGCGGGCAAGGTGCCAATCCCCGGCGGCATTGCCTACGAGAATTTTGAATTGCGAGAGGACTTCCGCCCGGGGCAGGAAGTGTGGTTTGGGTACACGACGCAGAGCCCGGCAAAGGAGTTCGATTTCAAGTACGATGCAGCCCCCACAGCGCAATCCCACCGAAAACTGCCGAAGCTGGAAGCGGCAGCCACTGCGGAGGCGGTCTCAACCGCCCGCCCACTGACCAACGGAGACTTCACGGCTGGCCTGGACGGGTGGCAAACCGAGGGCGAGGCCAAATTGTTCCAGACATTCATCCAGGAAAACACGACCGCACTCACAACCTTCGGCAGGAAAAAAGAGGCCGGGACTGGCCGGCTTTACCAGTGCTTCAAAGTCCCTGCCGATGGGACCGAGTTGAAGTTCTTGCTGCACGGCGGAGTGGATGTCCAGAAAACGTACGTCGCCTTGTGGCAGGGAGGCCAACTTTATCGGAAGATGACCGCACGGAACGACAACATGCCGTTCCGAGTCCGGTGGGACGTAACGTCGCTGCGTGGAGAAGTTGTCACCCTGGAGATCGTGGACGAAAGCACTGCACCCTGGGGTTTCATCGGTGTCCAGGAATTCTCTCTGGTCGGGAAGAAGTGAGCCGCTCAGCACCTTAGCCAGGTGCAGATGGCTCTTGGAGCTGTTGTGCCACGACATCAATTGCGTGCTTTGCCAATTCAGCCGAGCCTGCGGCGTCCAACAGATGTTCTGCCTGGACTTGGACCGATGGAGACGTATGTTCGTGTTCATGCCACTCGTAGCAGCAGCCGGCGGGTTCCAATGCGGAATTGGCGGTGTCAACCGGATCGGGCATTAAATCGGATTGCGCGTTTAGAACAATATCAACTATTGATTTCATGACGACTCCAATTCATTTCGAACCTTCAAAGCCGATGCCTGTTTTCGGCGTTGCCCAACAAACGGGGTCAGACGTGTTCGTGACCATTTCTCGTGAACATCGTCAAAGACCGCCCACATCAGAGACGGTCGACGACATTCGCTGCTCATGAACAACACTGCCGCCACCAATAGAAAAATGACAAAGGAGACTTTGCAGCAAGTCCATGTGGGCGGCGCATCGACTCCGAAACCGAAGACGCCTGACGTTAGCGCACAGATCAGTGACAGCAAGCCGATGCTGAACATGATGCATGTCTCCAGTGTGGTATGACGCAGCTTTTATTCCTGCATCGAGCACCAGGCTCTACACGGGGGGCACTCGCCGACCCGAGATCAGTGAAACGAGAAACAACACCAGAAACACAACAAACAGAACGTGCGCAACCCACGCTGCTTCTCCCGCGACACCGCCAAACCCCAGCGCCCCAGCAATCAGCGCCACCACCAAGAACGTCAATGCCCAAGACAACATGATTCGTCTCCCTCAATTTGAGATGTCGCGGATGCCGTGTCCGCGAAACCTAGTGCAACCTTCTCGTGCGGCAGAGCGCACACAGGCTTCGGCCCCGCGCTTCCAACATTCGCCATTCGGCCTGACAGTCCGTGGCCTGTTGACTGGAATCCATCGGTCGCAAATGGAATGCCATCGGGTCATTGAAAACGGGGCAGGCTGCTGCGAATTAGTCGCAAGTCTCTTGGGCTTTTGTGATTCAGCCACCGGCTTGTGACGTTAATGCACGAAGAATGCGACGTGGAAGCTGTCCCATCCATTCGATTGGTCAAGTGCCGAGCGATTCAGTCGCGTTCTGGTACGGGATTGACCAACCGAAAATGTGGCCGGGAAGAGAAGGCCACTGGTGGTGCCTTACAACGTAGGACGGATTTTCAATCCGTCCGCAAACACTGCTAACCGGACGGATTAAAAATCCGTCCTACGGTCAAAAAGTTTCTGCGGCCAGACTAAGGGGCCGCTGAATCGTTGGAGTCGGCAGTTCCGAGATCCAGCTTGGACCATTTCCTGGAGGCAAACTTCTTCACCGCGTCGGCAGTCACCGAGCCATTTTCTTTGAAGGTCAAGGATCGAAGGCCGGGCATGGCCAACAGCTTTTCAATGCTCGCATCGGTAACACCGGTCGTCCTAATTGACAGGTCCTTCAAATTTGAAAGCGTGGCGATCACATCGACCGTGGCATCCGTCATCTGGGGGACGGTCCAGATATCGAGCAATTCCAGCGACTTGAGGGCCGAAAGATGCTTGAGTCCGTTGTCGCTGACAGTGGCGAGTTCGTGCAGATAAAGACGTCGCAATTTCGGCAGATCGTCGAAGACTTCCATCGCCCGATCGTCGACGTTCGGCAGGTCGCGCAGAGTCAACCGGTTCAGGGCCATTCCCTTGAGAGCCAGCACTCCCTCGGAACCGAATCCCTGGCAGCGGAAGATTTCGAGTTGTGTCAGCTTGCCGAGCTTGGCCAGGTACTGTCCCGACTGGTCCGTGATGGCGAAATCCTGCACCAGCAGCGATTCCAGAGTCTGATTGCGACTGAGATATTCCATTCCCGCATCGGTCACCGCCGTGCTGCGATGCTTGAATGCGGTCAGCACCGGGAGATCGGCAACGACTTCCAGCGCCATGTCCCCCGCTTCCATGTTCCCTCGCAAATCGAGCGAATGCAGTTCCTGCAGCTTGGAAAGCCGCTGCGCGCCGATGTCGTTGACTTTGTTTTGAACCAGTGTCAACCGCTGCAGATGGGGCAGCCCGCTGATGATCTTGACCACGCCATTGGTCATGTTCGTGTTTGAGGACAGGTTGAGGTCCGTCAGCTCGGGAAACGATTTGACGATCATTTCCACGGTGACGTCGTTGATCACCGAGTTCGTTAGCGCCAGATCGGTCAACCCCTTCAATCCGCTCAGTTTCGCCGCCATCTCGTCATTCAGCGTTCGACAGTTGAAGATCTGCAGCTTTTCGAGATCGCTGAGTTTGCCGAACAGCGCCAAGTCATCGGCGGTCAGATTTGATCCATCTTGGATCACGATTTCCGTCAACACGTCGCCCTCGGCGAGCGTGTACTTCGCGCCCAATGCGTCAATGCGTGCCCTGGCAGCCTTGACGTTACTTGCCTTGGTGGCATTGGCATCGCTGGCATCGGCGGTGGCTGTGATCGGACGGGTTGATTCAGGATGCGCCCCGGCCTTTGCATCTTTGGCGGGGGAAGTCGAACTTCCGCCAGTGGCGCCGGCCCCTTGAGGCTTTTCTTGAGGTTTGGCGCACCCCACACAGAGCAAACTCAGGGCGACGCAGGCAACGATGCCGCGCGACCAACGCAAACTCACCATGATTCTCGCCTCGGTACGTCACAGCTTCGTGCGGCGAATCCGTTGGAGTTCAGGCTTTAGCCTGTTCCCCTCAGGCTAAAGCCTGAACTCCAACGGTCCGCGTGCAATTTGGGAATGTCAGCCAAAGAGTCGGGGGCACGCGAGCCGCGTGCCCCCGCGTCAACAGATTCACGAATCGAGCTTGTGGCCTTCGGCGTAGACCGGCTTGATCAGGTCGGCAACTCGCGGCGTCTTGAGTGCCGCGAGGTTGGTGACCTTGAGGGCCTTGGCGTCCCATTCGACCTTTTCGCCCCATTCGCCCATCGCGCCATTCGCTCCGCCATTGGCGGCAGCCCATACGGCGAGGTTCCCCAGCAGGATGGTTTCTGTCAGCGGGCCCGCCCGGTCGATGAAGTTCGACTTGCAGATCTTCGGATCTCCGGCTCGCTTCGCCCGGAACAACTCGTACATGTTGTTCAGGTCGTTGTTCCCCTTGTCCTCGGCCTTTTCGAAATCAACCTTGCCCTTGGAAACACCCTTCAGCTCGTAGACGCCGCAGTAGTCGTCGGAACTGTAGAAGGCACCCTTTTCGCCGACGATCAGCACGCCGCTGTCCGAGACCTTCGTGATCCCTTGCTTCTCGAAGACTTCCATCGGCGGCTTGTTCCCCAGGCGGTCATACCACCAGAAGGGGATCGCTGGCCGTTCCGCAGTCTCGGGAAACTCGAACTTGATGATCGAACTGGCCGGGAAGCTGTCGAAGTCGTGTCCCGAGGACTTGGCGACGACGGAGATCGGATCGCGCAGTCCGCACGAGGCGAACGGCACGGTCAACTGATGACAGGCCATGTCACCCAGGGCTCCGGTCCCGAAGTCCCACCAGCCGCGATGCTGGAACGTGTGATAGATGCCGGGCCAGAATTCTCGCGGCGGGGCCACTCCCAGCCAGCACTTCCAATCGACGCGTTCCAGCGCCTTCGCAATTTCTTCCTTCTTCTTCGCGATCAGCTTTTCGGCGTTTTCCGCATCGTCTTTCATCGCTTGAGCGGCGAATTTTTCCATGGTCATGCGGCGGCCGGGACCTTGTGCCCAGACTGGCCGGTTCGACCAGGCGTACACTTCCTTCAACGTTCCCAGCACGCCCGACTTGATCTGGGCGATCGCTTCGCGCGACGAATCGAGCGCGGTTCCCTGGTTGCCCATCTGCGTGCAGACGCCGGTTTCGTTCGCGACATGGGCCAGCAACCGGGCTTCGTAAATGGTCCGCGTCAGCGGCTTCTGTGTGTAGCAACTGGCCCCCAGCCGCATGGCCGCCAGCGTGATCGGACCGTGCATGTGGTCGGGTGTGCTGACCGTGGCAATGTCAATCTTCTTGCCGTGCTTTTCCAGCAATTCGCGGTAGTCGGTGAATTTTTCGGCGTTCTCGAACCCTTTGGATTTCCCCTTGCCTTCGAGGGTGTTTCGATCGACATCACAGATGGCGATGACGTTGCCGAACGTCGCGGCATTGCTCGAATCGCTGCCCCCTTTGCCCCCCACTCCAAAGCTGGCGACGTTCAGTTGCTCGTTCGCCGAGCGTTCCTGACCACGCAGATCGAGGGCCCCCCCGACGAACAGCGCGGCTGAGATCGCCGATGTATTTTTGATGAACTCACGACGCGACGATTTTCGACTCATACGTCTCTCCTGGCGGCATTTCTGGGATGCGGCAAATCTGTGATGAGGTTTAACCCGTGGTCGGCAGCCGGTCTGCCCAACGGAGAAATCCTAATCATCC
>Ga0206999_10241_pt1 | contig 13064 bp, 9 predicted proteins | sample Alteio_BWMinCont_92_FD_153482 | JGI IMG/M metagenome (GOLD analysis project Ga0206999, IMG submission 153482) | Enriched cells from forest soil in Barre Woods Harvard Forest LTER site, Petersham, Massachusetts, United States -... | ecosystem: Environmental > Terrestrial > Soil > Temperate forest >...
GTCACCGTCAACCTGGCCATGAAGGCAATCACGCGCCGCGAAAGGGCCGTCGATGTACCCGTCATTGCAACAATCGCGACACGTTTTTCAACGCCAACAAGTCGCCGCTTCATGGAAGCAGTTTTCCTTCCGGGCACACGACCGCCGTGTTCACTGTAGTTAAAGTGGTCGCGAAACCGCTGCCAGAGACATCGCTGGCTGCCCTGGGCGGCCTGCAGCATGGCCGCGGTGATCAGCGCCTCGCGCATCACGACCTCGGCCCACTGGATGTTTTTCCGGGTGGGGTTTTGGGATATTCGATTGCGAAGTATCAAACCCTGAGCCCACGCTGAATCGCTTAAGGGTCGGCTGCCCACCCGTGCCGCGTCTCTGCTTTTGCGGCCAGGGCGGGATGGAACCGAAGTCCTCAGTGAACCTTCGCGTTGCCCGCGCTCATTTTTGTAAACCACTCATCGAACCGCTCGTCCAGATCGATCAGGTTCGAATTCTCGGTCTCGCCATAGGTCGACTCGATCGAACGCACATCCTCCGCCATCAGGTTCAAGGCCACATGCACGTGGTCGGAGAAGGCCATGATTCGGGTAAGAGAATTCAACAAACCGCGCTGCGCCGTGTCGGTCATCGACACGGAATTCTGGAAATGCGTGGCGTCCAGGACCAGCGCATTGAAGGCATCGTGCAAGGCCTGGTACTTCTCGCTCAAGGAAGTGGCGATTTCGACGGGTCGAGCGGCCATTTGGATCTTCTCCTATATATTGGCTCAGTCTATGAATTACCCAAAGGGGATGATGTGATTTGAATCACGATTGCTCGCGCGGACAATCCCACTTTAGCGGCAATCCCAATCCACCCCGTAACTCTCCGGGACGTTAGAATAACTCGATGCTGGATTATGAGATTTCGCCTGCTGAAGCCGCCGCTCTGCTGATGGAGAAACAGGCTCGCTTCGTCGATGTTCGCGAGCCGTGGGAATTTGCGGCGGCGCAGATCCAGGGCAGCGTGCTGATGCCCATGGGCGAGGTGCCGGCGCGCGCCCACCAGGAACTCGATTCTGACGAGCGGCTGGTGATCCTGTGCCATCATGGGCAGCGCTCTCTTCATGTCACTGCATGGCTGCGCAACCAGGGGTTCGAGCAGACACAGTCGCTGCGCGGCGGGATTGATGCGTGGGCATTGCAGGTGGATGCGAGCGTGGGGCGGTATTAGGCCGGGTGCCTGGGCATGGTGATGACATCCCACCCAAACAGAGCATGGGCGGGGCACCCCTGGATGGCGCATCCCGCACCGCGGCAATGGGGCCCGTTGGCCTATACTCGTCACTGTTCAAAAACTGTGTTATGAAGGAGTCTTTCCGATGTCTTCTTCCGCTGTTGCGTATGCCCAGGAGAACCATCCGCGTTTTCTGTCCGAATTGAAAGACCTGCTGCGCATCCCCTCTATCTCCACTCTGCCGGAGCACGCGGGCGACTGCCGCCGCGCGGCTGAAACGCTGGTGTCGGAGCTGAAACGAATCGGCATGGAGAACGCGCGCATCGTTGAGACCAAGGGGCACCCGCTGGTGTATGCAGACTGGCTCCACGCCCCGGGCAAGCCGACCGCGCTGTGCTACGGCCACTACGATGTGCAGCCGCCCGATCCGCTGGACGAGTGGCACACGCCGCCCTTCGAGCCGACGGAGCGTAACGGCAATCTATACGCCCGCGGCGCAGTGGACGACAAGGGCCAGATGTACATGCACGTGAAAGCGTTCGAATCGCTGCTGGCGACCACCGGCAAGCTGCCGCTCAATGTGCGGGTGCTGCTGGAAGGTGAGGAGGAGGTGGGAGGGGAGGGAATCGCCGCCTACGTGGCCTCGAAGCCGCCCGAGTTGAAGTCCGACTTTGCGCTCGTCTCGGACACGGAACTGTTCGCGCCCGGCCTGCCCACGCTCTGTGTCGGGTTGCGCGGCATGATCTACACGGAACTCGAGGTGAGAGGCGCGAAAACCGATCTGCACTCGGGCATGTACGGTGGAGCCGCGCCCAATCCATTTGTTTCCCTGGCGCACATCATCGCCAGGCTGAAGGACGAACACGGGCACATCCTGATCCCGGGGTTTTATGACGACGTGGTCCCGCCCAGCAAGGAAGAGCTTGCGGCCTGGAAGAGCCTTCCCTTTGACGAGGAGGAGTATCGGGAGAACGAAGTGGGGGCGAAGACGCTGGTAGGCGAGGACGGGTACAGCGTGCTGGAGCGAACCTGGGCGCGGCCCACGGTCGATGTTCATGGTATCCCCGGCGGGTTTACGGGCGCGGGCGCCAAGACCGTGATCCCCGCCAAGGCGACGGCGAAGGTGTCGATGCGGCTGGTACCGAACATGACGCCGGCCAAAGCGTTCCAGCAATACAAGAGCTACGTGGAAAAGATCGCGCCGAGGGGCGTGGATGTCGCCGTGCGGCTGATTCACTCCGGCGATCCATGCCTGATCCCGGTGAACAATCCGTACATCCAGGCAGCCACGCGTGCGCTGCACGAAGTGTGGGGGAAGGACACGGTGTTCATCCGTTCCGGGGGATCGATCCCGATTGTGGGCGACTTTGACCGCCACCTGGGTCTGCCCAGCGTGATGATGGGCTTTGGGCTGCCCGACGACAATCTGCACGCACCCAACGAGAAATTCCATCTGAAGAACTTTGAGCTGGGAATCAAGTCCATCATCAGGTTCCTTGAGGAAGCGGGGAGGGGGTAGGGAACAGGGAATAGGGAGTAGGCAGAGGGGATTGGCGGGTGAACTCTGAGAACCATGTGGCGGATGCTGCGGCGGGGTTTGTGCTGGCAGGCGGACGGTCCAGCCGCATGGGGAGAGATAAAGCATTCGTCGAGTTCGAGGGGCGGCTGCTGGTCGAGCGGGCAATCGCGATTCTGAAAGGCGCCGCTCTTCCGGTTCACATGGCGGGAGTGCGTCTTGAATCCGCGTCTCGCCTGGAGGCATATGCGCCGGTGGTTCCCGATGAGGCCGCAGGGAAAGGGCCACTGGCGGGAGTCTGCGCGGGGCTGAGAGCGACGGGGGCCGAATATACCGTCTTCCTGCCCGTCGATGTTCCTCTCCTGCCGTCATCGCTGATCATCTACCTCCTCTGGCACGCACGGGTTACGAAGGTCGCGGTTACGCTGGCGTCGGCCAACGGCGATGCCCAGACGTTTCCAGCCGTGCTTGCCCGGGAGACTCTTCCTGTTTTGGAGCAGAGGCTGCGCCGCGGCGAACTGGGCTGCCTGGCGGCGTTCCATGCCGCGGCGGCCGAAGTCGGGGGAAGGATTTCGGTGATTCCGGTCGAAAGGCTTGTGCAATCGGGCCGGGTGGCTCATCCGGATGCGCTCCCCGCGGCGCGCTGGTTCCTGAATGTCAATACGGAGGCGGAGCTCCGCCTGGCGTTGTCTCTCCGGCAGAGTCGCGTAAGCTGATCACAGGCATGCTCGATCCCCTTCCCAATTCCAATCCCGCGCCTTCTGATCCGGAACCGTTTGAGGAGGAAATCGTGGAAGAGCAGCAGGTGGTGCAGGCCAGCCATCCGCCCGAACCGGTGATCGTCTTCCGCGATGTCTCGATTTCATTTGACGGCAGATCGGTGCTGGAAAACGTCAGCTTCCAGGTGGAGCGCGGCCAGACGCTGTGCATCCTGGGGCGCAGCGGTGTGGGTAAATCGGTTTCCCTGCGCATGTTGATGGGATTCCTCAGGCCGGATTCGGGCTCGATCCGGGTGAATGGACAGGAGATTACGGAGCTGAACGAAGACGGCATGCAGCCCATCCGCAAGCGGGTCACGATGGTGTTTCAGAATGGCGCCCTCTTCGATTCACTCAGCGTGCGCGAAAATGTGGCCTTTCCGTTGCGCGAGCGCGGGGAACTCGAGGAAGAGCAGGTGCTGCAGATCGTCGATCGGCTGCTGAAGCTGGTGGGCGCCGACGATGTGCAGGATTTACTGCCCGCGAGCCTGTCCACGGGGAGGCGGCGTGCGGTGGCGATCGCGCGCGCGCTGGCGGCGCAGCCCGACGTGGTGCTCTACGACGAGCCCACCACGATGGTGGATCCGATCATCGCCCGCCGGCTGGGCGGCATCATCCAGCGGCTCAAGCACCAGCTGGGATTCACCAGCATCGTGGTGACCCACGACATGCGTTTTGCGGAGCGGCTGGCAGATCTGGTACTTTTCCTGCACATGGGCGGTGCGCAGTTTTTCGGTCCGCTCAAGGGTTTCGTAGAGTCGCGAGACCCCGATATCCAGCAATTTTTGACCCTGGATGCTTACAGGTTACCTAAGGAATAAACCCCATTCATCGCGCGATAATGGGTTCTGTATTAAGATCGTCTTGCCACGACTGGGAAGGGGAAAAGCGGCCTGAACCGAAAGCACGCAATTCCCTTTTTAAACAATGCTCTACGGGGCGCAAGTTTTGCTATACTCTGTGTAATCAAAACGCGGCTTGGCGGCGTCTGACATAAACGCAGCCGTCAGACACTGTAAGTTCCTTCCTTGATCTGGGTCGTCAGTCCAAACTTAATGCGAGTTTGTGGAGAACGTTTTTCACTTGTCCTCGGAGTCCCCGGTTCGATGTTCGTAGACGGACTGCCACGTTGACTCAATCTGAGAACGCTTGAACTGTAGAAGTAATCATCCTCAGGACTGCAGTCCTGCCCTGCGGTCCGCACTCTCACTTTCCCGTACGGATACAGCAATCGGGCCTACAAGCCAGTTCCGTTGCACCCGCGATGAAACATCGTGTGGATAGCGGACATTCAGGAATAAAGGCAATAGAACGCTTGGGGCCTGCGGAAAAGCATATGGCGACATCCGAATACTGGCAAAGAGTTACTGCCTCGGTTTCTTCATCTGAATGGGCCAACGCCGCCAAGCGGAGGGCTTCGCGCGGAACGTCGAAGTTCTGGATGGTGCTGGACGCTTTGACGGTCTTTGGCGCGGCTGGTCTTGCCACTCTTTATGAGTTCAAGATGAGTCCGATCGTCGAGGTGAGGAGTTTCTGGCGGGGAACGCTGATCCACGGCCGCTCGATGGGAATCCTGCTGACGCTGATGTTGGGGTTTATCGTCTCCCTGATCGTCATCAGCCGGCGACTGCACCTGTATTCTCCGGCGCGGCTGGGCGGGTATCTGCATGAGCAAAGGCTCACCGCGCAGGCCTGCTTCACTGCGGGGCTTCTGCTCACCGGAACTCTCTATCTCGTCCATGCCGACGATATCCCCCGGCGGATCGTGCTGGTGACGTGGGCCCTGGTCCTGGTGTCGCTCAGCATTCGCCGCCTGGCTTATCGGGTTATGTTGTATCGGCGGTTCGAACGCGGGCTGGGCGCGCGCAACGTTCTCATCGTCGGTACGGGACCGGAAGCGCATGCCCTGCGGCATCACATCGAGAGAGTTCGCCACCTGGGCTATTCCTTCAAAGGCTACATCGACACACACGGTTCCGGGCCGCGTCTGGCTTCGGCTTCGGGGGACGTGGTCGGCACCCTGGACACCTTGTTTACCCTGGCGCGCAAGCAGTTCGTGGATGAGATCTTCTTCACCTCGCCCTGCGAGCGGGGGATTGTGCAGGACGTCCTGGAGAAAGCCCGGGCCGCGGGAGTAGACCTGCGCGTGGTGCCCGACATGTACGACGGCCTGGCCTGGAACAGCCCCATCGAGTATATCGGGCAATTTCCCACCATCCCGCTGCACCGCGGCCACGTTCCGGAAATGGCCCTGGTGTTCAAGCGGACATTGGACATCGTTTTCTCGGTGCTGCTGCTGTTCCTGCTTGCGCCGCTGATGCTGGCTGTTGCGATCGCCATCAAGCTGGATTCCCCCGGTCCGGTCCTGTACTCGTCGGAGCGCCTGGGCAAGAAGGGCCGGGTGTTCAAATGCAAAAAGTTTCGCACCATGGTGCGCGATGCGGACCTGAAACGCGCCGACGTCATGCACATGAACGAGCGCGACGGCGTGCTGTTCAAAATCAGCAACGATCCGCGCATCACCAAGCTGGGCCGCTTCCTGCGCAAGTATTCCCTGGACGAACTACCCCAGTTCTGGAATGTTCTGCGCGGTGACATGAGCGTGGTGGGTCCGCGGCCGCCGATCGCCAGCGAAGTGCGGCAGTACAAGCTGAGTCACCTGCGCCGGCTGGATGTAACGCCCGGAATCACCGGACTGTGGCAAGTGCAGGGACGGAAGGATCCGTCCTTCGACAGCTACATTTCCCTCGACGTCGCCTATATCGAAAGCTGGAGCCTGTGGCTGGACCTCAAGATCATCCTGCGCACGATCGCGGTGGTGTTCGAGGGAACGGGCACGTAAAACAGGGGTCAGGGTTCAGGGGTCAGGGATCAGGGATCAGCTTCAGAGCGTCAGATTAAACTGAATACGTGAATATCGCGCTAGCGCAGATCAACCCGACGGTCGGCGATTTCAGCGGCAACCTGGAAAAGATCGTCTCCATGAGCCGGCGCGCCGCGGAACAGGGCGCGCGGCTGGCGGTGTTTTCCGAACTTGCGATCTGCGGGTATCCTCCGGCTGATTTTCTTCAGAAGCCAAGCTTTCTTGAGCGCTGCCGGACGGCGGTGGACGAACTGGCCTGCGCCACGCGCGAACTGAAAACGGCGGTTCTGGCCGGTGTGGCGCTGGCAGCGCCGGCCGGTTCGGGAAAGCCGGCGGTGAATGCGGCGGTGCTGATCGATAGCGGCCGCATCGTGCTGGAACAGCACAAGCGCCTGCTGCCGTTTTACGACGTTTTCGATGAGCAGCGGTACTTCTGCCCGGCGCGCTCGCAGCAGGTGATCGAACTGGACGGCGTGCGGCTGGCGATCACCATTTGCGAGGATGCGTGGAATGACAAGGGCTTCTGGCCGCGGCGCCTCTACTCCATCGACCCGATGGAGGAGATCATGGCGCAGCGTCCGGCGATGCACATAAACCTGTCATCGTCGCCATTCTGGCATTCGAAACGCGAACTGCGCCGCCAAATGCTGGCGTCCATCGCCCGCAGGGACGGCATCCCCGTGCTGATGTCGAACCAGGTGGGCGGCGACGACAGCCTGATCTTCGACGGGTCGTCGCTGGCCCTGAACGCGCGCGGCGAACTGATCGCGCAGGCAGCGTCGTTCGCGGAGGACCTGGTGATTGTCGATCCGTGCCACGCTCCCTCCATCGCGGAGCCGGTTGCGGACGATACCGAGGCGGCGTACCGGGCATTGGTTCTGGGCACCCGCGATTACGTGCACAAATGCGGGTTTCGCAAGGCCATCGTGGCATTGAGCGGCGGCATTGACTCGGCTCTGGTGGCGGCGATTGCCACCGAGGCGCTGGGCGCGGAGAATGTCCTGGGAGTCGGCATGCCCAGCCCTTATTCGTCGCAGGGCTCCATTGACGACAGCCGCCGACTGGCCGCCAACCTGGGCATTCGTTTCGAATTGATCTCCATCACCGAGCTGTTCCGCGGATTCACGCACGCGCTGGAGCCTTTGTTTTCGGGCAGAGCCGAGGACATCACCGAGGAGAACATCCAGCCGCGTATCCGCGCCACCCTGCTGATGGCGCTTTCCAATAAGCTGGGCGCGCTGGTGCTGTCGACGGGCAACAAATCCGAGATGGCCGTCGGGTATTGCACTTTGTACGGCGACATGGTGGGCGCGCTGGCGGTGATCGGCGACCTGGTAAAGACCAGGGTTTACGCCGTAAGCCGCTGGCTGAATCGCGATAAGGAGGTCATTCCTCCGGCGATCCTGGAAAAGCCGCCTTCGGCGGAGCTGCGGCCGGGGCAGATGGATACCGATTCGCTGCCGCCCTACGAGGTGCTCGACCCGATTCTGGAGGCCTATGTGGAGCGTTACGAGACACCCGAACGCATCGCTTCGGCTCATGGATATCCGCTGGATCTCGTCCGGCAGGTCGTGCGCCTGGTGGAGCGTTCGGAATACAAGCGCCAGCAGGCGGCTCCGGTGCTGAAAGTCACGTCGAAGTCGTTCGGCACGGGCCGCCGTTTTCCCATTGCGGTGAAAGTGCAGGTATAGGGACTGAGGGACCGGGACGAGCCTCCCATCCCGCCCAAGCGGAGCCTGGACGAGGCAACAGGCGGGATTGGCTTTCTGGATTGCGGCGAGAGATAATGGAAGGCAACCGCGAACAGCGTGTTTCAAGAGCAGTTTTGCCGGCCGGAGCGCGCTTCGGCCAGGCGCAGGCTTCCCCGGGCCGGAACTGAAGAAGCACGCTCCAAGAAGGAGAACCCGTTTGACCCGTCATTTCCGCCTCTTTGCCGGCCTATCTGCGCTGGCTGTCCTTGCGTTCCCCCCCGTCCCGTCTTTCTCTCAGCAACAGGTTCCTCCGGCGCCCGCGCAGACCCAGGCGGCGCCGGCGCAAGAACCGTCCGCGCCCACGCCTGCCGGACCGCCCGTATTCCCCAAGCCTGATCCTGCCAATTTCACCGCTTCGTCGCCGACGCCCGAAACCGTAAACGCCTTTCTCGAACAGAATTGGGGCTACGACGACAGCCGCATGTGGCAGGTGGAGGCCATTCTGAAGACGCCCGCCGAGGGTGTCAGCAAGGTGATTGTCTTCGCCGGGGACAAGGCCGGCAAAACGAAGTCCCAGGAATTCCAGTTTTATGCGTTGCCCGACGGCAAGCACATCATTGCGGGCGACCAGGTTCTGGTCTTCGGCGCTCATCCCTTCACGGACCTGCGCGGCCTGCTGCAGCAGCAGGCCAACGGCCCCTACAGGGGCTCGGACTCCAAGGACCTCGAGTTGGTGGAATTTGCCGACTTCCAGTGCCCGCACTGCAAAGAAGCGCAGGCCAACATGGAGAAGCTGGCGACGGACTTCCCCAAGGCGAGGATCGTGTTTCAGAATTTTCCGCTTGCCCAACACCCCGAAGCCAAGCACGCAGCCAGCTATGGCCTGTGCGTCGCCAAGCTGGGCGGCAGCACCGCGTTCTTTCAGTTCGCCGCCGCGGTGTTTGACGGCCAGGATGGATTGAACACTGCGGACGGGGCCACGCTGACGTTGAACAGCGCGGTGACCAAGGCGGGCCTGGATCCGGAAAAGGTTTCTGCCTGTGCGGCGACACCGGAGACTGCCAAGGACATCAAGTCGGCGGTGAAGCTGGCCGAGGACTCCGACATCTACTCGACGCCAACGCTGGTGGTCAACGGCCGCCAACTGCCGGTGAATCAGCTTTCCTACGATGTGCTGAAGCAGATTATTCTTTACCAGGCCAAGCTGGATGGAGTGACGGCACAGTAACCCGCTGAAACAGGAAACCAAGCGCCTTCGGCTCCGCCGCCCTGTATCAGAGCGGCGAAGCTTCGGGCGCTTTTTTGTTTTTTGCCTGAGTACCCCCGCGATCGCGCGCCATCACTGGACTGCACAAATGCGTAAATGGACGGCTGTCGGCTTACAAGTGCCGGATATAGTGCTTGCATCTCGAACAACAATGCAATTTCGTCCATCCGCCTCTACGAAATCATCTTACGCATGGTTCGCAGCTGTCGCGCCTTGCAAAAGCTTGAGGTTCGAGATGTCAAGAAATGTGACGACAGCACCGACGAGCGCGCCGGCCTTGTTCATGGGATAAGACCAATATTCGACGGGGAAGCTGGTTCCGTCGTGGCGCCACATCACTTCGTCCGCGACGTGGGTCCCCTCTCCTTTGCGGATCGCGACATATATCTGACATTGTTCATTTGGGTACGGACTACGGTCGGCGTGGGAGTGGTGCACAAGCGCGTGCATATTTTTGCCAAGTAAATCTTCGCTCTTTGTGTAGCCAAGGAGACGCAAACAGGAGGGATTGCAGAACGTGCAATCCCCGTTCATATCGATTCCATAGATCGCTTCGGCTGTGGAGTTGAGCAAGAGCAAGTATTTCTCTTCGCTCTCACGAAGAGACTCTTCAACCTTCTTGATGTCGGTAATATCGATCCCAATGCCGGTCATGTGGCCCGAGCGATCAGGCATAACGACCCCGCACGCGTCGATCCAACAAGTGGTGCCGTCCGGGCGGACGACTCGATATTGGGCTGCATACCTTTCCTTTCTGCCCGCCCGCACGTCTTGTATCGCATGCTCGACTTTCTGCAGGTCGTCCGGGTGAATTCTGACCGTTGCATCTTCCACGTGGCCTGAAAATGTGCCTCGCGCGAATCCCCACTGGCGGCAGGTCTCCTCGGACCAGAGCACGGTGTTTGTTCGCAGGTCCCAATCCCACAACCCGAGGCCCAGGCCCGCCTCCTGGGCCAACTCGATTCGCTTCTGCCAATCGAGATTGGCCCGGATCATTCGATTCCGTTCCGTCATGTCGCGCAGGACGCACGCTGCTCCGGTTACGCCCCCGGATACCTCAATGGGAATGTAGGTGATCTGCATTTCTCGCAAGCCAAGATCGGGATAGGTAATATTCAATTCGTAATTGACGACCTTACCCTTGAAGCATTCATCCAGCTTCCCCTTTACCACCTTCTCAAAGATTTCCTCACCTGAGAAATCAGAAAGCAAACTCCCCAGGAGTTTTTCTCTTGTAGTTGCTCGATAATTCAAGAATGCACGATTGGCAAGAACGTAGCGATATTCCCGATCAATCACCACGATCATCTCTTCCAAGCCTTCCACGACGCGCTCGTATTGCCGCAGCTTCTCATCAGCCTGTTTGCGCGCGGTGAAGTCCAGCACCGCCACCGATACACCCACCACCTCACCGGCCTCGTCGCGCGCCGGTTGATAAGAGACGAGAGAGGTCATTGCGCCATTTTCCCTGGTAGCGGGCACATCGACCTCAAAGCCAGCAATGGCTTCGCCTTGCAGAGCTCGACGAATGTAGGGCTCAAATTTCGGATACAGATGGGGCACCATCTCCTGGGCTGTTCTGCCCAGGTACTCCTCGACCGAGCGTCCTCCCATCTCCGCCAGTTGCCGGTTTAGGTTTACATAGCGCAAGCCGCGGTCGAGAAAACCAAGCCCTACCGGGGCCCCATCGTAGACCGCTTGCAGTTGCGCCAGTTTCTGCGCCGGCAGCCCTTCCATGCCGCCAATCGACAGGTTCTTCCACGGGAACGCGATACCGGTGGCAACCTTGTGCTGGGGAGCAGATAGAACGGTGGAAAGGCTTTCCGCCGGTTCCGGCTGTCCGAAGAGCCAGCCCTGCCCAGTGTCGCATCCCAGCCACAGCAGCATCTCAGCCTGCTCGCGGGATTCCACGCCTTCGGCCACGGTCGTGAGCCCGAGGCTCTGCCCCAGCCCAACAACGGCGGCGACAATCTTGCGGCTGTCGCGCTTCTGCACCATGGAACTGACAAAACTCTTGTCCACTTTCAACTCGTCGAAGGGCAGAGATTGCAGGTGGCGCAGGCTGGAATAGCCGGTGCCGAAATCGTCCAGGGTAAGCTTACAGCCCAACTCTTTTAACTCCTCTGCAATCAGACGTGCCTGCGCCGGATTGTCGGTCATGGCGCTCTCTGTAATCTCGACCATGACCCGCTCGAGAGAAAATCCAGTTAGCCTCGCGACCTCTTCGAATTGTTTTGCCAAGCTGCGGTCGCGCAACTGGATGGGGGGGATGTTGACGGAGAGCTGCAGCGCGCCGGGCAATGGCAGCGCCGAACTAAAGGCCTTCACGAGGATCTGGTATGTCAGCTCGTGAATCCATCCATCCCGCTCTGCCAGCGGGATGAAATCATCGGGCAGGATTATCCCCTTGGTCGCATGGCTCCACCGTGCGAGAACCTCAAAGCCCGTAAGCTTGCCGCTGCGAAGATGAACCTGAGGCTGGAAGTAAGGGAGGAACTCCCCGTTCTCCAGCGCCCGGTTTACCTCCGCCAGATCGATGGCCATAAGGGGATACTATGCTTAAAGACCGCTCAGGTGCCCGCAGGATTGGCGGAGGTCGGCGGGAAGGGCCCGTCACTCGGGATGATAGCCTTTTCTTCCACGCAAAGAACTGCGCACTCCTCTGATTCCCCCTCAATGCAGAATGCCGCTGCACTCTGCCCGCTCAGGGCCTGCTCCGCAACCAGTCCCCGCCACTTCGTCCATGCCTCTGTCTTGCGCTGTCGCATCCCTCAAGAGTGCGGCACCCTTCTGCCCGAGACAAGATGGGGGTCTACGTACCGCTCACGATATAGTGCATCGCGGCCGCCCGTTCTAATTGCTTGGCTGCCGTTCTAGTCTGATGAAGCGTCAGGGCTTTCCTTAGCGAAAATCTGGCAGAGTTCCGCATAGGGGGTTCTCGACCGGAACACGAAACTTCCCGGGCTTTGCCTCAATGCGTTCATTGGGGCATCTCATCAGTTGTCCGATAGCTTTTCGATGTGATCGATCACGAAGGTATCAACCGGGGCATTCTGCTTGACCAGCTTCAGGCCGACCTGCTTTTCTAGAGCGCCAGGTAGCGGCGGTAGACCAATCGTCTCTGAGGAATCAGCATTCGTTTCCGCGCTGTCGGGTCCGAAGTCGAGCACTGCATCGTAGCGCCCTGCAAGCCCGGTCTTATCAACTACGGACAGTGGCAGCCCCAAGCCCAATGCGTCCGCGATCTGCTGCATCGTCACATTGAGCAACTCTAGACGGTGCTCGCCGCCATGGCTCAGCTCACGACCAAAAACGCCACATCGTGCAGGGACCGCCTCATACGATGGATTCGCATTTGGAAACTTGTTCTCGTCTATCTGGGATGAGGAAAGCGTGCAGGACGCGCCTTCAGGATGCGGTTTAAGTCCCAATCCCTGCTTCGCCATCACAAGTGCGTAAACCTGTCCCTCGCGTTTCTCTATATGAGCCGCGAGCTGAAAACGATCTTCGAGCATCGAACGCACCATTTGGCGCACATCGTCGCGGCTCGGATTGCCTTCGGCACGGGCATCGACGGTAAACCAGCTTTCTTGAGCCCACTTTGGCAGCGCCTCCCGCGCTTGACGCCTGGTTTGTGAACTGCGAAGGTCGTACGCGAAGTTGATCAACCACGGGAGCTGTACATTCCAAGAAAACAGACCACCTGGTGGAGGCGCTGCGTTACCAGCCGGGTTCAGGAAGTCCGCTCCCTTGAGAGACA
>Ga0206999_10242_pt1 | contig 13053 bp, 10 predicted proteins | sample Alteio_BWMinCont_92_FD_153482 | JGI IMG/M metagenome (GOLD analysis project Ga0206999, IMG submission 153482) | Enriched cells from forest soil in Barre Woods Harvard Forest LTER site, Petersham, Massachusetts, United States -... | ecosystem: Environmental > Terrestrial > Soil > Temperate forest >...
TGGCGCCGGTCTTGATTGGGGGAACGACCGTTCGTAATGCTACGCTGCACAACCTGGATGAGATCGAGCGCCTGGGCGTGAAGATCGGCGACTGGGTGCAGGTCGAGCGCGGCGGCGATGTGATCCCCAAGATTGCGAAGGTGGTGGAGGATGACGATAAGGGTCATCCGCGCGGGACGCGAGAGTTTGTGATGCCGGAAAACTGCCCGGTGTGCGGCACGAAGGTGGTTCGTACCCAAGGCGAGGTCGATTATCGCTGCGTCAATGCCAACTGTCCGGCCAAGCTGCGGGAGACGATTTTGCACTTTGCATCGCGAGGGGTGATGAATATCGACGGCATGGGCGACGCGCTGGTCACGCAGCTGACCGAGCGCGGGCTGGTGAAGAATGTTGCTGATATTTATAAGCTGACGAAAGACGACCTGCTGAGCCTGGAACGAATGGGCGACAAGTCGGCGCAGAACATTCTCGATGAGATAAAGGAATCGAAAGAGTTGCCGCTGGAGCGCGTGATCTACGGACTCGGCATCCGCTTTGTCGGGGCGCGCACCGCGCAGTTTCTTGCGGAGCATTTTGGATCGATGGAGGCGCTCGCAAGCGCGGGGATCGAAGAGTTGCAGAATGTGAATGAAGTCGGGCCACGCATCGCCGAGAGCATCGCGGAGTTCTTCAGCATCGCGGCTAACCGCAAACTGGTCGAGCGGTTGGGCGAAGCCGGCCTGGTGTTCAAGGGCGCGAAGAAGGAGCGGGGCACCAAACTTGCCGGGAAGACCTTCGTTCTAACCGGCACCTTAGCGAAATATACGCGGGATGAGGCGAAGAAAATGATTGAGGACGCGGGCGGGCGCGTCTCCGGCTCGGTCAGCAAGAAGACGGACTACGTGGTGGCCGGCGCGGACGCGGGGTCGAAGCTGGATAAGGCGAAGGAACTGGGAGTTGCGGTGATCGACGAGAAAGGGATGAAGGAGCTAGCGGGTTGAGAGATACATCCCCTGGGAACGGCCGCCTCGGCTGCCCAGTCGAGCGCAGCGAGGCGCCGAAAACGCGGACTCATGCGGACTCATTAAAGATGGCTCTTTGGCCGCGTCCCACATGATCCCTTCGCCTCACACCGTCGTGGTGACGCTTCCTGGCGCTGCTTCAATACGCTGGAGTTTAGCTACGGTGCGGCTGAACTTAGCTCTCGCCGGACAGCCGAGGCGGCGGTCGCTACGGGGTGCGAGGAGGATTACTTTTCCAGCGCCGCCTTCATCCTTTTCCACGTCACGTCCAGCGTCTCCGGCAGAATCCGGGTCTCGCCGATGACGGACAGGAAGTTCGCGTCTGCCACCCAGCGCGGTAGGACGTGCATGTGAATGTGTCCTGCGATACCTGCGCCGGCCGCCTTGCCGATGTTCATGCCCAGATTGATACCGTCCGGGTGGTAAAGCTCGCGAAGCAGGGACTCCATTTGCTGGGAGAGTGCCATCATCTCGTTGGCCCCTTCGGCCGGTAGTTTGTGCAATTCGTCGAGATGCGCGTAGGGGACGATCATCACATGCCCGGGCGTGTAGGGGTAGGCGTTCAGGATGACGTAACAGTGCCGGCCGCGATGCACGATGAACATCTTGGCATCGTCCTGCCCCTTAGGCGCATCGCAGAAGACACAGCCGGCGGTCTTTTCGGTGCCGGATACGTAGGCATAGCGCCACGGGGTCCAGAGATAATCCATACGAGGGCAGAGTAGCAGATGGCAGCGGAGGAAGAAACTTCGACCGAAGCCTCATTCATTCCTCGGCCAAACTCTCCTGCGCCCGTCCGGCTGCATGCTGAGTGCGAATGGCTGGGTGCCCGCCCCGGCTCAACCCCGCGCGTTCGTAGCACTGCTGGGCGATTGAAATCTGGCTGTAACATTAACGAATTGCGTTTGACACTGTTCGCGGGCCATTGCTATAGTCGAAGAGTTCCCATTGGACGCGGGTTCTCTGTTTAAAACGTCCGACAGCTGGGATTGTCCAAGCTCACTCGCCAGGGTGGGCCCACCACAACCAAACGACTCGTCCAGCAGTCCGCAGAGCAGGCCCCGCATCCCAGCATCAGAGAGGCTTAACCTTGTTCGACGAGACCACCGCCCACAACTCCGAATCCAACTCCACTGTCGCAACTGAAGCCGAACCGACGACAGAACAGCAGCACCAGCCCGAGCAGAATCAGGCTGCCGCCTCCACCGACGATTCCTCCGAGATGCATGCGGCCGCCGCCGCGAACGACAAGGCGGCAGCGAGCGAAGACTTCGCCTCCGTGCTGGAGAGCTTCACGAGCGAAGCTGAAGAGGCGGTGAGTGAAGATCGCGTCATCAAGGGCACGGTGCTGAAGCTGACCAGTACGCACGTGGTCGTGGATATCGGCGCAAAGTCGGAAGGGATGCTCCCGTTGGCGGAAGTGCTCGATCACGAGGGCAAGCCCAAGTTTAAGCCCGGCGACGAGATTGACGTGATGCGCGACAAGGGCCCGGCCGAGGAGGGCTACATCAACCTCTCGCACCAGAAGGCGCAGCGCATTCACGCGTGGGAGCAAATTGAAAAGGCTTATAACGAAAAGAAGTCAATCACCGCGGTGGTGGTGGACCGCATTAAAGGCGGACTCACTGTCGACATTCTTGGGGCGCACGCGTTTCTGCCGGGCTCGCAAGTCGACCTACGGCCCATCCGCAATCTGGATGGCATGAAGGGCCAGACGCTTGAAGTTGCCGTCATCAAACTGAATAAGAAACGCGGCAACATCGTGGTCTCGCGCAAAGATCTGCTCGAGGGCGAGCAGAACGAAAAACGCTCGAAGACTCTGGAGCATCTGGAAGAAGGATCGGTGCTCACGGGCGTGGTTAAGAATCTGACCGAGTACGGCGCGTTTGTGGATCTCGGCGGGCTCGACGGCTTGCTGCACATCACCGACATGTCATGGGGTCGCCTGACTCACCCGAAAGATTTGGTGAATGTTGGTGACCAGATCCAGGTGAAAGTGCTGAAATACGACAAAGAGAAGCAGCGCGTTTCGCTGGGATTCAAGCAACTCACCCCTGATCCCTGGCTCGACGCCGAGCATCGCTATCCGGAGGGCGCGCATGTCGCTGGCCGCGTAATCAGTGTGACCGACTACGGCGCGTTCGTGGAGCTGGAGCAAGGCATCGAAGGGCTGGTTCACGTCAGCGAAATGACCTGGTCGAAGCGCATGAAACATCCGTCGAAGCTGGTGAATGTCGGCGATCAGGTGGAATGCGTGGTTCTGAATGTGAATCCGACCGAGCGCCGCATTTCGCTGGGGATGAGGCAACTGGCGGCCAATCCGTGGGATTCGCTGCATGAGAAGTTTCCCGTCGGCATGACGGTTGAAGGACGAGTGCGCAACCTGACCGACTTCGGCGCCTTCATTGAAATTGAAGACGGCATCGATGGCTTAGTACACGTCAGCAACTTGAGTTGGACGAAGCGGGTGAAGCATCCTTCGGAAGTGTTGAAAAAGGGTGATCGCGTGAAGGCGGTTGTGCTGGCGATTGAACCGGACAAGCGGCGTTTGTCGCTGGGCGTGAAGCAGCTTCAGCCGGACGTCTGGGAGTCATTTTTTCAGGCGCATCACGTGGGCGACGTGGTTCACGGCAAGGTGCTGCGGGTGGCCGCGTTCGGCGCATTTGTCGAAATCGCCGAAGGCGTGGAGGGCTTGTGCCACAAGTCCGAAGCAACCGACGAAAACGGTCAGCCGCTTCATCTCGAGCCCGGCCTTGAGCATGACTTCAAGATCATCAAGATGAATCCGGAAGAGAAGAAAGTCGGTCTCAGCATCCGCGCCGTCGGCGAAGAAGCTTCGCGTTCGGAAGTGGAAGCCTATAAGCAGCCGGTTTCCAGCACCAGTTCGACGATCGGCGAGCTGATTTCGTGGAAGCGCGCCAGCAACGAAAACAACTGAATTGCAACTCCTCGCACTCTGTCATCTTGAGCGCCTGAGCGTCTGCGCGAAGGATCGCCTGAGCGAAGGAGCGAAGGATCCTACCCGCATTCGGTATTCATCGATCGCCCGGTCGCGCTTAGGAAACAGCCATCAGGCTGCAAGGATGGTCCGGAAGCCTGCGATCAGCGGGACGGCGCCAGGCCCCGAGTTCATCAAAGCCCGAAAAACAAAACAATCCGGTCCCCCATCGGCTCAAATACCGGTCTGATGATCTCGTGAATTCGGTCTGAGTCAACACCCAGCCCCAGGAAGCTCCGCGAAGCTCCCAGCACTTGGTGCTCTCCATAGGGCTATTCTAGAATCATTTGTTTGCCTTTCGTCATCTCTTTCAATCAGAGGATTACTCCATTGCCTGAAACTGTGTACGACGTAGCCATCATCGGCAGCGGACCTGCGGGATACACGGCCGCGATTCGCGCGGGCCAGTATGGCTTGAAGACCGCACTCATCGAGAAAGATGGATTCCTGGGCGGCACCTGCCTGCATGTCGGCTGCATCCCGACCAAAGCGCTGCTGTTCAACGCGGAACTTTGGGATCACCTGAAAGAGGCGAAGGAGTTTGGCATCGAGGGCGTGGACGAGCGCAAACTCAACTGGACCGCAATCCAGGAGCGCAAAGGAAAGATCGTAGCCAAACACGCCAAAGGCCTCGAGTTCCTGATGAAGAAAAACAAGGTTGAAACCGTGAAGGGCTACGGCAAGCTGACCGGCCCCGCGCAAAATGGCGTGCTCAGTGTTGAAGTCACAAATGGCGGGAAAGCAAGCCAGCTTAGAGCGAAAAACGTAATTCTGGCGACCGGCTCGGAAGCCCGAATGCTGCCTGGCCTCGAGGCCAACGATCGGGTGCTGACCAACATCGAGATTCTCAGCCTGAAGGAACTTCCGAAATCGATTGTGATTGTCGGCGCTGGCGCGGTGGGTGTGGAGTTCGCTTCCATCTACCGCTCGTTCGACTGCGAAGTTACGATCGTCGAAATGCTGCCGCGCTTGGTCCCCGTGGAAGACGAGGAAGTTTCGAAGGAACTCGCCCGCGTGTTTCGCAAGCGCGGAATTAACTTTCACACCGGCGCGAAGGTCGACCAGGTGGAAAAAACCAAGGCGGGATTAGCCGTTACCATTACGGTCGACGGCAAACAGCAGAAGATCGATGCCGAAAAAATTCTGATTGCCGTGGGCCGCAAGCCCCGCACTCAGAATATCGGTCTGGAGCGCACCAAGATCAAGCCTGATCGCGAATTTATCAAAACCGATTCCTGGATGCAGACCACCGAGCCCGGGGTCTACGCCGTCGGCGACATCGTCCTCGGCACGCCGCAACTGGCGCACGTGGGAGCTATGGAAGCGTTGGTGGCCGTTGCCAGAATCGCCGGCAAACCTGGCAAGCCGATCAATCCCGAACACATTCCCGGCGCCACCTATTGCCATCCCGAAATCGGCAGCGTCGGCCTTACCGAGACCAGAGCCCGCGAAGCCGGATACAACGTGAAAGTCGGCAAATTCCCCTTCACTGCGAATTCCCGGGCCTCGATCGTCGGCCAGCACGAAGGCTTCATCAAAATCGTCTCCGACGCCGACTACGGAGAAATTCTCGGCGTGCACATCATCGGCCCACAAGCCACCGAGTTGATTGCCGAAGCCGTCACCGCCATGGAACTCGAAGCCACCGTCGAAGATTTGATGTGGACCATCCACGCCCACCCGACCCTGGCCGAAGCCATGCTGGACGCCTCGAACAGCGTGTACGGGATGGCGATTAACGCCTAGGAGAATTGAGTAATTGGGAAATTGGGAAAATTTTGTAATTTCATAGATTTACTGAATTACCCAATACTCGATCGTTGATGATTTCTGTCGTACAACTCGGTACGGTCGATTATGCAACTGGGCTCCGCCTCCAGCAGCAGCTCGCTGCCCTGCGCAAAGAAGAAAAAATTGGCGATGTCCTTCTCCTGCTCGAACACAAACCCGTCATCACGCTGGGCCGCAACGCCAAAGCTGTCAACCTGGTCGCCTCCCCCGAACTCCTCGTCCAGCGCGGCGTTGAGCTTTTCGAATGCGACCGCGGCGGCGACGTCACCTTCCACGGTCCCGGCCAGATCGTCGGCTACCCCATCTTCGATCTTCGCGGTTACGCTGCGCCCGACGGCAAACGCAAGACCCTAGGCGCGGTAGAATTTGTCCGCCGCCTGGAAGAGGTCCTGATTCGCACCTGTATCGATCTCGCCATTCCCGCCAAGCGGGTGCCGGGCCTAACCGGCGTGTGGACGAATCCCCAAACCACCACGAGCCCGGTGGGGACAGATATCTCGGCTGTCCAGCGAAGCGAAACCAGCAAGCCCGAAGGTGACCGGGAGGGACACGCCTTCGTTCGTGCCGAAAAAAGCCTCTATGAGGAATCGACTCTGGCCGCTGAGGTTCGCTCGGAAGCCAAACTCGCCGCCATCGGTGTCCACATCTCCCGCTTCGTCACCTCCCACGGCTTCGCCCTCAACGTGAACACCGATCTCGGCTTCTTCAACCTGATCATCCCCTGCGGCATCGCGGCAAAGCCGGTCACTTCGATGCAACAGCAACTCGGCAAGCCGCTCGACCTGAACGCAGTCGCCGAAGCCATCTCCCGCAACTTCGGCGTGGTGTTTTCCAGCCAAATGCTGTGGGTCGAAACTCTCGACGTCCTACTCGGCCGCACCGTCGGCGTGCCGATGAAGCCACCCGCCGAACTCCGCGGCCTGCACAAAGAAGACGACACTAATTGGGCGTAGCGACGGTTTCCGCCGGCGTCGCCAAGGCATTCGTCCTCGCCGATCTGTGACGCCGGCGGCCATCGCTGGACTGGTCCGAAGTGTACGGTGAATCTTGATGAAGTTGTATGCGAAATAGTTTAAGGCCACAGCAGCCGCATGATTTTCCAGCTTGCGCAAGCATCCATTATTCAGGCGAGCGTAGCGCCTCAGAGTTGTACGAACCGTCCAATTCTGAACTAGCCCACTGCCGCTCCGCCGTCTCTCTAGCACTTCGCCCCGCACTCGCGATACCATCAATAGATTACGCTTAGAGCGTCGCCTACAAATGCAGAACAAGAAAACCAAATCCAAGCTCAACTCCAACGGGAATCGTTCGCGCAACGGAGCGGACCCCAGCAACGCCCATGTGGGGGCGGCTGCCCTCGACCCACCGGTCGAACGAAGCTCGACTCGGGGAGACAACTCCAACCACTCTGCAGTCCGAACCTACTGCATTCCCGATTACCGCCTGGAGCATCCCGACCTCACGGTCCGCCAGGCGATCGCGAAAGATAAAGACGGGGTCGAGCACGTCCGCTACGAAGTAACTGGCAATCTCAACGCTCCCGTGCCACCCCTCCGCGACTCGAAATATCTCGACAAAAAGCAATGCGTCGAGATCTACCGCTACATGCTGCTCAACCGCAAGATGGAAGTCGCGCTCGAGAATCTCTACAAGCAGGGCAAGGTCGTCGGCGGAGTTTATTTCGGGCTCGGCCAGGAAGCCTGCTCCTGCGCCTCCGCCTATGCGCTCGATAAGGACGACTGGTTCGCGCCCATGATTCGCAACCAGGGCTCGCTGCTGGTCCGCGGGTTCCGCGCCAGTGACACCATGATGCAGTACATGGCCAAAGCCGATTCCCCTACGCGCGGCCGTGACGGCACCTCGCACTTCGGCGACATCGAAAAGCGCAACATGGTCTCGCCCATCTCCATGCTCGGCGACCTCATTCCCGTGCTCTCCGGCGTGGCGCTGGGCGCGCGGCTTCAGGGACGCAACGTCGCCGTCATGACCTACATCGGTGACGGAGGCCAATCCACCGGCGTCACCTACGAAGGCATCAACTTCGCCGCCGTACAGAATCTCGGCCTCATCCTCTTCGTCGAATCGAATCTCTGGGCATATTCCACGCCGTCGGAACTGCAGTATCGCTGCAAAGACCTTGCGGAACGCGCCATCGGGTATGGCATCCCCGGCGTGATTGTCGACGGCACCGACGCCTGCCAGGTCTACGACGCGGCCCGCGACGCCGTCGAGCGCGCCCACCGCGGCGAAGGCCCCACGCTGATCGAAGCCAAAATGATGCGCATGAAAGGCCACGCCATTCACGACGCCGCCGCCTATGTGCCCAAGCCGATGTTCGACTTCTGGAAGAAGCGCGACCCCATCGCCCGGTTCGAAAATTATCTGGTGAAAGAAAAAAAGTGGCTGACGGCGGAGGAGAATACTGAGTTAATCTCAGATGTCGAGCGCGTGATCGAAGCCGAACGCGAAATAGCGGTGAACTCACCGATGCCGACCCCAGAATCCGCCGAAGGAGGCGTGTTCTGTGAGGACGGATGCCACGAGATCAAGCCGAAATACGGCATGCCGAAAGTAAAGAAGGGTAGCGGCACTTTCAAACAAACGGAAGCGGCAGTGCATTTGAAATAGGGAAAATAGCAGGCCCTGCTGTATCCATTTGCTGGAAGAAGCAGCGGAAGTTTGAAGCCTGATGAAGAAATCGAAAAGAGGAGTCGGAAATGTCAGGGGGAAATTGGCGCGGCCTCTGAGTCGATTCGCTGGCGAATGTTTCTATCAAGAAATCAGCCGGAGAGTGGATCCGGGTAAATCTGTGGCGAAAGAATTCTAACTATGCTCCTCACCTACGTCGAAGCCATCCGCCAGGGAATCTGGGAAGAAATGGACCGCGACCCCTCCGTTTTCTGTCTGGGCGAAGACATCGGAATTTATGGCGGGGCTTTTAAGGTCACCGACGGTTTTATCGACCGCTTCGGCCCCGAGCGCGTCATCGACACGCCCATCGCCGAGTCCGCCATCGTAGGCGCGGCCTTCGGAGCGTCGCTGACCGGCATGCGCCCCGTGGCCGAATTTCAGTTCATGGATTTCATCGGCTGCGCCTTCAACCAGATCAGCAACATGGTCGCAAAAACGCATTACCTGTGGGGCGCACCCGCGCCGCTCGTTCTGCGCGGCCCGAGCGGCGGATACGTCCATGGCGGCCCGTTCCACTCGCAGAATCCCGAAATGTGGTTCGTCCACAATCCCGGTCTCAAAGTCATTTGCCCGGCCACGCCCTACGACGCCAAAGGCCTGATCAAAGCCGCCATTCGCGATAACAATCCGTGCATCTTCTTCGAGCACAAATATCTCTATCGCCGCATCAAGGGCGAAGTCCCCACGGAAGATTACGTCGTCCCCATCGGCAAAGCGAACCTCGCCCGCGAAGGTCGCGACCTCAGCGTCATCACCTACGCCGCGATGGTCCATACGGCGCTCGAAGCCGCCGACCTTCTGGCCAACGACGGGATCGATCTCGAAATCCTCGACCTGCGCACTGTCTCCCCGCTCGACCGCGAAGCCATCGCGCAGACTGTGAAGAAGACCAACAAAGTCATCGTGCTGCACGAGCACTCGCGCACCGGCGGCCTGGCAGGCGAAATCGCAGCCATCATCAACGAAGAAGCGTTCGACGATCTTGACGGCCCCATCGTTCGCATTGCTGGCTTGGATTCCGCCGTCCCTTTTTCCCCACCGCAGGAACTGCACTACCTCCCCAAGGTTGAAGATGTGGTCCGCGAGGCGCGCAAGCTGAAAACGTATTGAGTGGGAAAAACATGAAATAGGTGAGAACGGACGCCTCGCCGGTTCCGCCGAGCGAAGCCAGGCGTCTTTAATCGACGCTCACAACTAGCGCCCGAGCCCGCCCATCTGCCACAATAGCCGTCCGGAGGATCCATGGGAAAATTCGCTCTCGGTGTGATCGTGACGCTCCTGGTGCTCGTCCTGGGCGGTCTGGGCTTGGCCATGCTCGGTTTCTTCCCCACGGCGGCGAACGTCGAGCCTCCGCACCTGGAACGCCGCTTGGCGATGGGAGCCGTCGATGCCTCCATGGAGCGCCACGCTCCGCGCGTCACAAACCCCCTCACCCCCACCGACCCGAATCTGGAAGACGGGATGAAGCTCTACACCATGAACTGCGCCCTCTGCCACGGAGGCCTCGACCGCAAGCCGTCACCGCTGGCGATGTCGTTTTATCCGCCGCCCCCGAATCTCATCTCCGATCCGCCGGACGATCCGGAGTGGCACATCTTCTACACCATCCGCACCGGTGTGCGTTACACCGGCATGCCCGGCTGGGACAAAACTCTCAGCGAGCAGGACATGTGGAAGATCACCCTGCTGCTCTCCCACCTCGATAAACTTCCACCGGCGGTGCAGGAATATTGGAAAACCAGCTTCGGGGTCGAGCCCGCTCTCGAGAAAAAAGAAGGAATGCACGATCACGACCATCATTAGACGGACTGTTGAGTCGGCTTGGTGTGCGGCGCAGGGGCGCGGTAGGCGCGGTACCGTCACCCCCTCAGTAACCTCTTCCAAACGCTATAATATTCGGTTGCGATCGGCCCGCGATTAAAACCGTGGTCCGCGTGGAAGGAAATCATGCCAACTGACATCATCATGCCCCAGATGGGCGAATCCATCGTGGAGGGCACTATTACCAAGTGGTTGAAGAAGCCCGGCGACAAGGTTCAACGGGACGAACCGCTCTTCGAAATTTCCACCGACAAGGTTGACGCCGAGATTCCCGCGCCAGCCTCTGGTGTCCTACAGGAAATTAAAGTCAGCGAAGGCACCACCGTCGGCGTGAACACCGTTGTCGGAACCATCGCTGTGGATGGCGAAGCTGCCGCCGCTGCCGCCAAACCTTTCGCGCCCGCCTCTGAAAAGACCGCAAAGACTGAAGACGCGAAAACTGACGAGACGAAGACGCCAGCGGGGAAAAAACCCGCTCCCGCGCCGCAGCCAGCCACTCCGCCTCCCGCGGCTCACAAAGACGAAACGGAAGAAGAAGCGCGATCCTCGCCGCTGGTCCGCAAAATCGCACGGGAACACGGAGTCAGTCTTTCTCAGGTTTCCGGCACCGGACTCGGTGGCCGCATCTCCAAACAGGATATCCTGTCCTTCATCGAAAGCCAGTCGTCTCCAGCCGCCGCCCCCGGTATACCGGCGACCGCCGCTCCACCGCCCAGCGCGCCCGCGCCAACCCCATCGCGCCCCACTACTCCATCCGCTCCGACTTCGTATCCCGGCGACCTGGTCCCCATGACCAACATGCGCAAGCTGATCGCCAAGCACATGATCGAGTCGCGACGCACCAGCGCTCACGTGCACTGCATGTACGAGGTCGATTTCACCCGCATCGTCAATCTGCGGAATAAACAAAAAACCGGATTCGAGCAGCGCCACGGGGCACGCCTAACCTTCATGCCCTTCTTCGTACGCGCTGCCGTCATCGCCCTGCAACAGTGGCCGATCATCAACGCGATGCTTGAGGGCGATAACATCCGCTATCACCGCCAAATCAACATGGGCATCGCGGTCGCTCTCGACTGGGGCCTGATCGTTCCCGTCCTGAAGAATGCGGGAGACCTGAACTTTCTCGGCCTGCAGCGCGGCATCTCCGATCTCGGCGAGCGCGCCCGCATCAAGAAGCTCAAGCCCGACGACGTCGAAGGTTCCACCTTCACCATCACCAATCCTGGCCAATTTGGCGCCGTCTTTGGCCTTCCCATCATCAACCAGCCAAACTCCGCCATCATGGGCGTCGGCGGAATCACGAAGCAACCGATGGTGATCACCGACAAAGATGGCAGTGATTCAATTGCGATTCGCTCCGTCGTGCATCTGACGCTCGGTTACGATCACCGCCTCATCGACGGCGCCGTCGCCGATCAGTTCATGGCCCTGGTGAAAAAGAATCTCGAAACTTGGAGCGAAGAGGTCGGATAGAGGCTTGATCCCGGCGGGCCAGCAAATAAAACCGTAAATATTAATATTAATGGGAGGACAACATGTACCGTTGTGTTCCTGGGAGTCCTTTGCGTTAAACTCTTGGACTTTCTCGGCATCCATGCATTACTGCCGGGGGTTAGCGGTCGGCTGCTGACCCGGGTTCGTCGCCCACGTAGAGGCATTGAGGCAATCGACAGTTCTGTCCATTGATTAATGATTTGCCGCAGTGATCGTTTCCCTTCCCCTCAAATCCACCACGCCGCTGTCTTCCGCCTTGATTGCCCAAACCGTCATCCCGACCGAAGTGGAGCGGACACCTGCTGTTTCCTGGCACGAGCCTGATGGTCGCTTAGCTCCTCACACACCCAAGAATTCCTCCACGCTCCGCACATACACCCCGGCAAAATCCGCCACCGGACGTCGTCTCTCAATCAACTCCATCGCGTTCTCCAGGCCCCATCCCATCGAGCCCAAAACCGCCAGCGCCATCATCGGCGCCCGGTGCACGCCCGCCGCACAGTGGATCAACAACTTCGCGTCCTTTCCTTCCAGCGCCGCCTGCGCAAAATCCACGCCCCTCTGAAACAATGCGGGCGGCTTTGCCTCAAAATCGTCATCGGTCGGATTCCACAGCACCTCAATTCCCTGAGCTACTCCCAGCGGCGTGTCATCGAACTCAATCTGCATGTCGATGATGTGTGTGATCCCTGCCCTCGCCACCTGCGCCATATTGGCCGACGTCCAGATCCCGCCCCCGACCGCGATGCGGTCGGTCAACCATGTGATATCCATCGTCCTTTGTCGTCTCTTCGGTAAAGCGGCCCGCTCGTGACCCATCCTTCGCGGTTTTTGCGAACGACAGGAATTCTTGCCTTCGGCCCGACTCAGACTGCCACCGCTTGTTCTCGTCGCACTGCTCCGCTTCATTCTACGGTACCGATCACACCCGCGAATTGACTTCCTTGCTTTCTTCGCCATCCGTCCCAAGCTTTGGCTCTAAACCTTTCGGCTCGGCGTTTCGCTTGTTCGATTCGCTCCCGCCTGCGGCTTCCCGGGCTACGCCCCCCCCCGGGACTGGTCTCGCGCCCTTCTCTCCGGTTCGTCCTCTTCGTCGCGTCTGATCGGTTCATCCGGAATATTCAACCGCGGGAGTAAAGTTGTCGCCCGGCAACCTTCATCCCTGGTCGTAAGACTTCCATCGGTCGTCGGCGGACAGATCGACGCCACTTCAAACCAGCACTTCACTGTAGCCAGTGCCCGTTCTGCCCATCC
>Ga0206999_10243_pt1 | contig 13044 bp, 11 predicted proteins | sample Alteio_BWMinCont_92_FD_153482 | JGI IMG/M metagenome (GOLD analysis project Ga0206999, IMG submission 153482) | Enriched cells from forest soil in Barre Woods Harvard Forest LTER site, Petersham, Massachusetts, United States -... | ecosystem: Environmental > Terrestrial > Soil > Temperate forest >...
GAACAACGATCCGGCAGGGCGGCGCGTGACAGCCAGAATTCCGCTGGAACCGGGAAAGAATCTGATCAAGTTGCACGTCACGGACAAAGCGCCGCTGAACCGGCCCGTCAACAATTCCGTTGAAAGCGAAAAGATCGAAGTGACATTCCGGCGTCCCCCAAAAATCATCAAAGTGGCCGCGGACAAGGAGGTCGTTGACAAGCCGCTGACGTTGAGTGCGGTGGTCCAATCACATACCCAGCCATTATCGGGGCAAGTCAGCTGCAATGGGAACGAGATGAAGCGGCTGGAGCAAAAAGAGATTCTTCAGGTTCCGGGGGTGAACGACCAATGGACACTGAACTTTGCAAACATCAACCTTTCCCTGGGCGATCATGATCTGCTGATCACGGCCGAAAACGGTGACGGCAAGAATCTCAATACGAAAAAACACGCTGTCACGGTCAAAGGCGCGCCCAAGACGCGGCCGCTTCTGGATGGCTTGACCGCCGAATCAACGTCGACGACGAAGGACTTTCAGTTTAAATACAGTGTCCGTTCAAAAGGTGACGCCAGACTGCAAATGAAGATTGAAGCCGATCGTGAACGTCCGGTCTGGAAAACGATTCCTGTCCCCAAACCCGGTGTTGGCGTGGCGTCGGTGGAACTTTTCGAAGGGATGAACAGAATCACGGTGACGGTGATCGACGACGACGGCGGTTCCAGTGACCCTCAGGTGATCGACGTCTCTTTCATTCTACCGCCTTACACGGTGGAGATCGTGAGCATTGACGGCATGGCACCGGTACGGCTTCCAGGAAACAAGGGAATCTCTTTCCCGGAACCTGTCATTGGCGCCCGTGCGCAGCTCAAGGGCAAAGTCACAGTCCTCGGAAAGGACGCGGCCATCAAAGACCTGATGGCGAGAGTGATGGTGAACAGCTTTGCTGTTCTCCCCGTGGAAGTCGTGCCAGTTAATCCCAAGACCGGTACATTTCAGGTGGACCTGGTTTTGGGGTTGCCCGAGAACAAGATCGGGGTCAGTCTCTCCAAAACCACCGGCGAGAAGATGCCATCTGACATCGAAAACCAGGGTCTCATTGAGATTAGTTGCAAACAGCCGGAAAAGAAACAGGATCTGTATGTCTTGTTGATGGGGAATGGGGATCGGAACGTTCTGTTCGATCGAGCCAAGTCGGCGCTGCTCAAGGATTCGCTTCGTGCCGACTATGATCGGCCGGGAGAGAATGATATTTATCACATCTGGAAGTCCAAGACCTTCGACAAGATTCTGGTCTACAACGCCATTGACGAAAGCGATGGCCAGATCAGAAGATGTTTGAAGACCATGGTGGGTCAGATGGAGGTCAGTCAGAAAGGGATCGGACAAACGATTGCAATGGTCTATCACCAGGGCCAGATCACCCTTGTGAAAAACGACTTTGCATTTGGCGAAGTGGATCCCGAATCGGTCACTTTCAGCCAAAGGATCACGGGAAAGTATCTGGAAAAAAACCTGATCAACAAGTGCGGCGCCCACATCGTGTTGATGGATTTGCAGCAGGCCAGCAGGGATCTGACCAGCGATGACATCTGGCCCAAGGCGCCGAATCTGGGGATCGCGATCGTCACTTGGACGGGCAAGGGTCAGCAGCCTTTGCAAACGCGGCTGGTTTCCGCAATCGAGCCGCGAATGAAAATTCGCGACCTCGGCCGTCGAATCAAGGATGTGGAAAAAGAAGGGAACGGCGCGATCAAGATCGTTGATCGACTTCAAGAAGTTAATGAACTGCGAATTGGTTCTCTGGACTAAACCAGAGACCCCCGGATGTTGAATTCCTGAAAACGGTGACGGCGATGAAGCATCGGGCCGATGCGATGGGTCACGGCGAACTTCGCGTCTGTTCGAGGCTTTGAATATGCAGGAGGGATGAATGACCACACAACCCGAGGGGTCTGCGGGAAAGAAAGGGCGGCTTCGCAGCCAGGACTCGATGTCGCGCGAGGCGCTTGAGGAGGTCCTCAAGCAAACGGCGGCCCTGAATCCTTTGACGGCAAATGGAGATCAAGCTTCCCTGGAAGCCTTGCTGGCGGTGGCTCGCCGATATCCGGGGGTCGAGTTTCAATGTGAGCCCGTTCTGGTGGAGCTGGTTCGCGCGGCACTCGGCGTCCAGGCCGGCGGTGGCTTTCAATCTGAAGAGCAGTTTGGTTTGATCGTCAAACGCGTTGCGAATGAGTTGTTTGCCAACCCCGAAACTCACGCCAGGTTGAATTCGCTCTGGCAACATCTAAATGCGGCAACATGATGTCGAACAGTCCGGAATTCACCGACCGGCTCGTTGAAGAGTGCCAGGGACTCGTGCGGTTCCTTGCCAAGCAGATCCATGCACGGACGTCCGGGAGGTTGGACCTGGACGACTTGATCGCCTACGGCCAGGTGGGGTTGATGCAGTCGGCCCGTGATTTCGATTCCACCAAGGGAGTCAAGTTCTCGACTTTCGCATACTACAGAATTCGTGGAGCGATTTATGATGGTGTGAACAAGCTGCAGTGGTTTCGGTCCCCTCGCGAACCCGAGATTAAAACCGGGCCGCTGGTCGATGCGTATCTGGAGGGCGCCGCAACCGAGACTTCTGCAACTCAACCTGACGGAAGCAAATCACTGGCCGCCGAAGCCGGCTGGTTTGGTCGCGTCACGGCATCGTTGTTCGTCAGTTTTCTTGCTTCGGCAGAGGACGAACGACAGGCCGAGGATGTCGCGGACGGGTCCGCTCCCGACCCTTCCGCGAGAATGGTCCGGGATGAAACGCGGGTAAAATTGCGGGCGGCCATCGATCTTCTGGCTCCGGAAGCGTCGGCGCTGGTTCGCGCCGTGTATTTTGAAGATCAGACATTGCAGGAAGCCGCCGACCAGCTTGGCATCAGCAAGAGTTGGGCAAGTCGTGTGCATTCGCGCGCGCTCGAGCAAATGGCAAGGCAATTAAGGGAGATTGCGCCAGAAGCCTCGTCAAAATGACCACGCGGCGAATTCCGACTGAAGATGCACGCGCACCGATCCGGGCCTTCGCGAAACGCTCAGACCCGGCCACCCCGTCCGCGAAGCACTCAGTGGGATCGGGATGAAGGTATTGGCGTTCTTTACGTCCCATCAGTCCCATTTCTTGCATCAAGTGAATGATTCACAACCTCTCAGGCCCGACCAGCACGTCCGGCGGCACTTCTGCGGGATGACGCGCAAGCCGCACAGACCGCCGGTCTGCTCTGATTTCCAAAAAATGACCGGAAAGTACGCAACTTTTTGGCAACAGGGACGAGAATTCATGGCGGCGGCCCGCAGCAGCAACACAATGCAGAATGGCTGGTTCTCAGGTTCCGCAGACAAGAGTGTCGGCGGAGAGGTTTGGTTTTGGCTTCAAACAATTGTACAGAAAGGTTCAGATCATGTCAGCGTTCATGGAAATCAAAGGGATTGACGGACAAGCAACCGACCAGGGTCACAAGAACTGGATCCTCATTGAATCGATGAGTTCACCGATCATGCGGTCGATTCCGTCGGGAGCGGTCGACGTTCAAAGGACGCAGGGTGAGACGACGCTGGGTGATGTCGTCGTCGTGCGATCCCTGGACAAGTCGTCGGTGAAGCTTCAGGAGGCCTGTGCCGAGGGGAAGTTCCTGAAGAAGGTGGAGATTGATTTCTGCAACACGGTCGCGAGCAAAGAAGAGCCGTACCTGAAGTACATTCTCAATGACGTCATCGTCACCAGCTACAGTTTCCACGGAAGCGCCTCGGGCAGCCCGCTTCCTTCCGAACAGGTGACACTGAACTACGGATCCGTGACTTGGACCTACATCATTCTGGACCCGAAAACGGGCGACCAGAAGGGGCAGGTATCGGTCGATTATGATCCCGGTGAAGGGACGTAGGCCGCATCGGAGCGAACGCCGTCCAATCGCGGACGGCTTGGCGGGATCCTGGTTCACCAGTTCATTGTCTCAGTACGGAAGTCCTGTCGGATTTCAGGTTGAGATCGTGGGCTGGTGAATTTTTTCCATCCGTGAGTCTCGATAGAATCGGTTCACAGCCTGATTCGCCGCGGTATCGAAACACGTCCGTGAGTGTATTTCGAAATTCCGTGTCTCCATGGAAAGCAAACATCATGGCCGACTACACGCAAGCCGAGCGGTCGATTTCCATCGACACCCCGTTTGGCACCGACGCACTGCTGTTGACGTCGTTTTCCGGACGGGAGGAGATGTCGCGACTGTTCACGTACGATCTCGAAATGCAGTCCGACAACGACGGGTTGGACGCGAAACAGATTGTCGGAAAGAATGTGACCTTTTCCGTCAAATCACTGGACGGGTCTCCGAGATATTTTAATGGACATGTAAGTCGCTTTTCGTATGCGGGTCGTGGTGATCGACTGAGTTTGTATCGCGCCCGCGTTGTTCCCTGGCTCTGGTTCCTGACGCGGAAGTCCGATTGTCGCATCTTTCAGGACAAGTCCATCCCGGACATCATCAAGCAGATCTTCGGTGAACTGGGCTTCTCGGACTTTGAAACATCCGAGATTCAGGGGTCCCATCCGTCCTGGGAATACTGCGTCCAATACCGGGAAACGAGTTTCAACTTTCTCTCAAGGTTGATGGAACACGAAGGCATCTTTTACTATTTTCGGCACGAACAGGGCAAACACACCCTGGTCCTGGCGGACGCGGCCGGAGCGTACAAGGACTGTGCCGACAACAGCGTTCAGTTCAGTGCGAACCGCAGTGCCCCCAATGCCACGGACCAGTTGATCGGTTGGGAACACCAATACGAGTTCCGCACGGGCAAGTGGGCGGAAACGGACTACAACTTCAAAGAGCCCACAACAAGCCTGATGTCGAAGACGAATACGATCGTCAGCCTGGACGGAAACACGGACTACGAGTTTTATGATTACCCGGGGCAATATGACAAAAAGTCCGACGGGGATTCGGACATCAAAATTCGGATGGAAGAGGAAGAAGTCCAATTCAACGTGGTTCATGGCGCCAGTTTCTGCCGTTCGTTCGGACCGGGCGCGAAGTTCACGATCAAAAAGCACCATTACAAGCCCGAGGAAGGGAAAAGCTACGCGATCATCTCGACGCATCACACCGCCTCTGTCGGTGGGACCTATCTCACGGGTGGCACCGAGGCGGCCGTCAACTACAAAAACTCCTTCACGTGCATCCCTGATGACGTCACCTTCCGCCCCCCGAGGCTGACCCCGAAGCCCGTCATCCAGGGATCTCAAACCGCGATCGTCGTCGGTCCGGGTGGTGAGGAGATCTGGCCCGACGAGTACGGCCGCGTCAAAGTTCAGTTCTATTGGGATCGCCTGGGGCAGAATGATGACAAGAGCTCCTGCTGGATTCGTTGTGCGCAGACCGCGGCAGGCAAGGGCTGGGGTGCCATGTTCATCCCGCGCATTGGACAGGAAGTGGTCGTCTCGTATCTCGAAGGAGATCCCGACCGACCGCTCGTGACCGGAGTTGTTTACAACGCCGGGCAAATGCCCCCCTATACTCTGCCGGACGAGAAAACCAAGAGTTACATCAAATCGAACACGAGCGACGGCGGAGACGGGTTTAACGAAATCCGTTTTGAAGACAAGAAGGACAACGAGCAGATCTTCATCCACTCGCAGCGGAACATGGACGTCCGGGTGAAGCACGATTCCATGGAGCAGGTCCTGAACGATCGCCATCTGATCGTCGGGGACGATCAGGACGGCAAGGTCGGAGACCAGCGGGAACTGGTCTACCAGGACAAGCATCTGAACGTCAAACGGGACCAGGTCGAGCAAATCGAAGGGAACTACCAACTGATGGTCGGCAACGGAGAAGCCGACAATGGCGGCAACCTGGACGTGGTCGTTGAGAAACAGGCGCAACTGCTCGTGGGTCAGAATGGGTGCAACGTCATTGTTGACGGGGACGTCAAGCAGCAAGTCCAGGGGAATCAGTCCCTGACCATCGGCGGCAATCACATGGAAAGCGTCACCGGGAACCACTCCGTCACAGTCACCGGCAATCGAAACGAACAGGTCGGGGGACAGTCGCTGTCCGTGGATATGGACGAGAACGTGCAGGTCGGCATGAATTATGCGATGGCAGCGGGAATGACCGTCTATATCAAAGGAGGGATGTCCGTCGTCATTGAGGCGGGCGTGCAACTGACCCTGAAAGCGGGTGGCAACTATGTCGACATCGGACCGGCCGGTGTTGCGATCACGGGAACCCTCGTAATGATCAACAGCGGCGGTGCGCCGGGAAGCGGCAGCGGTCCCAATGTCCAATCCCCCGATCCCCCCGACACCCCCGACGCGGGAAGCATCCAGCACGCCGCTCCGACAAAGCCCGACCAAGCCGACGATTCGAAAACCGGACAAGTATCGTGTTCGTGATCAGGAGCGTAACTCGGGATAATCCGAATCGGGTGGCAACTTGAGAACGGCAGTAATTGGAAGCAGTAATCCGTAGCCGCATTGGGCCTTATCGGATGGCACCGGTCGCGATGCGATAAGATAGCCCCTCTGGGTTACGTCCACTTGAAATGCGGAAATCAAAAGTACACACGCAGTCACAACCCTTAACACAGCGAAAAGAGCGGGGTGCTTTATGATTACAGTTTTTGTGTGGCCCTTTGAGAATCTTGACACATGGGGACATGCGTCACTGTCGATCAATCTTTCACTGCATGGCGGCGACCATTATATTAGTTGGTGGCCAACGGATCATCATTCGCCAAAAAAAGGGGACGACGATGGTAAAAAGGCGGTTTTATACAGTGCCCCGCCAATCCATAATAGATCGTTCTTGGACGATTGCGAAGGCGAGGCTCTCGATTATCCTGCGGATGACGCGAGTATCTCTCGCGATTCGGGAGGCGTGCGGCGAAAAAGCCCTAAGTATGTGTTCAACTTCTTCCACGGCCTGAAAGCCGATGCGATTGTGCACTGGTGGCGGCGGTACCGTCACAACCCCCATGCGCATTGGCAAACGCTCGGGCATAACTGCTCAGAAACGGTCGTTAAGGCCTTGAAAAAAGGCGGAGCGGATGAATACATTCCGTGGTGGGTTAACGAACCGCACATCTGGACTCCGAACTCGGTGGTAGATTGGGTTCGTGTATTACGGTCGCATATGCATACGCAACGATCACAACACCGATAGGCACTTGCTCGTACCGGCGTGTGCCAATCGATTGACCGCGCTGTCCGGAATCAGGCCTACACCCCGTGGCACCGTGGCACCCGGCGGGAAGCAGCAAACACGCCGCTCCGACAAAACCGAGCAGGCTGATGTTCGAAAACCAGACGACTTCGTGATCGTAGAATAACGACCGTTCGACTCATTCCGTTTTACGTGGAGCAGCAGCCATGCGAGCCTCAGCGATGGTCTTCGGAGTTGATGGAACCGGCCCGTTTTCGAACACGGAGTACAGAAGTTCGATGGAGAACAGCTTCGTTTCCCGAATCTGCAAATGGCAAGGGGCAAGGTTCAAACGTTACTGGCGAGGCCCAGACGGAATTGACACGCTTCTGAGCGGCCCCAACCCTCGGGCCGTCGCAGACGAGATTCGCTCGGCCGTTGCTGCGCCCACGGAGGGACGATCAATGTTCCCAAACTTATTCGGCATGCCTCCGGTCTTCTGCCCTCCGACATTCCCTGAACCAGGTGAAGTCCCTGTGCAAGTTTTTCTCACGGGGTACAGCAGAGGGGCCGCAACCGTCATTGATGCGGCAGGCATACTCAAAGAGTATGGGATCGCGGTCGAAGCGATGTTCCTCTTCGATTCGGTGACACGCAGTCCGTGGCTGTCAGGAAAAACGATCTCCTCGAATGTGAAGAATTGTTATCACGCCAAGCGGAGTTCCCTGGCGCGCAGTCGCATCTCGTTTGGCAATTCACCCGCGGTCCCCGAAAAAGGAGTCAAATACGACTGCGCCAACCATTTCTTCACAACGCACGCCGGAATGGGTGGAACCCCATGGGGGCCGGGCGGGTTGCTCAAACCGGTATCGCCCCAAGGTTCACCGATATTGTTTCCGTCCCCGACGGACATTGCCGCGGTCATGGTCTATGAATTCCCGGACAAGTTTGCAGACAAGATCTACGAAGCCGCTCCGGACTGGAACTTCACCGCCGTCACGGTCGACCAGGAACGACTCGGCATGAACCTTGTTCATGATTGGATGTGGAGGCGACTTAACAATCACGGAATCAAACCCTAGAACCGCCAGTGAGCGTGTCGGCTCGACTATTGAATCTCGTACTGAAAGTCGCCCGTGGGTTTCAGCGAGACGTGTACACCTCGGATCGGTTCGCCGGATGCCATGCGGCCCAGGAATTCTGCGGAGATTTCTGGCAGCAGGGTTCTCGTCAGGATGCGATCGATCATTCGGGCTCCGATGGGGACTTCTTTGCAGCGTTCGGAGATGTGCGTCACGACCTCGGGGGAATGGGTGAACGTGGCCTTGTAATTGTCGCGGACCCGCTGCTTGATGCGTCCCAATTGCAACTCGATGATGCTCTTCATGATGTCATCGGTCAGCGGGAAGTAAGGGACCAGCGTCGTGCGTCCCAGGAACGCCGGCTTGAATGTCTTCATCAGTTCCGGATGCAGAGTGTCCGCCAGTGCCTCGGGAGTGGGGCGTGTGTCAGGATCGCCGCAGAGCTTCATGATCAGGTCGGTCCCCGCGTTTGACGTCATGATGATCAGGGTGTTTTTGAAGTCGATGTCCCGGCCCTCGCCGTCACGCAGCATCCCCTTGTCAAACACCTGATAAAAGACGTCATGGACTTCTGGATCGGCTTTTTCCATCTCGTCGAGCAGGATCACGCTGTACGGCTTCCTGCGGACTGCTTCCGTTAGAACGCCTCCCTTGCCATAGCCCACCAGGCCGGGTGCCGCGCCGATCAACTGTGAGACCTGATGCTCGCCCTTGAACTCCGACATGTTGATCACGGTCATGAACTGGTCACCTCCGTAGAGGATGTCGGCCAGTGCCAGCGCCGTTTCCGTCTTGCCGACACCGCTGGTCCCCACCATCAGGAAGACACCGATTGGTTTGCGAGGATCGGTCATGTTGGCGCGTGACGTGCGGATGGCCTGGGCGATCGCTTCCAAGGCATGGCTTTGGCCGATGATTCTCCCTTCCAGTTTCGACTTCAGATTCAGAATCGTTTGGATTTCGTCGGTCGCCATGCGACCCGCGGGAATGCCCGTCCAATTGGAGACGACTTCGGCGATTGCCTGTCCATCGACGCACACCTGAACCAGCGGGTCTTCCCCTTGCAACGCCTGCAGCTTGCCATTGAGTTCCTCAAGGCGACCGCAGAGTTGATCGCGCTCGGCGGCGGTCAGCGGGGGAGCCGCAGGCGCCGTTGGTGGAGCGTTGGGCGCCGGTGTTGCGGGCGGAGTCGCCGCAGGAGCCGTTGACCAGGGCGTCGTTGGCGGCTCGATCCCGGCAGCCAGCTTTTCCCGGATATCACGCATCTCGGTGACAAGTGCCGACTCTTCCTTCCAGCGTGCGTTCAGTTCCGTCCAGTGTTGTTCCGCCTCAGCCTTTTGAGCGTGCAACTCAGCCAGACGCTCCTGGTGGTCCACTCCCACCGCTCCTTCGCGCTGCAGCATGCCGATATTGATGGCAACCTGTTCAATCGTTCTGCGGGAATCCTCAATCGCACGAGGGGTGGCGGAGTGGCTGAGCGCCACCCGTGCGCAGGCTGTGTCGAGCAGACTGATGGACTTGTCCGGGAGTTGCCGACCTGGAATAAAACGGTGCGACAGCCTTACGGCTTCGATGATCGCTTCGTCGAGAATCCGAATCTTGTGATGGCGTTCCAGAGTATGAACCAGTCCGCGCATCATGTGCACCGCCACTGGTTCGGTCGGTTCTTCAACTTTGACGACCTGAAATCGTCGCGCGAGTGCCGCGTCCTCTTCGAAGTATTTCTTGTATTCTGCCCATGTTGTTGCGGCGATCGTTCTGAGTTCACCGCGGGCCAGGGCTGGCTTCAGCAGATTGGCGGCATCGCCCTGTCCGGCCTGACCTCCGGCACCGATCAGCGTGTGGGCCTCATCGATGAACAGGATGATGGGGCGCGGAGACTTCTGGACCTCTTCCAGAACGGACTTGAGACGGTTCTCGAATTCCCCCTTGACGCCGGCGCCAGCCTGCAGCAGGCCCAAGTCCAGCGTGCGGACCGAAATATTCGCGAGCGACGGCGGGACGTCTCCGGCGGCAATGCGCAGAGCGAATCCTTCGACCACGGCCGTCTTGCCCACGCCGGCTTCACCGGTAAGAATCGGGTTGTTCTGTCTCCGCCGGGTCAGAATGTCGATCACCTGCCGGATTTCGGCATCTCGGCCGAGCACCGGATCGATGCTCCCGTTGCTGGCGCGTGCCGTCAGGTCGATCGTAAACTGATCAAGAGCGGGTGTCTTGGAGGGAGCGGTTGCTCCGGCACGAACCGGATCACGTCCCACCTGCGAGTCTTGTGCAGAACCCGATTCTGCCTCGGGGGCAGTCGCCATCAGTGACGCGAAATCATTCCGAAATGTCTCGGCAGAGATTTTTTCGAGCTCGATCGACAGTTCCAGAACTCCCGCCGAGAGCGACTGGTCAGAGAGCAGCGCCAAGAGCAAATGGGATGAGCGCACTTTTGCGGCGCCAAAATCGACCGAGGCCAGCAACCATGCTTCCCGAGCCAGGTCCGTGATGTGCGGGGAGAGAACCGGATGCTTGGCGTTTCCGGACTTCAGGCGATCGATGGCGCGCGTCAAGTCGCGGATCACCCGTGACGAATCCACGTCGTACTGGCGAAATACGACCGTCAAATCGGTCTGTGGATTTTCCACCAGCTTCAACAGCCAATGCTCGATCTCCACATTATAGTTGGTGCGCGATGAGCACAGCCCCGCTGCCGCCTCCAGTGCCTGACGTGACACGACATTCAGTTTTCCGACCAGCGATTTGAGGTTGAGAGAAGCCATGACTGCCAGCCCTTGTTAGAGTCCTGCCTGGTGATCAATATGCCGCCGAAAGTGAGTGACCTTCGCCTGATGGCGTCCGCATGACGCTCGTTCAAATTTCTTCCCGACAAAAAACCGCGTCGTCCGCATCGTGCAAAAACGGCCGCCCAGACCCGATCCAAGTATTCCATGCGAGGTTCGAAGCCGTTTCCGTGGATCGCGTGCGAAGCTGACAACGAGGAACTTCGGCGGCCTTGAGGACCACCTGAACGTCGAATGTGAATTCCGTGCCGACATGCAATCGCACAAGATCGGACAGTCGTTGCAGCGCTTCACCGACGGGAATGAAACGAAGAAATTCCTGGTATCCCAGCGGACCAAGACGAATTCTAAACTTCCCCTGCACATCCCAGACTCGTTTGCCCGCAACGACATTTCTGCCAAGTTCACAATTCATTCCCTCGGCAGATTTTCGGGAAGGAAGCACCGAGAGCAGCTCCTGAGTCAAATAAAGCCACTGTCCGTAGAACTGATGAACTTCGGCCGGAATGCTGAAATAATCTCGCAGAATGGACTCCAATGACACGGCGGAACGCGGGTGATGCGCGAAATGCCCGCCATAGTACAGGACCGTCTCATCTTCGATCTTCAGCCGCCGTCGCAATCCCTGCGTACCGAGTCCGACAAGGCAGTACAGGCAATGCGTGAACAAGTCATCCTTGCCGCTCGTCGGACCCAATCGGAAACGCTCGTACGCGAACGGGAATCGGTATTTCTCCCAGGCGCGGAAAAAGAGCGATATCGCACGATGGTTAAACAGATCGAAAAAATCCTTGAGCGTTCGATCACGAGCGATGTGTAATGCTGTGGCAGAACTCCCTGTGGACCGATCAATCCCAAAAAGGAAACCGTCATCTCAGCCAGCGGAACAGGTTCGTCGTCAACAGGCGCGGGCGGGTTCCGACGGATTTGATTGATCGGGCCGGCAGAGAACGTCAGGGACGGCATGGCACGAAACCGCACAACTTCCTGACGCGGCGGCTGGTCATGCCCCACGGCCTGCCAATCGGCAGGGCTCTCGGCGCGCGCGAGGCTCTCCAGCAGGCGCACTGCTTGAAAGAAATCAAAGCTGTGGCCTCGCTCAAAAATCGAGATCAAAGGAGGGGCTTCTCGCCCGCCCTGGTTGGCCAAGTCCATATCACCCCTTGGTTGATTCTCTGTTCGCACGTGGCGACAAGCTTTGAAAAAGAATTGATTGACGTGTAGAGCCCCAAAAATCTATCAAGAACACTGGCAAACAAATACAAACCGCTGCCCGAGAATTTATCCTCGTCGAAATGAATCGCCACTTCCATCCCCTGGCACACACCGCCGCGCATCCCCCCGACACGCCCCACGACGCGCCTGCTTTCAACACGCAGAATGGCTTCGATCATGTTGCGCGTCGCGTCGTCGCCCATGAGGTTGTAAAGCTTCAAGATTTCACGCAGCGCGTCGGCCCCGGCGGTTCCCGACACGAGCGAAAGATGATTGAGCGAGAGATGTGACATCAGCCGCCAGCGCTGCCCCTGGCCAAGGGCGGGGCCGCAGCGTTGGAGTTGGTTTCGTCAGACACCTGACGCTCGAAATCAGGCCTTTTCCGTCGAGCAGATCGAATCTTGGACTGCCCCCCCCGAACGGCAAGCCACCCGGAAGGTCGCGGTTGAGGCACGTGGTTTCGACCATGACCGTCCAGTCGGCACTGGCTGCCGGGGCAAATCCGAGGTCCACGAGAGACAGGTACATTTCGGTGCCGCCATCCTGCTCGATCCCGCTCTGCTGCCGGGTGCCGGGTTTCCGTGAGGCGTGCCAAAAAGTTTGCCGTGACTCAGGTCCCAAAGCGGCTTGTCCCGCGGCGTGCTTGACCGAGTAAAATGGAACGAACTCCTTGTGTTCGTCGCGAGGAGAAACGGCCTCGACCCGGTCGATGGAATAGATCTCCAGCGCCGATTTGCGCCGAGAATCCGGGATGATGCGATATTCCGCTTCGCGGTGCGTCAGCTTGAACGAATCCGCAC
>Ga0206999_10162_pt1 | contig 12986 bp, 10 predicted proteins | sample Alteio_BWMinCont_92_FD_153482 | JGI IMG/M metagenome (GOLD analysis project Ga0206999, IMG submission 153482) | Enriched cells from forest soil in Barre Woods Harvard Forest LTER site, Petersham, Massachusetts, United States -... | ecosystem: Environmental > Terrestrial > Soil > Temperate forest >...
CTGAAAAGATCGCCGCCAAGGCTCAAGCCCCCGCAGTTCCGATTACGGCAGAACGGGAAGCAGCCGCTTTGACGTTTGCCCAGCAGAATCACCCGGAACTCGCCTCCCTTCTGGACGGCCTCAAGCGGAACGCTCCCAAGGAATATCAGGCGGCACTGGTCGATCTCGACCGGGCGGTCGAACGGTTGGGCAAGGTCAAGGATCGGTCCGCGGAACGCTACGAAAGTGAATTGGCGGAATGGAAGATCACGTCGCGAATCCGGCTGCTGGCCGCGCGGCTGACCATGTCTTCCGATCCGAGCGTCGAAGCGGAATTGCGGGGGGCGCTGCGCGAGCGGCTGGATCTGCGGCTGGCGAATCAACGCGCGGAACGTGACCGGTTGCAGGTTCGAGTGACCAAGCTGGATCAGCAAATCGAAGAACTGGCATCCAAGGTGGATGCGACCGTGGAAAAGCAGTTCCTCGAACTGCGGAAGACGCTGCCAGTGGCCAGGCCGGTGGCCAAGTCCAAACAGAAGAAGCCCGCCAGTCCGACTGACGCGAAGAATTCGACCAACGCACAGAAGTAGTCCGTACCCAGGGTCTGGACTCGCAGGGAGAGAATGCCGTGATGCAAACCCGATGGACAAAATGGATGCTGTTGGCGGTCGCTGTGCTTGGCCTGCCCCGCGTTGTCGTTGCGGCAGACGACACGCTCCGGATCGATCAGCGATTCGCAGGCGATGCTGTGACGGAGACGCCGGATTTTCGCCAGCACGTTGTCCCGCTGATGGGCAAGCTGGGCTGCAACGGGCGCGCGTGTCACGGTTCGTTCCAGGGACGCGGTGGCTTTCGCCTGTCGCTGTTCGGATACGATTTCAAGGCGGATCACGAGGCTTTGTCTCAGGGCGACAAACCGCGAGTCAACACGGCGACCGTCGCCGAAAGCTTGATGCTGCAAAAGCCGTTGCAGGTGGTGCCGCACGAAGGGGGAACCCGGTTGAAGGAGGGAACCTGGCAGCACAAGGTGCTGACCCGGTGGATCGAATCCGGGGCCAAGCCGATCGGGCCGGAAACACCCGAGTTTGTCCGGTTGGAAGTGACCCCCACAGAGATTATCGCCAGGCAGCGGGGCGAGTCGTTTCTCCTGAAAGCGGTGGCCGTCTGGTCCAATGGAACGCACGAAGACGTCACGCCGCTCTGTCGATTCCAGACGAACAACGATCAGATCGCGACGATCGATGAAAAAGGAGTGGTCACATCCGCCGGGCCGGGCGATTCGAACGTTGTGGTGTTCTATGACAACGGGGTCGTCCCCATTCCGGTCTTGCAACCAATCAGTGACAAGTTCGGGCCAAACTACCCTTCTGTCCCGACGCCGACGAAAATCGACGAACTGGTCGTACAAAAGCTGCGCAAGCTGGGTGTGACCCAGTCCGAATTGTGCACCGATGCCGAATTTCTGCGGCGAGTCAGCCTCGACATGGTCGGGACATTGCCGACCGCCGGCGAAGTGGAAGGATTTCTGGCCGACGCGTCGCCTGACAAGCGAGCGAAAAAAATCGAGGAGTTGCTCGAACGCCCGGCCTACGCCGCCTCGTGGGCCACGAAATTCGCCGACTGGACCGGCAACAACGCCGGCAAACTCAATAACCGTCAGCCCGATGCGAACACCTTGTCAGGGCACTGGTACGAATGGTTGCGAACGCGCATCGAAAAGAATGTTCCCTACGATCAGATCGCCGAGGGAATCATCCTCGCCGTCAGCCGTCTGGAAGGCGAAACATACGAGCAATACTGTGAGCGCATGAGCGGCTATTACCAGAAGGAACCGAAGGGAAACTTCGCGGATCAACCGTCGATGACTCACTATTGGATTCGCCGGGAATTCGAGAAGCCGGAAGAGCGGGCACTGGGATTCGCCTACACGTTCCTTGGCATTCGGATTCAATGTGCCCAGTGTCACAAGCATCCGTTCGATCAATGGACCAAGGATGACTTTGACCGGTTCAAGGAATTCTTTTCGCGCGCCCGGTATGGCAACGCGCCTGGAACAAAAGATGACGAGCAGGCGCTTCTGGCGAAGATCGGGATCGACGTCAAAAACATGAAAGGGAACGACCTGCGCAAGGAACTGATGACCCATCTGAACAAGGGCGAGGTTGTGCCATTCCCGGAACTGTTTGTTGCAGCTTCCAATCGAAAGAACCCGCCGAACCAGAACAACAACGACAAGAACAAGAAACGGTCCCAGGTTGTGGCTGGCCGAACCGCCAAGGTTCTGGGTGGTGAAGAAATCAAGATCGAAGACATGGCGGACCCCCGCGAAGCCCTGATGGACTGGCTTCGCGACGACAGTAATCCCTATTTCGCCAGGGCGATCGTCAATCGGATCTGGGCGGGATACTTCAACGTGGGGATCGTCGAACCGATCGACGATCTGAGTCTCGCCAATCCGCCGAGCAATGAAACGCTGCTGGATTGGCTGGCGACCGAGTTTCGCCAGCGGCACTACGACATGAAATGGCTCCATCGCACGATCGCCAACAGCCGCACCTATCAACTCTCGTGGCACGCCAACTCCACGAACGAATTTGACGAGCGAAACTTTGCCCGCGCTGTTCCGCATCGACTCGCTGCGGAAGTGGCCTATGACGCCCTGCAGTTGGCGACGATGAGTGATCTGGATGCGGCCGGCTGGAATTCGACTCTCAAGAATCGGGCTATTGCGAATGCGATCGTCAGCAATCGCGGCGGTGGCAGGTCGCGCACGGATTACGCCCTGACCATCTTCGGGCGTTCGATCCGCGAATCGAACTGCGAATGTGATCGCTCGGCCGAAGCGAGCTTGTTGCAGACGGTCTTCCTCCAGAACGACAACGAAGTGCTGACGATGATCGACGGCAAAGGCCGCTGGGTCGATCAGGTTCTTAGACAAGGTGAACCTGCTGCCAACGCGACCCAGGCCGGCCAGAATGGCAATCAGCGGCAGGGCCGGCGACTGGCCGAGTTGGACGATGCGGAATTGAGAAAACGCATGCAGACGGCAGAAAAGAACGGCAAGCCGGAACTGGTCGAAAGGATCCGCAACGTTCTGGCCGAACGCGAACAAAAGGGGACTCAGGTTGCGGCCCCGGTTGACAAGCCTGCGGTTCCTCTAACGATCGATACCAAACCGATCATCCGGCAAGCCTACCTAAGAACTCTCAGCCGCTACCCGACCGACGCGGAGTCTGATCGCGCAACCCGCTACTACTCCGAAACGAGCGACCTGGCACGCGGCACCAGAGACTTGCTCTGGGCACTGGTCAATACCAAAGAATTCGTCGTAAACCATTGATCAAGGAACGAAAGACGAGGGGTCAGGTCTTCAAATTTCATTTTTGGCATCGCGAATGAGGGGCGGTGTGGGTTGCAATGGCGGCTTGATTTCAGAGTCAGCGGTCGATTGTGAGGCCAAAAATGAAATTTGAAGACCTGACCCCGGCTGCGTGCAAGGAACTCTGTCGCGCGGATCGTTTTTTCAGTCAGAGTGAATTGGGCTCACGCCACCCCGCTCCGAAAACCGTTATCAACAAAGGATCTCACATGCCAATTCATCGTACCTGCGACGGAATGCAACGACGCGACTTTCTGCGGGTCGGAGCCCTGGGGGCTTCCGCTCTGACTCTCTCCAGTTACCTGCGGATGTCGCATGCGGGCGAAGTCAAGAATGCCAAGGCTCAAGCCGCGGTGTTCATCAACCTGGGGGGCGGTCCCTCGCACATGGACACGTTCGATTTGAAGCCGAACGCGCCCGATGAATTTCGCGGGGAATTCAATCCGATTCAGACCAGCGTCTCGGGAATCGAAATCAGCGAGCACCTGCCCAAACTGGCTCAGCAGATGGACAAGTTCGCCATCCTTCGAGGCGTGTCGCACTCGCTGGCCGCTCACGAACTCGGTTCGCTGTATGTCAATACGGGGAATCGCCCCATCCCGTCCATCGAGTTTCCCAGTTACGGTTCGGTTGTTTCGAAGGAACTGGGCGGCCCGTCAGATCTTCCACCTTACGTGTCGATGGGTTCCGGTCACCAGAAGGCGGGTTACTTGGGAGTGCGTTTTGCACCGCTCAGCGCCGGTGCCGCTCCGAAGCCGGGCCTCCCCTACAGTGTCCGCGGTGTCTCGCTGCAGAACGGCCTGACCGTAACCGATGTCGAGCAGCGTCAAAACCTGCTTCGCGACCTCGACACCACGTTCAAGGGGGCCGAGAAGAGCAGCCAGTTGATCGATGGACTCGATCGCTTCGGTCAGCAGGCGTATTCGATGATCACGTCGCCCCGTTCGCGCGAGGCGTTCGACGTCAGCAAGGAATCGCCGTCGTTTTCCGAGCAATACGGCAAGACCGATTTTGGCATGAGCTGCCTGCTGGCAACGCGACTGGTCGAATCGGGAGTCCGCTTCGTCACGCTGAATTATGGGGGCTGGGATACTCACGCTGACAACTGGGTGCGCTTGAAGACCAAGCAACTGCCGCCGTTCGACGAGGGTCTGGCCGCACTGCTGAACGGACTGTCGCAGAAGGGCCTGTTGGCCTCGACGTGTGTCTTCGTCACGGGCGAGTTCGGCCGCACGCCAAAGATCAACAAGCAGCGCAATGGCCGCGATCATTATGCGCGTGCGATGTTCATGTTGATGGCAGGCGGCGGCGTCAAGCCGGGCCAGGTCATGGGTGCCAGCGACGACAAAGCTCAGGGACCCGTCGGTGATGGCTACAAGCCGGATCACGTTGCGGCATCGTTCTTCCACAACCTGGGGATTGATCCCCACAAGGAATACCAAACGAACATCGGCCGCCCGGTAATGATCGTTCGCGACGGCGAAATCATCCCCGAACTATTTGCGTAGGATGGCCACTCTTGGCCGTCTCTTTTCTCTCATATCTAACCCTGAGCAAGTGCAAAGGGGAGGCTCGGTGTCGGATTGGCGGTCCGCCTGTTCCTCGGAGGCAGGCGGGCCGCCTATCCCACAAAAGAATCAGTGTTTAAGGAATCGAAGTCATGCGAGAATTCGTAAATCGACTGTTGACCGCGGGATTGATGATCGCAGTGGCGCTGTCGGCCGGAACCGTTGAAGCCGCCAAAGCGGTGAAAGGGAAAAAGAAGGATGGCGCGTCGAGTGCTGTGTTCGCGATTCCCAAGGAAATCACCCTGTCGGCCGAACAGCAGACAAAGCTCGACGAGATCAAAATGGAACAAGTTCCAAAAATCGCCGACCTGAACGAGAAACTGGATTCCATTCTGACCTCCGAACAGAAGACGGCCCGCAAGGAGGCTGCCGCCAAGAACAAGGCCGACGGCAAAAAGGGAAAAGAAGCCAGAGCCGCCATCGAAGAAGCTATCAATCTGACCGACGACCAGAAAAAACAACGTTCGGAAACGCAGCCGGAACTGGCGAAGCTGCAACTGTCGATCAAACAGCAAATCTATGGATTGCTGACGGACGAACAGAAGCCGAATTACAAATTGCCCAAGGCGAAAAAAGCAAAGTAGCACGCGAGCGACGTAGGGCGGATTTCCAATCCGCCCGGCGAGCAAAGGACGTCCAATTCGCCCGCGGCACGGACGGATTGAAAATCCGTCCTACAGTCGCTGCCTAATCGCCGAGTTTCGCCTTACAGCTTCTTGTCGACCCCCAATTGATGGAAGTAGTGAGTGACATTGGCCTGATTCTTCAGCAGCCAGTCGATTCCGGGTTCGTTGTGCATCGCCTTATGGATCGCCTTGGCGGTGGCCTGGCGGTTGGTTTCGAACAGGATGTTGTGATCGACTTCGACCTCGGTCACGCTGGGATCGAGCCAGACCGACACGATGATCCCCAGGTCGTTCGCTTTTTCCTTGGGGATGTCTCCGGCGCGGACCGCATCCAGCACACCATTGGCGATCCCGGCCTGGACCGAGCCCATCAAGATGTTCGTGTACTTGGTGCTGTTGACGGTCACCTTGCTGACCATCAGCGTCACGGGCCGAACCTGGACATCGCAGTTCAGGATGGCAAACACCCGCGAATGGCCTTTGGACTGATCGCCGATCAGGTTGGCAATGGCGAAACCGACGGGTCCGTCCAATTCCCCGATCACAACTTCCGGTTCCGCTGCGGAATAGGCGGGCGCAGCCTCGACCAGGGCTTCGCCCGTGCGCAGGACGATCCGCTCGGATCGCGTGGGTTTCTTCAAAGACTTCTTGGCAACCGACTTCTTCTTGGCCATGGGCGACTTGTTCCTGGATTGAATTCTGGGAAACGGGAAAGCGATGCGTCCGCGAAAGTGGGGGCGATTATTGGCGCATTGGGAACGAATCGCAACGATCTTGGCGAGGTGGTTGACTTGAGAGGGCGACTGCGAATGAATCACCCAAATCAGGAAGGCGATTTGAAATTTGCTGACTGTCACGGATTTTGGGGGGGAAGAAAAAGCGGTATCGGAGGATAGGAAAAAATCGGCCATGATCTCCGCCTGGAAACTGGAATCCACAGGAGGTGAATCATGGCCGATGGATCGGCAGACGACCTACCCACCCGAGGTAGTCGTACCATTTGCGTTCCGGTAACGGAAGATGTCTATGCTGATGCCATGCAAAATGCGGCAAAATTCCGGGTTTGGTTGCAGGCATGTTTTGAAGGTTGTCCCGAACTCTTTCCAAAAGAATTTGAGTTGGGGTTTGAGATGAAAGATGGCCGAATTTCAAAGAAGTTGTCGATCGCAACGCGGCGGATCGAGTTCCGCAACGGCGACTCCTATTCGATACGTCCTTCCTTTGTGATGCCTTACATGACGGCCTTGGCGGGAGATGTCGAGAAGGGGTTGTTTCTGCGGAGATTCGGTGTTCCTTTCTGGGGGCTGGCGCGCGTTCTGGGACGAGACCCCATGTTCTGGTTTCGCCAGGAATGTGCCTTGGGACGCAACAGCATTGTGGGAACCACCGTCCGTCGAGCCGTGATTCCCGAGAATCTGGCCGCCGATGAACATCATCAGACGTTGAACGGTAAAAAGGTTTTCTTGGCAACGACCGTTGGCGAAGGATGCATCTTGGGTGTTGCGGTTGCAAAGACAGCCAGTACGGAAGACTTGAGCGAAGCCTATGGCAAATTTCGCGAAGAAGCTCTTGATGTCGATCCGGAATACGCCCCCAAGACCGTGAACACGGATGGCTGGAAAGGGACTCGCGCGGCATGGAAGGCGTTGTTTCCGATGATCGTGCTGATCCGATGTTTTTTGCATGCCTGGCTCAAGATTCGAGACCGGGGCAAGAATCTGAAACAGACATTTTTCGAACTGGGCGACAGGGTTTGGGGTGTCTATCGTGCAGCCAGCAAACGTTCTTGCTCACAACGAATCCGGCGACTGAAAACTTGGGCGGAAAAGAATCTTACGGGTGCCGTCCAGACAGAAACCTTGGATCTTTGTCGCAAGAAAAACTACTGGCTGGATGCGCATAATCATCCAAAAGCACATCGTACCAGTAACATGCTGGATCGAGCGATGCGTCCCATGAATCGGTATTTCTTCAATGGCCAGCACTTGCACGGTAAAGGACATGCCACCGAGTCCCATGTTCGGGGTTGGACGCTGATTCGGAATTTCGCCCCGTGGAATCCATCAGCGACCAAGGCAAACAAGGGCTGGCAATCCCCTGCAGAGCGACTCAATCAACACAGATACCACTCTGACTGGCTGCAAAATCTGCTCGTCTCGGCGTCCATGGGAGGATTCCGTAACGCCCCCCAAAAACCGTGACAGTCAGCAAATTTGAAGTGCGGAAATTCATTGCCGCTTTTGTTTCTCTCTTCAGCTTCGCGCCAGCATCAAACCGCCAGACCCTTTTCCAATCGAATGCGCCGCACCTCGACCAGCACATGTTCGATCACTTCGCCGTTTCGTTCCAGGGCCAGAAACTCCAAGTAATTCACGGCGACGTTGACCACCACGGCAAAAATCGCCGCTGACAAATGCAACTGGGCGGGAGACAATCCCAGCCACCCCGTCCATTGCATGGGTGAGGCCGGATCGGCAGCCGCACCGAGGGCTCCTGTACAGAGCAATAGCAGGAATGCCCCCACCATCATCGGAATCGTGCGGTACTTGATCGCCTGGTGTCGTTCAAAGAACGTGTCGGGCAGCCGATACGCATTGGATGTCTCTTCGATCCATCGGCCAGTCCCCATCAGGTATGTGAGTACTATGGCATGCGCGAGCGTCGCAAAGCACAAGGCAAACAGCGCGGTCAAGAAGTGATACTGCACACTCGCCTGCACGGCGGCAGTCGCCACCTTGGGATCGTCAATCGACAGTCCAAGCGCCATGACAATGATCAGCGCCACCGTGCTGAGTGATGCCAGTGGCAGAAAAATACGAACCACGATGACTCCAAACAGGTGCTGATTCTATCCAGAGCGCTTGAGAAACAATTTAGCAACAAACGCACTAGCTGGTTGAGTCGTTGCTCCCGTCCGGGCAAGCCGGACGGAGAGCCTTTTGATCGACGATAACTGAGTAGCTGGCAGTTGTTGGTCCCGTCGGGGCGAGCCCAACGGAAACCAATTGCCACGCCTAACGGAATCCAATGACCACGTTGAACGGAATTCTGTTACCTTCGAGTTGCTGGATTTCCGTCGGGCTCGCCCCGACGGGATCAACAACTGACCGGCTACGACACGAATTCTATGTTTTTCCCGCTCTCCGTCCGGCTCGTCCGGACGGGAGCAACGACTTTTTCGCCTATTGAAGACCTGACCCCTTGTCAAAACGCGTTCAATTACTTGACGGGTCGTTTGTCTTCGAAAAAGCGGAACGGCTTGCCGCCGACGAAACCGGTGCTGGTGATTGTCGGGCACCAGTTTTTTTCCACGTGTCCAACGACCAGGTCCGTCCCTTCAAAATGATTCACAAACGGCTTCATCTTCGAACAGTACATCGTGTCCGTCATGTCGCGGACCAGCAGCACGGTCTTGCCCTGCGCCACCAACTGGCGGATCGCGAACGGCCGGCCCAGGACGCACATGTTCAGGTGGACTCCCATGATGATCACATGGTCGATGCCCCGCTCGGCCAGCAGGTTGAACGTCTCCTGTCCGTCGTCGGTGATTGCATCTTCATCGGCGATCTCGATCGTCTTGATTTGGCGAGTCCACGGGGGCACGATTTCGCACTTCGTGGCACAGTCGCATCCCATGTCGGTGTCATCAATCGGAAGTTCCGATTCGCGTTTCGGATCCGGATAGCACCATGCAGTCCCCCATCGCTCGACCGTCGAAAGGGGCGAGGGAGTCTTGACGAATTTGGCCGCCTGTGCCCGTTTCCGCTGCGGCGTATCTTTGTAAAAATCGACCGTGGTACTGGGGGCATGGATGATGAACAGACCGCGCTGCCGGGCGGCTTCGATGACCTTGTTCATCGGCCCCGCCAATTCCTCGACGCGCCGTGCCGCCCCCTTGCACCAGTGATTGTCCCACATGTCGCAGATGATCACGGCGGTCTTTTTGGGATCCCATTCAACGGTTTTTTCGACGACCTGTTCCTTCGTGGAACCATCATCCGGTTTCTTCGCAACGTGGGATTGAGTGTGCAGAATGAGCAGCTTCGAGTCTTGTTCCACGGCTTTCTCTCCTGCAGTCAATCCGTCAGTCCGAATTCCCAAGGCCATCAGTCCTGTGATCGATATCAATCCAGCCGCAAGCCACCAACGTCTCATGGCATGTTTTCCTGTGGGTGTACGACGGAACTTCAAACAGAATTCGCAATGCCGTATTCTGACCGACGAGGCCAAGAATTGCACGCGGTACCGAGGCACGCATGAATGAGAACTGGGTTGGAGCAGTCGCATTTCTTCAGGTTCGCGGGATTGTCAGGAAATCGATTTGCCGTTCGGGCTGTCCTTCCACGAGTTCGACGCGACAATGACGCGCCGATTTGTACGTTGACCAGCACCTTCGCTGAAAGATCACGGATTTTGACGAAATCAGACGCGCTTGCCATTGCTCTTGGGACGAATTCCACTGCTGAACCCCCCGTGGCGACTTGGTCGCTGCGATTTCAATTGTTGATCGGGGTCAATGCGACGCTGGCCGTGATCCTGACGCTGGCGCTTGTCGCCGATTATCGGCGGGAACTGGCCCATCATCTGCGACACGAAAAAGCGGCCTTGCTGGCGGAAGCCGAAACCATTGCGGCCGCCCTGCCGGCTCTCGACCATCACGACGTTGATACCATTCAGCGGCTGCTGGACTCGATCGTCGCCGGAATGAACGCCACCAACATCCCGCGACATGGATTGATGGTCGAATGGAATGGCCGGTCGATCGAACCCAAGGCAGTGGCCGATGCCCCTGAACGCTGGGAATCGTTCAAACGATCGATTCCCGCCGCGCGCACCGGTGGCGATGGGCAGGCCGTCTGGGAAACCAAAGACTTTGTCGTTGGCATGTGCTCGAAGGCGGGATTTACCGTCTACGTCGCGGAACCGTTGCGAGAGATCCAGCGCGAGATCGGCGTGGAGACGCTGGAACGTCTGATCGTTCTGATTCTGGCGGGACTGATCGCGTTGGGGGTCGTCGATTTCATCCTGCTGAGATCGCTGGTGCGACCGATGGAACACCTGTCGCGCACGGTCGAGGCCATTGGAGCGGGCAAGCTCGGGACTCAGGTGGCCCAGTATCGGACGTCCGAACTGGCGGTCCTGGCAATGTCCATCAACAAGATGAGTTTGATGCTGGCCTCGCACGATCACGAAGTGCAGCAGCAAATGTTCAAGGCCAGGCGGCTGCAGCAACATTTGCTCCCTCCCTGGCCGTCGATTGCCGGATTGACGGCGGAACGTCGCTTTCTGCCAGCCACCGAAGTCACGGGGGATTTTCACGAGGCCTACCCATTGCCCGAAGGCGAGTGGCTGTTTTGCATCGCCGACGTGACAGGACACGGCATTCCGGCGGCCATGACTGCGGCGATGCTCAAGGTGCTGTTCCACCAGGCCGTCGACCAGACGCACGATCCGCAGCAGATTCTGATGCACCTGAACAAGAACTTCGGTGCCGTGGTGATGCCGGGTGATTTCGCGACAATGTTGATTGTGCATTGGCAGCCCCACCAGCACCAGATTTGCTTCGCCAACGGCGGACAGGAACCCGGGTTGTTGCTGCACTCGGATGGAAGGCTGGTGCTGCTGGAATCGGATGGATTCATGGTCGGCGCGGTGCCGGAAGCCCAATGGAAACTGCAAACGCTCCCCATTTCGACAGGGGATCGTTTGCTGATGTACACCGACGGCGCCGTGGAGGCCTTCAATTCGAAGCGAGAACTCTTCGGCAGGAAACGCCTGACGGAAGCCTTCGTCGCCACTCATTTGGTCCCGCCGAAGCAGGCCGTCGATCAGATCATTCAGCGCCTGGATGAATTCCGGGGCGAACGGCCGTTCTCCGACGATGTGACACTGCTGCTCCTGGAATTCGGAACCGAACCGCCAGCGTGAACAGTGCCAAATCCAGAGATTGAAACGCAGAGACCACAGCGCGGGAATTGGCCGCAACCAAACAGGCAGGTATGAGAACGAGGATTGAAACACAGAGGCACAGAGGTAACAGAGAAAGAAAACGAGTCTCACGGAGAGGCGCAAAGCTCGCAGAGTTAAATCTTCGGTCTTTCTCTGCGAGCTTTGCGCCTCTGCGTGAGACTTCTTCATTGGAACTCAAGAATTCTCTCACGGCGCGATGATTTGAATCGTTTGCAGTGCTGAAAGCGCGGAGGAAGAGAGAAGACCTTCCGAATCACTCACTGTTCATTCGGTCCAGATAAAGTGCCTCGACCTTTGCCCGTGCCCAAGGTGTTTTCCGGAGAAACGTGAGGCTCGACTTGATGCTTGGATCGTAAGTAAAGCATCGAATGGGAATGACGCGACCCAATTCTTCCCATCCGACCTGCGCGACGAGCTGCTCCAGAATCATCGCGAGCGTGATCCCGTGTAGCGGATTGTTGGGGTGTTCTGAAGGCATGGCATCAGTTTATCCAGGTAATCCATTGAATCCAGCAGGACACGAACTTATTCGCGAGCCATGGGTTCGCGCGTCGCCGGAAAAACAAACTCGCAATCCTTGATCCGTTGCGGGCATGCTGATATGCCATTGATGTTAGTCACCGCAGCTCCCATACGTCCCATACGTCCCATCAATCCGAACACCATCCAATCATCACCCGAGGCTTCCCATGTTGCGCCCGCTGTTGTGCAGTTCGCTGTTCCTGATTCTTGCCGCTGGTTCCTTACCCGCTGCCGAAAACACCCTCACCGACAAAGAGCGCGAAGACGGTTGGCAGTTGCTGTTCGACGGCAAGACGACCACCGGCTGGATTTCCATCAAGAGCGAACCGCTGGCCGTCAGCCATGTGCAGGAGGACAGCCTGAATCCACATCCGTGCAATTACATGCTGGTCTACGAAAAGCCGCTGACAAACTACGTGCTGGCCATGGACTTCAAGATCAGTCCCAAATGCAACAGCGGGATCTTCATTCGAACTTCGTCGCTCACGCCGCGACCCGGCCGGGACGTCGGTTTTAACGGGATCGAAATCGCGGTCGACGACACCAAGACCGCTGGCTTCCACGACACGGGTGCGATCTACGACCTGGTTCAGCCTCGAGTGAACGCGATGAAGCCGGCGGGTGAATGGAACCACATTCAAATCACCAGCAACGACAATCTGATCGAGGTCGAAGTGAATGGCCTGGTGGTCTCGAAAATGAACCTCGACGAATGGCCCACGGCCAACAAACGACCCGATGGTTCGGCGCACAAGTTCGATGTTGCCTACAAGGACCATCCCAGAAAGGGTTTCATTGGATTGCAGGACCATGGAAGCGATTGCTGGTATCGGAACATCAAGTTGAAGCTGATCAAGTAGTTTTTCTCCGCTTTGCACGAATAACGGCGGGTGGCCGGGGTTGGAGCGCTTCGCGAAACCCCGGCGCGGTACCAGCCCGATT
>Ga0206999_10245_pt1 | contig 12688 bp, 7 predicted proteins | sample Alteio_BWMinCont_92_FD_153482 | JGI IMG/M metagenome (GOLD analysis project Ga0206999, IMG submission 153482) | Enriched cells from forest soil in Barre Woods Harvard Forest LTER site, Petersham, Massachusetts, United States -... | ecosystem: Environmental > Terrestrial > Soil > Temperate forest >...
GAGCCGCCCTGAGGGAATTCACTTACGAATTGCTCCCGGGCGCTTCGATCTCGCAAATCAAGCTGAATCGCACCGGCCGTTGTTTGCTGGTATTTCGCGACGGAACGGTTTCGTTTTACATTCCCGAAACCGGAGAACCGATCGGAACCTCATTGCACTGCGGACCGAATTGCACTGCGGTCGCGTGGAGCGACGACGAGCGACTCGTAGGGGCCCTGTACTCCTCCAACAGAGTTCGCGTGTACGATGTGGCAGAATGCAGGATTGCGTGTGAGCAACGCTTGGACACTCAACACTGCCAATATGGAAAGATCGAATTCTCACCGGATGGACGTTGGATCGCCATCACGACCGACATCTCCAAGGAGATCCAACTTTGGAATCTGGAAACGGGGCGACTCGCAGGCCCGCTGCGCGGCCACGAGGGCATCGTCCGTACGATTCGGTTCTCACCAACACCGGATCGACTTTATTCGGGAAGCTTCGACGGCACCATTCGCGAATGGTCACTGCAAACATTCACCGAACTGCGAATCATCAATTAGGGGACGCCACGTTCCCTGCTTCGGAGTCCACGGGAGTGCTGATGATGCGGAATTCGAAACAACATGAACGAAGGCGCGCCGCCGCCGCTCGATTCGCGTTTACGCTGGTTGAGCTATTGGTCGCGATCGCCGTGATTGGGCTGCTTCTGGCGTTGCTCTTGCCAGCCGTGCAGATGGCACGCGAGGCGGCTCGGCGGACTCAATGCAAGAACAACCTGAAGCAGATCGGGCTGGCGTTTCAGTTGCACGAAGACCAATGGCGGCTGCTTCCGACCGCGGGGGGCGACTGGGGTTCGGCCCCGACTTATATCAATGGTCAGCCGGCAACGGGGGTCAAACAGATGGCTGGCTGGGGTTATCAGATTCTGCCGTACATCGACGGACAAGCGGCGTGGAAAGGGGGCGATGGCACGACGGACAACCAGCGGCAGCGGATTGCCGTTGGGACCGCGTTTCCGGTTTTCTTCTGCCCCAGCCGTAGATCTCCAGCGACATTTACGTACAGCGATGGGTACATCAGCCAGTCGGGGCAGGATCTGGTGACCCATGCGCTGTGCGACTACGCGTCGAACAATCTGAATGACGGGACTGGTGCGATCCAAGGCATCCTGTTTGGGTCTCCGCTGGGAATCCGCGACCAGTTGGACGGGACCTCGACGACGCTATTGGTCGCCGAGAAGCGGATGAATCGCTTCTGGTTTGGGCAGTCTCGTTCGGATGACAACGAAGGTTATACCGGGGCCGACGACTGGGACATGATGCGCAGCGCGAACCTGAAGCCGGCTCCTGACACGAATGAGGAAACATCTGAGAACGGGTACGGAGAATTCGGATCGTCGCATCGTTCGGGGTTCAACGTGCTGTTCGTCGACGGTTCGGTGCGGCATCTGTCGTATCAGATTGATCAAACGCTGTTTTCGCGTTTGGGGACCCGGAATGACGGCCAGCCTGTCGGGGATTTCTAACTTGGGGTTGAATCATGGGGATTGGTGAAAAATGAGGATGCGACGAAAACGAGGGTGCGCAGCAACCGTTTTGGGGTTGGTCGTGCTGGCAGTTCTTCAGACGTCAGTGCTTTCGGCTGCGGAACTGGCGCAACGCTTTCAAGGAAACGGTTGGGATTCGAAAGTGTTTCGAGTCACGGGGCCCGGTGCTGCAAGCGTCATTCATGCCGAAAACGGAGGACTGCGGATCACGTTGCCTCCGGAGCATGGTAACAAGGCTGCCTGCGGTCTCGCCCTTCATCAGGCCCTCAAGGGGGATTTCGACGTTGCGATGGAGTTCGAGATTCTGCAGGTGGATCAGCCGACGGGGGGCAATGGGGCCGGAGTGAGCATCTGGCTGACAATGGTGTCGCGAACCAATGAAGCGGCGACGATCGCCTTCATGAAAGGCAAATCGGGCGATTCCGCTTTCATTTCTCATCGGGCCACGACACCTGAAGGGGGCAAACGCAAACATACTGTTGGCCATTCATCGGCGACACTCGCTAAAACAGGGAAGCTGCGTTTCGAGCGAAGAGGACCGACGCTGAATTACATCGTCGAATCCGCTGGCAAGACCGAAGAGATCCATACATCACAACTGGGAACCGGCGACATCGACATGATCCGGTTTGCTGCCGACAACGGCGGTTCCCCGACAATGGTCGACGTGCGGATTCGCGAAATCACCCTGCGCGCCGACGACCTTGGCGGAGCCACCCTATTACCCCCGCGCCGCCGCTGGTTTACCTTGTTTAATGCCGGGATCGCGGCGATTGTGATCGTTGGGCTGGGGATTGCCGTGCACACGTATCGGTCGCGCTGATTGGGACAAAGCGTGGAAAGTGTTGAAGGCTAAATGCGTACATCATGACGGTTCCAGTGTTTCTGCCGGTTCGCTGTGTTCATCGTCACGGTGCTGGGGATACAGTCGAGACTCCAGATCAGCTTTACCATATTTCGGATCAACAACACCGGCCCCCGCCGCAGGTACGGGGAGTGCTTCCGCCAATACGTCGACCAGCGGAGTATTGGTGTCTGGCCCGACCCAAGGCGTCGGCGATCTGCAGATTCTGCTGGAGTTCGCGCCCGTCTTGCGGGAAACGCGAAGTCGAGCAGTGCTTGGTGAAACCTGGTATTGACGCTCCATTGTAATTCTGGGAGAAGCCCGACCTCCCAGTTTCCCATTTCACTCGTCGTCATTTGCAGGTCGCAGTGCGCGCAGGTGCGTTCGCTGTCGAATCGGTCAAGGAAGTCGCGCATGTCTCGAACAATCCGCTCACTCGTGTGGTGCTTCGGACTGGCGGTGGGCGCGGCCACCAGCGGCTCGGGCTGCAGTCATCTGATCGAAACGCGGACCATCAACGAATTCTCCAAGAACCTCAAGGACGGGGATCTGGAAGGCCTGATGCAGGCGACGACCCGCGACTTCCACCAGCGGGCACTGCGAACGACCGAGGCTTTGGAAGACATCAAGATTCTGAATCTGCCTGATGGCAAGACGACGATCGTCGAAGTCGAGGAACTGTCCGCCGACAAGAAGCGCGTCACTGTTCAAGTTGGCGAAGGCAAGAAAGAGGTCTTCTACGAACTGGCCAGGGACCGCACCGGGCACTGGGTCGTGGACGACATTTACCTGAAGCAAAAGCGCAAGGGGGTCGAAGCCTACAAGTCGGTCACCGAGCAGATGGACTTGCTGTTGTCCGTCCGCGAGTTTCTCGATGCGTGGACTCGCGGCGATCGCGAGCAGGTTTTGGGCGTGACCACGAAGAAATTCCGCGACGCGCTCGATCCCCTGCCCCCTTCATTCCTGGCGTCGCTCACGCGGGTCGTCTCCGCTGGCAAGTCCAAGGGAACGAAGTACAAACCCAACGCTCAACTTGACGAGAAGATCGCCGTGGTCCGGTTGCCGCGAATGGCGGGTGACACTGTGATTTCGATGGAACTGGCCAACGGCCACTGGAAGGTGTCCGACGTGGCCGTGGACTGCAAGGGGGACGAACAGCTCCCGTCGATGAGCAAGCTGGCTCACGCGGTCAACGGCTGCACCGCATTCCTGGCCGCCTACGGTGAAGGAAACAAGACGGCTCTGGCCAATTGGAGTTCCAAGGAATTCTTCGACGGCAGCCTGTCCGTTGGTGACCTGTCGCAGGCCAAGCTGCCCGATGCGCAGTTGAGCGAGCACGAATTGCAGGTCAAGCTGCGAGGCAAACGGGCCGATTTCGTTCTGAAAAACGATGCCGAACTGGTTCAGATTGACATGCACCTGGCTCCTGAAACGACCCTCGATGCACCGCCGAAGTTCCTGGTTTCGGATGTCACGATTTACGAGATTGACACCAAGCAGGAAAAACGGCTGTCGGCTCTGTTTACCGCCCAGGAGATGCTCGAAATCTTCGTTCACGCGCTGGCCGCACGCGATGTCGCCACGCTCAAGCATGCGTCCACGCGAGATTTGTCCGAGCGAGTCTGGAGCAAATTGAATTCGGAGACACTAACCGCGATGCCGCTGGAAGCGTTCGATGGCGGCGACATGAAATTCGTCACCGCTTCGTTCCAGGGGGCATTGACCAAGATTGAGGTTCTCCAGGGTGGTCGGCCACTGACATACCTCTTGCGGCAGGAACATGGTCGATTTTTTGTCGACGATGTGAACTGGCAAAAGACCGGCGTCCCCGCTTCGATGAAGGGGACGCTCGAGATCCTCGTGCCGATTCAGGAATTTGCCGCCGCCATTTCGCTGGGCCGCGAGTCTCAGGAACAGGAAAAGGCCCTCGAACGCCTGCAGGGGAGTTCGACCAGCGATTTCAACAACGTCGTCTGGAAGCAAACACGCTTCGTTCCCAATTCGGGCATGTCCGCCGACACGTTCTTGAAAGCGCCACTCCAGGGAATTGCCATCACCGATCAGGAAGTGACGGTCCAGTTCGGCGACAATCGATACGGTGCCAAAGTCACGCTGCGGCGCGAATTCGAACGGTATGCCGTGGACGATGTTCTGCTGATTACGGGAGCCGACGAGTCGCAACGGCTGCCTCTGAAGCACAGCCTGCGAACACAAATGGCTCGGGGCCAGGCTCGAGGTCCCCAGACCATCATTCCCGCCGGGGCAGTCCGGGAAATCCGCGGCAATCAGGAACCACGGGAAATCATCGATCCATTTGCCAGCGACCTGCGCTAGGCTTTGTTTCAACTCAAAGTCGATGGGTGGCCGGAATTGGAGCGTGGTCCAGCCTGGTCCAGCCCCGGCCAACCCCCAATCGTCATGCGCCTCACCGAGTTGCGGGGGGCAGCGGTGATTTGGCGGATCCTGCGTCGAACAAGAACCCGTGCATGACGACGTTCCAGACCTGGGTCTCGTGAACGGTGAATTCATTGCTGTTGATCAACGACCAACCGTCGGCATAACGGCGCTGTGCGGGAAGATTGTCCCATTCGGGATGGAGCTTGTCGGAAACCGCACGCTGGTAGGGGACTCCACTGCGTCCCTCAGTGGGACCATAAATCAGAATCCCCGGAACATTGCCGATCGGTCTTCCCACATGATCTGACGTGACGCCATCCGAAAGTCCGTATTTCGTGAAGTAGGAATCGAGATGCAGTGGACTGATCGGCTGGTCCGTTCCCAATCCCGTGTAGTAGGACATCCCCATCGGGTTCAACCCCAATGCATAATCGGCGTATTGGCTGACGGCGTTGATGTACTTCTGTTTCTTTTCGGCATCGGTGGCGAGGTGCGAGGCGAAGACGAACGCGTCCGCGTAACGGCCTTGGGCCGTGGCCGCTCCCCAACCCATGAATTTGGTCACTCCCTGAGGATACGCGTCGTTTTCCGGAGCGGGCCCCATGTACGTGCCGGTGTCCGCAGTTCGCATGATCTGGTTCTTAAGCGCCGCCGCCAGTCCGTCATCCACGATCTTTCCGTGCGCCAGCAGATAGCTTGCGAAGTGCACGGTTTGGGTTTTGGCAGATCCGTTGCCCGCCAGATATTGCTCGGGCCACGTCCCCCCTTTGACGACGATGGCCGTGGCGGCGTTCTTGAAAACCTGATGAGCGGCGGAGTCGCCAGTTGTGAGATAGATCTGAAGCGCGGCGTACATGAAGCAAGTTTTCGGAGCGTCAACCTTCGCGGTCTTCTGCAAATACTCCCACGCCAGATGCGCCCGCTTCAACAAGCTGTCCGCGCGAGATTTGTCGTATGGTCGCACCAATCGAGACGCCTGAGCGAACAGGCCGGCACACAATGCCGTGTGTTCCTCCAACACACCCCAGGTTCCATAGGCGGCCTTGTCGTTCGCTGCACTGTGTTCCCCGTACGTTGGGTGGCGATCCATTTCGGTGCCAGCGAGGACTCCACCCGATTGTGGGTCGGTCGGCGACACGATTTGCAGGTTTTCCCAGATCAGCAGCCCCCACAGTGCCTCGTCGAGAAAGTCGGGGATGCCATTGCCAGACTCCGGGATGTTGTATTGCTTGTCGACAAACCGGGTCGGGAATGCCTCGAAGTACGTGAGCATCAGCAGTGGAACAATGGTGTGGAACGGTCGACGATCGAAGTCACCCGCGTCATGGTAACCGCCACGAATCGGCAGGGTCGCCGTTCCCGGCGGGATCTTCAAATGCCCGTCGGCCATCCACGGAGTGCGGGTGTCTGCAACATGCGTATGACAGATTCCCCGTGTGAATTCGGTGTACGGCCGCTCCAGGGCGATGCCGCAGCGCTGGTGGTACAGTCCACGGGTCGAGACATAGGCGATGGTCCGGCTGTATTCATCCCCCACACCAAAGGCATGAGAGCGCCCTGCTCCCGGGATCGACACAAAATAGGGGCCTCCCTCGGGAACGTCGTTCAACCGCAGCCGGTAAACGTGCTCGCCAGACGTGATCCCCTTCAGTCCCGTGTCATCCTTCATGTAGACCGCCTGGCCTGCGGCGACGACTTTGCTGGTCTGTTCGTGAATGACTTCGTACTTCGGCAACGGGTCGAACGTTTGCGAGCCACCGTCGCCAAGGAAAACCCCGAAATTCGCAAACCGTGACGTTGCCAGCCTGCTGTATCCGACCTGATTGACTTTGAGCGATTCGCAGTAAGTGCTCCGGCTGGAAAAATCCAGAGTCCTGTTGCCATACGGCGTCGTGATCTGGTAATTGGCACCCTCTCGTAACGGTTGCTGAAGAGTCAAATAGATGCGGTGCCGGATTGAAACCGGATACCCCTCGCGTCCACGCTCGTGACTATGCTTGAGTTCGTCGCAGGGAACGGAATAGCGATTGATCGCCAAGGGGACGATTGTGTCGACAGCCCATTTTGATGGTGTCAAATCAACCGGAGCAACAGCCCCTGGTTCCAAGTGTGGTCCTGTTTGAATCACGACCACGATGACTTTGGGAGCAGCCGTGTGAACTTCCACAACGGCCGGTGATTCGGCATGAGCGCCTCTGATAGATGCGGCCTGGATAAAAGCGACCATCAACGGCAGACGCCACTGGATCCGAAACAACATGATTGATTGACTTCAAACAAAGGTCAGACGGGATATTCGGTGCTCATTTTTCTACTGCGAGATTGATCTTACCTGCAAATGACTTACGAAACCCCTGACTTCATGTGGAAGATTGTCCCACTTGGCAGATCGTGTACGATTGGACACGGCGCTTCGGTTCTGACTGTTTGCTGTGCAGAGTTTAGATCTTCTGCCAGACAGACCGTCCTGATTCCTCGTCTTCATCTTTTTGCCCCTCATCTTTTTGCCAAAGACTCTTCGGCAAAAAATATGGAAAGAGCCAAATCCAGAGATTGAAACGCAGAGGCCGCAGAGAGCACGGAGGTAAGGCAAGAGAATGAATCGACCTCTTCTCTCCCTCTTCCTCTGCGTCCTCCGCGCTCTCTGCGTTTCAACATCTTCAATTGGCCTGTTTTGGTTACGGCATTGCCGCGTTGTGTCCTCTGCACTCTGCGTTTCAAATTCTTCTGCTCGTTCCAAAGTAAGTGCCATTGCCCTCACGGTCGCGGCTCTGGGTGAACTTCGCACATTTTGAAAAAGGCGATTGCCCAGCCCGAAAATGACGCGCAATTGACCAGAGTTGCTGTTTGAATGTGTCTCTGAAATCAGGAACCCTCATCAATCCTGCAGAACCGGCGTCCGAATCATGCTCCAGGACCTCTTGCTTCCCGAAATTCGTGAATTGATCGTCACCAGGGACGAAGCCACGCTGCACGAGACGCTCGATCGATGGCTGCCGGCCGACGTCGCGATTCTGATGGCGAAGCTGACCGATGAAGAAGACCTCGCTGCGATCAAGTTGTTGGGCGGTCCTCAACGAGCGCGGATCTTCGAATACCTGGATCGCCCGACTCAGCAGCGGCTGCTGCTGTCGCTCAACGATGCCGACCTCGGTTCGCTGCTGAACGAAATGGCCGATGACGACCGCACTTCGCTGCTGGCATCGTTGTCGCCAGACGATCGGTCGCGCTGCCTGGACCGACTGACGGCCGAACAGCGGGCGCTGGCGGAATCGCTGCTGCAGTACCCCGCCGATTCCGTCGGACGGCTGATGACGCCCCACTTCGTCTGCGTGCGGCAGCATTGGACGATTCAGCATGTGCTGGACCACATCCGCCTGCATGGGCACGACAGCGAAACGTTGAACGTTGTTTACGTCGTAGACGACAATCATCGACTGATCGACGACTTGCGGATTCGCCAGTTGCTGCTGGCCGATCCGCAGCGACGGATCGAACACCTGATGGACTCGAACTGCATTTCGTTGCGCGCCGGCGACGAAAAGCGTTCGGCCGTGGAAGTCTTCCGACGCTATGACCGCACGGCGCTTCCCGTCGTGGACGTGACGGGTCGACTGTTGGGAATTGTCACCATTGATGACGTTCTGGACATTGCCGAGTCCGCGGCGACAAAGGACATGCAGAAACTGGGCGGTCTGGAGGCGCTCGATGCCTCGTACGCCGACACGCCGCTGCTGACACTGGTTCGCAAGCGCGCGGTCTGGCTGATTGTGCTGTTCCTGGGAGAAATGCTGACGGCCACCGCAATGGGCTACTTCGAAGAGGAGATTGCCAAGGCCGTGGTGCTGGCGTTGTTCGTCCCGCTGATCATTTCCAGCGGCGGAAACTCGGGTTCGCAGGCGGCCACATTGATCGTCCGCGCATTCGCGCTGGGCGAAATCCAACTTCGCGACTGGTGGTCTGTCCTGCGCCGGGAACTGGCGTCAGGCTTCCTGCTGGGATTGGTCCTGGGGGCCATCGGCTTTTCACGAATCGCCCTGTGGAGCACGTTTTCGACGATCTACGGCCCCCATTGGCTGCTGATCGCCGTCGCCGTGGGATTGTCACTGATTGGCATCGTTCTGTGGGGCTGCCTGGCCGGGGCGATGATTCCCTTCGGCCTGAAGTGCGCGGGAATCGATCCGGCAACTTCCTCGGCCCCGTTTGTGGCGACGTTTGTGGATGTGACGGGACTCGTGATCTACTTTTCGGTCGCGATCGTCGTGCTGCGAGGAACACTTCTGTAAACAGGAATCACGTCTTGTCGAAGTCCGGTTGAGGCAGCGGCGGCAGGCCCAGGATGGTTTCGACCTGCTCGGCAGTGTGAGCCAGGCGGGCGAACAGCCGGACCTGCAGACCGGCGATCTTTTCATACAGGTTTTGGGTGACCGTAACCAGGCCGTACAGATCATCCGCGTCGGGGACCGTGGGAAGGGCGTATTTCTCCAGCGTCAACATCATCTTTTCGGTGTTGAACGGGTAATCCCGGTCCTTCATTTGTTGCTGGACGGCCTCCAGGCGATTGTGCATTTTCTGCATCTGGTCGATGATCTTCTCGATCAATCGACGGTTTTGCTGGTTCTTTTCGATCTGACCAAACAGTGCGGCCACGCGTCGATACAGGATCTGTGTCGGCCCCAATTCCGCCATCAGGCTGCTGACAAATAAAGCCTCGGGAACCAGTCGACGAGCCTCGGCACAAACCTCTTCGGCATTCTCCAATCGCGAAGCGACCGCCGACACGTTCAGCAATTGCAGGGCATGGGTCAAACGGACCGAGGCATTCGATTCAAATTCCATCAGGCTGGCAGCCAGATGCTGGACACCTTCGCGCGCGCGTTCGTGAGTTTCCTGCAGTTCCCTGCGCCGAGATGTCTTCAAGCCAAAATACGCCGCGTTGATTTTCAGGCCGCAATCCAGGCATGCCAGCGCCTCGCCGGTCGTCATCATCAGCGATTCGGCTTTTTCCAGGCGCTGGCAAAGCGCGCGGTATTCGGGGACGGACTTCAACAGCGCTTCGCGCCCGTCCTTCACACGCTGCACCGCCTCCTTCGGATTGGCGGGCTTTTCCATGGCAGATTCTGACAGCGGCAGCGGCTGCATGATCGGCAGGTGGACTTGGAAGTAGCGGTCCAGCGCATTGCGAGCTTCGAATTCGGCGTCGCGTTCGCTGACCAGTTCGTCGGTCGATGTCAGTCGCTTCTTGTCGAATTCGTCCCCCAGACGCGCTTCGTAGAATTCCAGCGTGCAAATGCGGCACAGGCGATCAAAATCGTCGAACAGCACCGACGCCGCGCAGTTTTCCAGTTCGGCCGGCATCTGCCAGATGCCATCGGTTTGTTCCTGCCGGGCGCTCTTGATTCGATCGGGGTCGGCGGGATGCGTGTCGAACAGGCCGGTCTTCTGGGCCCGCTGGTGGTCGCGCAGCGCCTTGCGGATTTCGGGCGTGATGCGTGGAACATTGCTGACGATCAGCTTGGACAGGTTGTCCGCCAGCCGGCTCTCGTCGTAAAAACGCTCCAGATCGTGCATCGCCATGAAGTTGGCATAGCCGAGTTGCTGCAATCGCATCGTCGATTTGGCGAAGGCATGGGAACCGACCATGCGCGCCTCGTAGCGGTCGGCGTCAAATTCCATTTGCCGCATCATCAAACAACTGATGGCGCTTCCCAGCCAGGCCAATACAAACAGCACTTGGCGCGTCATCCAGACACCGATGCGAGCCAGATAGACGAAGGCGACGATGCGGACATCCCAGACCCGCGATGCGTTGACCAGCATTTCGTCCAGGCCATCCCGCTTGTAAACGGCCCGCCAGAACCAGTAATTGATATTGCTGGTGACGAAGTTGGCTCGCATGCCGGTCGTTTGCGCAAAGTGCCCGAACTCGTGAGCCAGCACCCCCGTCAATTCGCGAACGGTCATTCCGGCAACCAGCGGCAGGCCGATCGTCAGCGTCAAATCGTTGCTGAACAGACTCGAAAATCCGCGTCGCAGGCTGGCGGAGGCATTCACGTCGCAGTTCACTCGAATCGACTTGGGAACGGGAGCCCCCACCGAATCGCAAATCGCCGCGACGTATTCGAACAGAAACGGTTCGGCCGATTCCTTCAGCCGCTGTGGTTTCCCCTCGTCCTTGGGATCGCGATAAAACAGCGGATTCAGCAGGAACAGCATGACGACCGGGATCAAGATCACCGCGGCGACCAACACCACGCCTGAGAAATCCGACGGGGATTTCACCTGGGCCTGGGACATCGCGTTCAAGTACATCGCATGCCAGTAGACGGTATGCCCCAACAGCAGCAGCAGCACCAGGTACGCGACAGGCAACAGCAGCATGACACCGCCGATCAGGACGATTCCGCACCGGTACATGGCTGAGATGGGAACCGGCTCGATTTCCGCATCGACCGCCTTCAGCAGATGCTCGCGAACTTCCTGCCGCCTGGATGAGGCCCTGGGTTTGACCTGCTCTGTCATGTGTTCCCCGGCACGACTGAATGGGAGGTGGATTGGAGTTCAGCCTTTAGGCTGGAATTGCAGGCTAAAGCCTGAACTCCAACCCCAAATCAAGTGTTGTCCAAACACTAGGGCTTGCGATTGCGAGGAGTGGGGACGGTCGGACGATCCGGTTCGGTTGTGGGCCACCCGATCGAACCACCCGTCGCGGGTGGCACAGAACGCGGAGCTTGATGCGCCGCCGCACCATCGGAGCGGGGCGGCGCAAGTCCCCCGGTGACTGGCGGTACCGTGGCGGTTTTTGGTGCGGATTGCGGTGGAGGATTCCGATTGAACTGTGAAGATGGTCGTTGATTCATCGTCTTCGCGACCGGTTGAGCATTCTGTGCCACGGCTTCCTGGGGCGACCGAAACAAAAGGGACGTCATCCAGACCAGCATGGACAGAATGACCAGTCCCGCCAGCGCATGCCCGATTTTCTTGGCAATGTCCCAGCGGGACGTCAGCGAAGACTTTTCCTGCCCGTCGTTCTCTTCGGCTTCATCCAGTTCGGACGTGTCTGGGTCGTAGAAGTTCTCCGCATCGACGGCGAACGAGACGCCGCAGGATTTGCACTTGGCATTCCGACCTTCGCGGTCACCTGGCAGAACGTACCGGTGTCCACAAATATCGCAGGCGACGTAAATCTCCATGGGTTTGTCTCCCAACCAGGTCAAACGACGGCGAGATGAGGATCAATTAAACCGCTGACACGCAAGAAGAATTTGACATCAAGGATCTTAAGGGATTTCGGGGGACGGCGTTGGCATCGAATTGGTGGGCGCTGCTGCCGCGGGATCGAGCGCACTCAACCGTTCCTTGACCTTGGCGATTTGATCGGCGAGCGAACGATCGGTTTCGTAAAGATACAGGATGCTGTTCAGGATCGACTTGGCTTGTTCGCGATCCGTCTTTTCCAATGCCTCAGCGCGGTTGAGGGCCTCGTTCACGAAGGCCTGCTGGAACGTGGGGCGCTGGTTGCGAATTGTCGAGAGCAGCTTGTCCACGGCGCGAACGGTCTGCGCGCGACTCTCGTCACCGGCGATCACGGCCCGAAGTGCTTCCAGTCGACGCTTGGCACCGGCGGCGTCGCCCGTTTTCCACTGCCAGCGAGCCGTCTGCAGGATTCGATCCGGCTCTGAACCGGGACCGGGGGCCGAGGCACTTTCGTCGCCGCGCGGCCAGAACCAGACGAGTCCCCCCAAGACCAGGACCAGCATGGTGACCAGAACCCAGACGTTGTTCATCAATTTCTCGACCGCTGACGCCGGTTCCTCGCGCGCAGTCGAAGCCCGCACCAGATCCCGCACCAGGGTCGCACCCATGACGCCACCCAATGCCACGGGGCGATCCAGCCCTGTTTCCATTTCGGGACC